>Ga0255769_10002432_pt1 | contig 19931 bp, 18 predicted proteins | sample 041ome_9_FD_179637 | JGI IMG/M metagenome (GOLD analysis project Ga0255769, IMG submission 179637) | Coastal salt marsh microbial communities from the Groves Creek Marsh, Skidaway Island, Georgia - 041413US metaG (version 2) | ecosystem: Environmental > Aquatic > Marine > Intertidal zone > Salt... | reverse complement strand
GTTAATAGCATGAGCCTTGTAATCTTTCGATAATTTCATTACTAAGTCAAAATCTCCAATAATATTAAAGTTATGATTAAAATATCCTATTTGATTAAAAATTTTTTTTTTTATCATTAAGCCACTAATAATAATAAAATAATCTTTTGCTAAATAATTAAATATCTTTCCACAGGGTAAAAGATAATTTTTATATTTTTTGTAAACTTTATTTTTTTCATAAAATAAATAGACATTGCTATAATAGTAATCATAATTTTCATTATCAAATTCATCCGATCTACTTGATAAATATGTTTCTTCCCACCAATCATCTACATCTAGAAATGCAATTATTTCACCTATGGATAATTTGACTGCTCTATTTCTTGCTTCGTACAAAGATAATTTTTTATCTGTAAAAAAATACTTTATTCTTCTATCCTTAAATTCTTTAACTATATTTTTACTATTATCAGAAGAAAAATTATCATAAAAAATTATTTCAAAGTTTTGATATTTTTGATTTAAAATACTTGAAATACATTTATTTAAAAATTTTTCTCCATTGTGGCAATTTACAATAACACTAATTTTTTTTGTCATATTTTTTGTAATAATTTATTGTTTTTTTTAATCCCTTTTCCAAAGAATATTTTGGAAACCAATTTAAAACTTTTTTAGCTTTAGAAATATTAGGGTACAGTTTGATTGGTTCATCTGATCTAATTCTTATTTTACTAAAATTAGGTTGACCTTTACCAACCAAATTCACAATTTTATAAATTAAATTCTTTATTTTTATTGGTTTTTGAGATCCAATGTTTATCACTTCTCCATTATTTTTATTTGATTTTAAGGATTTATAAATTGCTTCAACAAGATCATCTATAAATAAAAAATCTCTAAGCTGAAATCCTGGAGAGCAATCAAATCTGTTGTCTTTCAATGAATTATTTATCACGAAAGGTATTACTCTATTATTATCTTGGTTTGGTCCATATACTAGATACAGTCTTATTATTGATGTAGGAAATTTTTTATTTTTATATAAAGATAATAAATATCGCGTAGTTGCAAGTTTAGCATTTCCATAAACAGAAAAGGTATTAATTTTTTTGGTTAAAATTTCTTTCTGAGGAGAATTTTGCTTTCCATTTTCTATACTTGTACCAATTTGGATAAATTTTAATAGTTTTGTATTTTTGTAATTATTAACTAGATTTTTACAACCCTCAAAATGAGTTTGCATTATTGATCTATTTTTTGAGTGATCGACGTATCCAGATAAATTAACTATAAAATGATAATAGTTGTCTAATTTTTTTTTTAATTTTTTTTTATTTCTTATATCGCAATAAATGTATTTTACCCCTTTTACTTTTCTATTTTTTTTGGGTTTTGATTTAGAGCAAGAATGAACTATCCATTTCTTTTTTATGAAAAATGAACACAAATGGTAACCTATAAATCCTGTACCTCCAGGAATTAAAATCTTATATTTATTTTTCAAAATATTCTTTTAATTTTCCTTTATTTAATAAAGTTACTTCTTTATTTTTAATTATATATATTTTGTTACAATTTTTTAGAGCATTTAATCTGTGTGAAACTATAATAGATGTTTTTCTTAATTTTTTTATAGTTTTAAGAATATTATTTTCTGTTTCATGATCCAAACCACTTGTTGCTTCATCAAGAATTATTAACTCAGGATCATTTGTTAAGGCTCTGGCAATACCTATCCTTTGTTTTTCACCGCCAGATATATTTTGCCCATCTTGCCTCAAAACTTGAGAAAGTCCATTTTTTGCTTTAAGTAAAAATTTTTCCAAATCAACTTTCTTAATCAAATTTTTTATAAAATCATCATTAACAATCTTATTTTCTGATCCAAATAATATATTTTCTCTCAATGATTGATTGAATATGACTATATTTTGAGGCACGTAGCCTATTGAATTTTGCCAACTTGCCAAATTATCTGATCCTAATATGCTTAAATTATCTACAGTTAATTTTGAAAGATTATTTTTTTGAAAACCACAAAGTATATCTATTATTGTACTTTTTCCACTTCCGCTCTCTCCAATTATTCCTACTTGGGAATTTTTTTTAATCTCGATGTTAACATTTTTAAGTAAATAATTTTTATTATTATCAAATGAAAATTTTTTTATGCTTAAAATTATATTTTTTTTGAAACTCATTTTGCTAAATTTATTTTTTTTATGTAGAATTTTTTTTTCATTTTCTGCAATAAGCTTAAGTAAACTTGGATATGAATGTTTTAATCTCTGCATATGTCCAAGTAATCTATTCATTAATGGAACCACCCTGAAAGCTGCAAGAGTGTAGACTGATAACATTTGAATTATGTTTTGATTTGAATAATCATTTTTTATTAAATAAAAAAATATTAATAATATACTTACTAAAAGCGTATACTCTAAAATATTTCTTGGCAAAGAGTCTAGAAAAGCTACTCTAAATTGTATTTTACTTATAGAATGAACCTGTCTTTTAAATTTATCTAAAAAGAAATTTTCTCTTGATAAAATTTTAATTGATTTAATTGCAGAAAAACTTTCAGAAATAAATTGAATTTTTTTTTTTCTATTACTTAAACTTGTTTTTGCCCAATTTGATAATTTATTTTTAACTAATACAAAATAAACTATTCCTAAAGACGAAAAAAATAAAAAAACTATAGATGTTGTAGTGGGATTGAAATACATCAAAAAGATAAAAAAAAGTAATATCAGTATTGAGTCCAAAATTAATTTTAAAATACTTTGAACAAATAGACCGCTTGTAACAATTTCTTCAGTAAAATTTCTTATATATTCTGCACTATTCTTTTTTAAAAGATTTCCAACATCACGCTTTAAAAAATTATTATACAATTTATTTGATATTTTTTCCCTGAACTTCGCTAAAAAATCAGATTCCATCCATGATACAAGAACTAAAATTACAAACTTAATTGTAAATAGTATAAATATAATAAATAGTATGAGTTCATAATTAACCTCGGTTTTAAAAAAATATTCAATATATTCATTCAAGATATTGAGGTAATTATTTGCTAATCCTAAAAATGAATTCAAGATTATTATTACCATTCCTAAGCCCATTAACTCTAGAAAAGATGCTATTATCATAAAAAAAATTAAAATTAAAAATTTTAATTTTTGTCCATAATCAAATAAGTCAATAATTTTATTCATTTTAAATATTACGTCTTTCAAAATAAAAACTATTTTAAAAGCTTAATTTCTTTTAATTTTTTTTCTAAAATTTCCTTATCTCGAAGTGTATCCATACATTGCCAAAATCCTTGATGTTTATAAGCAACTAATTTTTTATTCTTAGTCAATTTTTCAAAAGGCTCTCTTTCTAGATATGTTTTATCATTTTTAATATATTTTAAAAATTGTGGTTCAATGACAAAAAAACCTCCATTGATCCATCCTTCATCAAGATTATTTTTTTCTTTAAAATAATTGACATAATTACCTTTAATTTTGATAACACCAAATCTCGCGGGAGGCCTTACAGCTGTTAGTGTAAATATTTTTTTGTTTTTTTTGTGAAAACTAATTAATTTATTTAAATTTATATTTGATAAACCGTCCCCATAAGTCATTAAAAAAGTTTCATTTAAATAAGTTTTTAATCTTTTTAATCTTCCACCTGTCATAGTATTTTTTCCTGTTTCGATAAGATTTATCTTTATCTTTTTAGGAAATTTTTTATTTAAAAAGTATTTTTTTATAACTGCACCCTTGTAGCCTAATGCTATGTAAAATTCATAGTGACCATAGGATATATAATAATCAATTATTCTATGTATTATTGGTTTCCCTAATACTTTAACCATTGGTTTGGGAATTGTTTTTGTGTACTCAGAAAGTCTAGATCCATATCCTCCTGCAAGTATAACCACCTTCATCGTCAATTATTACCTTTGATATATTTTTTGCCAATTGAATAAGGTAAGATTTTGCTTTCTCTTAAAAAATAATCTCTGATAAGCACAATTCTTAGTATATAAAAAAAAGGGATAGAAATTAAATGTTTCCATCTAAAAGATTGAATAAAATGTTTTAGAGTATTTTTCCACACTAAAATTTCACACTTCAATGGAAATAATAGAAAATTTTTTTCTTCGTAAGGTACTAAGAATTTATAGTTATATTTTTTTATAATCTTTCTTGTTAAATATTGAAAAAAAATTAAATCCTTGTCATAGAAATAATTTTTATCAATGTTAATCTTAAAGTCTTTACTAATACCTGATAGCCATTTTTTGCTTACTTTGTCACCCCACCAAGTTAATCCTAGCTTTGTGGAGTCCTCAAGGCATTTATTATATTTAACATTAAAGATTTTACAAAAATCTTTCATAACTTTTTTATGGTACCAATGAAGATACTCATATTGTATTACATAAACCTTACTTAATTTTAACAAATTATAGATACCATTAAAAACTAAATCGATCTGAAAATATAAGTCTTTAGGGAAAAAACTATTTCCATTATTAAAATTTAACCAATTTTTAATTGGAGAACTTAAAGATGCTAGCGGATGTCTAATAATATGAATTATTACTGCATTTTTTTTTGGCATAAGCTTAAAAAAATTTTTAGTCCATTCCACTAAATGAGTGTGTATAAAAATAATTTTCTTTTTATATTTTTTTCCTTCAACTGTTTGTGCATAAGCAATATGCAAATCTTTAATTATGTTAAATTTATATGATTTACTATTCTTAGAATTATATTTATTTAAGGTTAAAAAATTAAAAATAAATTTTTTTTTGTCCACTCTAAAATACTTATTTTTTTTTTTTCCTAATCGATTATGTCTTTCAAAGAAATTATTTTTTGAATTAAAAAAATGTGGATATAAATTGATAAATTTTTTTGCAATATCTTTATTATATTTTTGATCAAATAATTTTTTAAAATCTTCATCCACTCTTAAATAACCAGGGAAAGTCAATATTTCTTTATGACTGTCTAGTAATCCTTGAAAGAAGTCTGATCCACCCCTTCCTCCAGCTACCAAAAATACAGTTTTCATTTTTTGGTAATAAGTTTTAATTTTGATAATTTGTATGTATTAAGTATTTTTTTTAAAAAATTAACACAATCTATTGGGTTTTTGCCTATAGCTGTCTCAGCTGCTAAAACTAGTCCATCTGCTCCCATTTCCAATGAATTAAAAATATCATTTGCCTCCCCTCTTGTTGGCAAATTGTTTAAAATCATACTTTCTAATAAATTAGTTGCTACATATATATTTTTATTTTTAAATTTTTTTTTAATTTTAAACAAGACTCTTTGAGCAACAGGGATATTTTCAATACTTATTTCTTTAGATAGATCTCCTCTGTCAATTAAAAAATTGTTCCCATATTTTATAATTTTGTTAAAATTTTTTACTGCATTTTTTGTTTCAATCTTAAATATTTTATTTTCAATTTTTAATAATTCATTGAATTTTTTTATATCATGCACAGAACTGGTAAATGACAGTGCAAAATTTTTTATACTATATTTTTTACCAATCTTTATTGCTTGAAAATCTTTCTCAGTAAGAAAATTTAATTTTAATTTCCTATTTTCTAAATGAACACCTTTGTTATTTTCTAATTTACCTGATCTAATTACTTTAGCTTTTAACCTTTTTTTATAACACTTATTAATTTTAATTAGTAAACCATCAAAACCTATATTTAAAATATCATTAATTTTTAAAGATTTAAAAACATTAGATGGATAAAGAATAAAATTCCCTTTTTTCTCACCAATATTTATTATTGAGCCATTTTTGTAATTTTTTATTTTTTTAACTTTTGTTCTGATTTGAGCTCCTTCTGTATCTATGCAAATAGGAGTAGTACAATTTTTTTTTATAAATTTTATATTTCTTTCAAGCTTGTTTATAGATAAATGTGACATATTTAGTCTAATCAAATCTATTTCTCTACTAGCAAAATTTAAAAATTTTTTATTTATTGTACTAGGTCCTAATGTTGAAATTATTTTCATTTAAATTTACTACCAATTGTTGGGAAAATATTTATCATCTGGTTCTTTTCTAACCATTTCTTTTTCGTTATGAGGTAAAGTTAAACAATTTGCAATAATTGATTCTTTTTCACCAATACCTTTAAAACCATTCCATACATTGGGGGGTATTGTGACAAGAAAATAGTCTTTTGGAGATAGAAAAAGCTCTTGATACTCATTATTTGTAGGACTATTTTTTCTGTCATCAAAAAGTGCAAGTTTGACCTCTCCAAGTATGCAAGCGTAATTTAAATATGACTCTTTATGTAAATGCCAAGCCTTAATTTTATTTTCATATATAGTTGAAAAATACACTTCCCCAAAACTTTTAAATACTAGACTATCGTTTCTCAGCATATGCATAACTTTGCCTCTATTGTCTGAAATAATTTTTAATTTTGAAATTTTAACTCCTTGAATCATTTTAAAAAAATTTAGTGATATTTATTAATATATTTTTTGTTTTTCTCCAAAAAAAATATGGAATAGATAACCATGCATTTGGATAAATTAGATTAAAAAAGAAATGTTTTTTAAAATCAACATAATGTAATCCACCGTTATTACCAGTAATTATTATTTTAGCAAAGAAGTTAAAAAAGTTTCTAAGTGCGTAATTTTTATTTATGATGTAATTCGAAAAACTTAAACCTTTTGATCTATAATAGTCTAAAGCCTCGGGAATTCTTACTATTTCCACAAAAGGATATAAACTTACCCACTCTCTTACCCCATAAAGATTTACACTTAATGGTTTTGAACAAATATACGCTTTTGATTTTGAAAAAGCTTCACAAAAAACTTTAATAAAAAAACAAGTATTTTCAAAATTTGACCAAGTTTTCTTATCTTTTATTTTTTTGTTATCAATTATATCCAGATTTTTTTCCCATAAATCTCTACGAAAAACACATACAAAGATTCCTAGAAGGTAATCAAATGAAATTTTTTTATCTATTATTCCAAAAAAATTAGTTTTAATATCTCTTTTAACTTTTGAGTGCGGTATCATATTTCTTGGAAGATTTTTTGTATCAAAAGGTTGAGGAAAACTTTTAATATTTTTAACATCCAAATAAAATGAATTTACCCAAAAGAAATCAACATCAGAATTTTTTTTCATTTTTTTAATCAAATATTTCAATGAGTCTTTTACTAATAAATCATCATCTCCCAAAAACCATATAAATTTACCATTAGCCATAGAAGAAACTTTTAAAAGATTTAAAGCAAAACCAAGATTTTTTTTATTTCTATTAAACTTAATATTTAATTTTTTTTTAAATGGTTTAATTATTTTTTTTATATTTGTATCTGAAGCATTATCTGAAACACAAACTTCAAAATTTTTATAACTTTGTAAAGTAAGGGAGTGTAAACAATTTAACAAATGTTTTGGTCTGTTATAAGTGGGTATACATATCGATAATAGCATATTTTACTTAATTACTTTTTTCTTCCTTAAAACTTTTCTTATTTTTGTTGCAGATATTGATTGAATTTTTTTAGATAAATTAATTTTTCTTATTTTATATCCAACAGTTCTACCATAATTTATTTCAACTATGTTTGGGACTTTAGTAATCAATATTCTATTTTTGAAATCTTTTAAATCAGCTAAAATAGTTTTCTTAATTTCGTTAAATTTAAATGGATTATCTCCTATGCCATTTACATCTTTTACTTGAATATTAACTTGTCCATTTTTTTTAAAAATATTTTCAAATAAAGTTCTGTGCCCTTTATGCCATGGTTGAAATCTACCTAACATTTGTGATGTTGGTGCTTTATTTTTCCATTTATATTTTTGAATTTTATCAAGAATTAAATATTTCCATAAATCTGAATTTTGAGTTGTTATTCTAAGATTATATTTTTTTGGCTTTTTAAATTTCTTATTCATACTGTCAAACCTACTTTTTTTAATAGTATCCATCCAAAAAATAAAATTTGGTTTAAAAATTTTTATTTGATAATCCATTGGACAAACAAAGTCGGCTACCACATATTTATTATTTGATCTAGTTGCCAAGTCTCTCATTCTTCTTACTTGTCTGATTATTCCAGCATCACTAAAATCCCAATCTTTATATTTGCCTCTTACTTTATCTGCATTAAGCCATTCGGCCTTTAAAAATTTTACAATTTTTTTTGCAATTGTAGTTTTTCCAGATCCAGGTAACCCCATTATTAGAATAATTTTTTTTTTCACAAGAGACTCGATTATTTAAATATTGGTTTTGCAATTTTGCTAAATGACTTGCAAATAAAATCAATGTCCTCAAAAGTTAGATTTGCATGATTTGGTAAATATAAACCGTATTTATCTACAAATTCTGAGTTTTCTAAATTAAAGTTAATTAACTTTTTTTTTCTAATAAATGGTTGACGATTCATATTGCCACAAATCAACGGTCTACTTTGGATATTTTTAGATTTGAGATATCGAAAAACTTCTAATCTATTTTTGACAAAAGTTGCATATCCAAAACTAGAAATTAAGGATAAATCACTATCTTGAAACCAAAATTTATTTAGCTTTTTTTTATAATAATTAAAGTTTTTATGTCTTATAATTGAAATACGGTTTATTTTTTTTAATTGATTCAATCCAATCTCAGCATTGAAGTCAGTAGATCTAATATTTAAACCAGAAAAATAAAAAGTATAGAGAGATTTAAATTCATCTACGTTAAATTTTTTTTCCAAATTTTTTTTATATTTACTTTCAACATCTCTTGCCCAACCATGAGACCTAATTGATAAAGCAACATTATAAAACTCATTATTATCAGTTGATATAATTCCACCTTCAATAGTTGAAATATGATGACCATAATAAAAAGAATGTGAGGAAGATATTCCATTACAGCCAAGTTTATTATTATTTTTTTTACTACCCATACTTTCACAATTATCTTCCATGATTTTAAAATTATATTTTTTTTGAATTTTATTTATTTCTTTAAAATTATTTGAGTGACCCAAAACATTCACAACAACAACTAGGCTTGGTTTAAATTTTTTACATATTTTTTCTAATTGTTCGGTATCTAAACCTAAATTTAGTGGATCACAATCGCACAAAATAACATCATAGCCTAATTGTAAAAATGGACTTACGGTTGTTGACCAGGATACAGCTGGCAAAACAACAACTCTATTTTTTAAAAAACTTCCCTCTAATAATGTTTGAGCAATTAATAAATTTGCAGAAGAGCCTGAATTAACAAAAATAGAATGTTTTCTTCCTAAATAATTTGAAAATTTTTTTTCAAATTTTTTTGTATTTATTGATTGTGTTAACGTTTTTTTTTTTTTCAAAAAATCTATCATTATTTGATAGTCTTGCGAGTTAAGTGTTCCCTCAGCTAACTTATAATGTTTCATATTTCTTAATTAATTTTTTATCAAAAGTTTTCAAACAATTTATTATGTAGTCAACTTTTTTTTTATTCAAATCAGGAAAAAAGGGAAGTGAAATTATTTTTTTCCAATTATTATAAGCATTAAATAATTTGCCCTTTTTAAACTTTTTATAAAGATGATTTAGTGGAAGAGGTATAAAGTGAACTGCTGTGCTAATATTTTTTTTTTTTAAAAAATTTATTAAATCGTCTCTATAATTACAATTAATAGAAAAAAGCCAATATGAAGAATTCTTTAAATTGTATGGGTAGGTTGGACTAATATATTTACAAGATTTAATCCCTTGCAAATATCTCTTAAGTATATTTTCTCTTTTCTTGTTAAATGAATTAATTTTTTTAAATTGAGCCAAACCAATTGCGGCCATTAAGTCATTCATGTTATATTTATATCCCAAATTCTTAATTTCATAATTCCAATGTTTGGTAAATGATTTGTTTTTATTAAAACTTAATTTATGTCTTTTCCAAGGATCAATATCCCATCCATGAAAACTTAAAGATTTTAATTTTTCATAATCTTTTTTTTTATCTAAAACAAGCATTCCACCATCACCTGTTGTCATAATTTTTTTTTCTTCAAAACTAAAACAAGATATATCTGACCAATTACCAATTTTTTTATTTTTGTAAATTGCGCCACATGTTTCTGCACAATCTTCAATTAAAAATAATTTTTTTTTTTTTTCCCATGGTTGAATTTTGTCCATTTCGCATAAATGCCCACCCATGTGTACACATATTAAAGCTACACAATCTTTAGTATATTTTGTTTTCAAATCTTCTAGACTAATATTTAAATCATCTGAATTCACATCAACAAACACTGGAGTTAATCCACAATATAAAACAGCAGCTGCAGTTGCGCTGAATGTAATAGAAGGTACCAAAACTTTTCTTCCTTTTTTAAAATTTTGTGAAAGTAACGCTAAATGTAATGCTGCTGTTCCTGAATTAACAGCAACGGCATATTTTCTACCAATAAATTTTGAAAATTTATTTTCAAACTCATTTACTTTATTTCCATAGCCAAGCCACGCACTCTTAAAAATTTTTTTTATATTCAAAAGCTCTGCACTTCCTACAGAAGGTTTAAATAATCTAATTTTTTTATTTCTTAACATTAATAAATTTTTTTTTATATTCTGTGATCTGATCAAAAGTAAAATCGACAATCTTATTCTTGTTTTTTTTGTAAAAAAAATAGTACCAATCTAGAGATATTTTCAATGCAGTTTTTGCATTCATGTGTGTTTTCCATTTAAGATGGTTCTTAGATTTTGAACTATCTAAAGCTAGATGTTCTGACTCATAATATTTTTGTTTTGTAACTTTAATTGAAGATTTTGAATTTAAAATTTTTTTTGCGAATTTAGCTACATCTAAAACATTCATATTATTTTGAACATTTGGTCCAAAATTCCATGCACCAGTATATTTTTTTGATTTATAAAGTTTTTGCGCCAAATTTAAATAACCGAATAAAGGCTCTAAAACATGCTGCCAAGGTCTGGATGCTCTTGGGCTTCTAATAGTCAAATTTTTGTTAAATATAAATAATTCAGCACAATCCTTTACAATTCTATCTTTGGTCCAGTCTCCACCACCTATACAGTTTCCTGATCTTACCGTTGCAATGTTGCAGTTTGAATTTTTAAAAAAAGATTTAATATAACTATGAGATATAATTTCACACGCAGCTTTACTCCCACTATAAATATCATAACCCCCTAATGAGTCTAATTCCTTAAACTTTTTTTTCTTTTCTAAATTTAAATAGACTTTATCAGTTGTTACTATAATTGCGGATTTTACAGAATTAGTATCTTTTAAAATATGTAATATATTTGAGGTTCCGGAGATATTTGTTTCTAGTGTTTCTCTTGGTGTTTTGTAGCTTTCCAAGACACTAGACTGAGCAGCAAGATGTATAAAAATATCTGGCTTAAAATCACTTACACATTTTTTTAATTTATTATAATTTAAAATATTTGATCTAACATCTTTAATTAAATATTTTTTAAGTTTACAATCATCAAAGAAATTTGGTTTAGATATTGGATTCAAAGAATAACCTGCTATTTTTGCACCCATTTGACTTAAGATCAAAGTAAGCCAACTTCCTTTAAAACCTGTATGACCTGTTACAAATACTTTTTTATTTTTCCAAAAATTATTTAACATTTTTAATCTTTTTTATAATTTTTTCTACCTCAAGGAATTTTTTATTATAATTACTATTGTTCAATTCCTTAATATCTTTCATATTATCTATAGAATTCCAAAAGCCATTTATATGTTCTAGATTTGTTTTAAAATTTTTTATAATTAAAGGGTAAAAACTTTTTTCAAAATTTTTATAATTTTCAAATTTTTTATTTAAAATTTTTTTATTTATTATTGATATGCCCGAATATACATAAGCAGTGAATTTTTTACTATTTCTTTTAAGCACTGAGAAAAAATTAATTTCTCTTTCAAAACTTACTATTTTATTTTTTATTTTTCCCACAATTCCAAAATTCAATTTTGCTTCACACCCTAAAAATGTCATGTCTATTTTATTTTTTTTATGATTATTAAATAATTTTTTTATGTTAAAATCTAATATAGCATCTCCATTTAATAATAAAAAATTATCAGATAAAATTTTTTTTTTAATTTTAAATATTCTTTGGGCAATAGAAGTATTTGTTCCTGTGTTAACTATTTCTATGTTTAAATTTCTAAAAATTTTTTCTTTTTTTATATAATCTTTGATCATATGGCCTTTGTATCCAACGGGTAATATAAAATGATTAAACGAATTCATCTTCAAAATATTAATTATAAACCAAATAATTGGATAATTATGAATTCTGACTAGACACTTTGGTATTTTTTTACTTAAGGCTCCTAGTCTCGTTCCTTTTCCGCCACATAAAATTATAACACTTTTGTTCATTTACTACTGCTATTTAACTCCTTCTTGAGTTCGTCATATTCTTTCATCTTTTTTTTCATAAAATTAACGGTTAATTTTGTTTTTTCTTTAATACCTTTAGGCGTAAGAATATAAACATATCCAATTTTGTTTGAATTAGAGCTAAAATTTTTCATCTTTACTAAGCCTTTTTCTTTCAAGGCTTTCAAACAATAGTTAAGTTTACCCAAACTAAAATCAAGATTACTAGCAAGCTCTCTCTGTGATAAATTTGGATTTTTTTTAATTACTCTTAATACTTTAAAATTATTTTCAATATTATTTTCTCTCATATAAAACTAGTCTTGTTGTTCAATAATTGAACAAATTAAGATGTTTATAGATAAATTTAATTTTTTTTCAAATAATAAATAAAATTATTTTTTTGGTAATTCTTAGACAATATAAAGCCTAATTTTTTGAAAATTTTGTTTGATGCTTCGTTATTTTTTTTGACAATTGCATATATAGGTGTTTTAAAAATATTCTTTTTTAAAGCCAAATTTAACATGCTAAATCCCACATTTTTTCCTCTAAACTCATTTGATACTGAATATGTAATAAAAGTTTTATTTTTTTTTGTATTATCAAATCTAACTTGACCCAATTTGTGTTTGGGGGTTTTATAAATCAATATCCTTGAATTATTATTTCGAATAGTTTTTTGAAACCATTTTTCATGCTCTTCATAATTAATTGATTTATTACCTAAAGAGTTTTTTATAACAAGAGGATCATTCACTAATTTGTATAAAAAAAATTTATCGATTTCAGATATTTTTTTTAGTTTTGCATTTTTAGTAAAATTTTGTGCTGTAAAGTATTCAGCTACTCTACTTGCGCCTTTTCTATCAAATAAATCTTTCAAAATTTTTTTTTTATTTACTATTTTTTTTTGATTTAATTTTTTAATTAAGTAATCAGAATTTAAATACTTTATATCTTTTATATAGCTAAATAAATTTAATGAAGATAAATCATTAATTATTTTTTTTTGAGATTTATTTTGAGGAATTACAACTGAGTTTAAACCAAGTGTCAGATGCTCATACATTGACGTACCAGCACCAGTAATTACTAGTTTTGAATCTTTAAAAAAAGAGTATAGGTTTTTTTGATTACCAACAGCAGTATTAAAATTTTTTAGCTTTTTTGTTTGATTAATTAATTGATCTCTTTTTTTATTTTGTACCCCAATTACAATTAATTTTCTCACTTTATCAAAAGACTTATTTGAAAGAGTATTGACTATTTTGCTTGTAATGTTTTTTGTGTCTACCCCCCCCATAAATACAGTAATTTTATTTTTAACTTTTCTACTTTTAATATGATGAGAATTTTTAATAATAGAGTAATCGGTGCCAATTAATTTTTTACAATCTGGATTTAATAATTTTTTTGAAATTTTTTTATTTTCGTAAGGTATATTGTAATTTAAATAATAATTACAAAAACTTTTTCTATTGATAAAATCTGATATAAAAACGATCTTACAGTATTTTGAAACTTTTTTTTCCCATTTTTCATTTAAATAATAATGGTCTAAAAATATTAAGTCTATATTATACTTTTTTATTAGTTTAATAGTAAAGTTTGCATCAAGGTAATTTTTTTTTAAATTTTTATTAGTGATTAGTTTTGGTAATTTACATAACTTAAATTCTCTCTTTATCAAGTTGTTAACATTTCCTACTTCATCACTACAAAAAAAAAAGGTTTTAACTTTTTTCTTTTTAAATGCTCTCGCAATATTTAAACATCTATGTATATGGCCTGTTCCAATACTAAAAGAACTATCGCTTCTAAAAGCTACATTCATTTTTTTTATTCAAAAATAAAATCATTAAACTCATTAAATATATTTTATTTTTTTTTGAAATCATTTAAAGTTAGTATTTTTTCTTTCTTCAGATTTTTTTTAATTTTTTTAGTAAGAATTAGGTCAATTATTTTACTGAATTTTGTTATCTTGGTCGGATTCAACATTCTTATAGTTGAAAAATCTGTTTTCTTTAAAAAATTATTTCTATTAATATCTTTTGTCAGTTTATAACCACGGATTATTGTTCTTATTTTTTTAAAATCATTATCATTACTAAACACTTTAAAATTTGGTTTTCCAATCATAATCTCATTTTCTCTAATTTTTTTTACCATCAGAGAGAATGATTTAGGTTCTAAGGAAATTTTATGATCGAATCCTTTTCTTTTTGAGTCTAGTGTAAAATGTTTTTCAATAATTTTTGCACCCATATTTACTGCAGAAATAGATACATCTGATCCAATTGTATGATCTGAATAACCTGTCAGAACGCTATATTTTTCTGAAATATATTTAATTCTTGATAAATGTAATTTTTTTAAATTTGTCGGATATAACGATCTGCAATGTAGAAATGAAATTTTTTTATTTTTTTCTTTTTTTAAAAGACTCACCATTTTATTTATATCTTCTAAATCAGAAACACCGGTCGAAATTATTACAGGTTTGTTTATTTTTATTATATCTTTAATTAAAAAGTAGTCATAAAATAAACTTGAAGATATCTTATAACAAGGTTGATTAAGTTTTTTAAAAAATTCAAATTTTTTTTTATCAAAGGTAGAAAATATGTTTATCTTTTTTTTTTTACAATAATTATAAATTTTATAAATATTTTTATCTGATAAAATTAAATTTTTAAATAGTTTATATGAAAGAGTTGATTTTTCATAATTTGAGTCAGGATCTACCACCTGAAGCTTAACTAAATTTGCTCCAGCCTCATTAGCTTTATTTATCATTTTAATACATTTTGAATAATTTCCCTCATGGTTTATTCCTATTTCTGCAATAATTACAGTTTTAGAATTATGTGATAAATTTAAATTTGAAATTTTAAAATTTTTAGAAAACACTTGCTTTACCTTTTAATAAAATTTTTAAAAAATTTGTAAAAATTTTTTTTCCCTGGATTTCTGAGTCAACTATACTTCCGCTTGGTCTAGTATTGATTTCACAAATCAATGGTTTTTTTGTAATGCTGTGTGTCATAAAATCAAAATCAAGGATAAATTTAAGATTAAAATTTTTTAAAACTTTCTTAACAATTTTTTCTATATTTTTTTTATTAACAATTTTGCTACCCTTATAAGGAATACCTGATGGATTTTTTCTTTTTCTTACACTTGACATATAGTATTTTTTGAATTTTAAAACATCAACGTCATAACTTGGGCTAGAGAGAGCTTCCATAATAATAGACTTATTTGGTTTAAAAATTTTACGTTTGATTTTTGAATTTAAAAAAAAAATTTTTTTTTCTCTATTATAATTCCCAAACCATTTGTAATTAATCTGATCAGATTTTTGTTTTCCAAGCAAAAGATAAACTCCTCGTCCGCCAATGCCTTGTCTAGATTTTATTATCACTGATTTATTTGGATAATCAAACTCATTTAAAATTTTATTTACGTTAGACATTTTTTTAATTAATTTGTACCTAGGTACCTCAACTTTAATTTTCCTAAGCGCTTCGTAAGTTTTAAATTTATCATTAAAAATTTTTGTATATTTATAATTATTAATCAAAATTTTTGTTTTTATTTTATTAAATTTTTTAGAATTTTTTGACAAACAATCAATTTCCCTATCGGCTGAAGCAAATAAAAAATCTATCCTGTATTCAATGCAGATATGAAGTAATTGTTTAATAAATTTTTGTTCATTTTTGAAATCAATTTGAAAAAAATTATCTAGATAAGATTTTTCTATCTTTTTTTTTACATCACAACCATAAAGATTAATTTTCTGTCTAAAATTTTTTTTAATTATCTTAAACAATTTTTCAGATTTATTACCACAGGCACAAGTAAACAAAATGTTCATTTAATTCACTATTTATTTAATTCTCTTATTAGTATAAATGCTTCTGCATACTTTAAACCTATTTGGGAGCCTCTGTACATTGATAAATTTTTAATTGATTTTAATGATCTTGGATGAGGCCATTTTTTAATTTCATCTTTATATATTTTTAAAAGTTTAATTTTTTCCTTAATCGTTTTTTCAACTTCAACATAGAAATTAGGATTAAAAATTTTCTTAGGATTTCTATTAAAAGTGAATTCTGTGCTCGATGGTACCTCAAAACTGTAAATTTTTTTTACAAACGTTCTAGATAATGGTCTTGTAGCTGTTAAAACTGCTTTATATACAATTTGATGATCAATATTTAGATCATTTTCGAAATGTGTAAAAATTATTTCAGGTTTATAATTTTTTATTTGTCTTTCAATAATCTTAACAATGTCCAACATTGGTATAGTATCTAGTTTATTGTCAGGAAATCTTTTAAATACTGGTTTTTCAAATTTTCCTTTTTTTGATACTTTAATTGCTTGTTTTTCTCTTCTAGTAATTGAATTTAATATTAATCTATTATGTGTTCTTCTTGATGTTTCTTCATCACCCAAAAAAATTGACTTAATTTTAAAACCTTTTTTTTTTAATTTTAGTAATGTGGCACCACACCCTAAAATTTCATCATCAGGATGAGCTGCAAAAACTAATATTTTTTTTGTCATTAATTAAATCTATAAAAATCTTTTTTGCTCACTTCAGTATCCAGATATTTTTTTATATCTTGATCATCATTTTCACAATAACTTATAACTTTAAGAATTTTTTCAAGATTTTCAAAATATATATTAATTAAACTATCTGTATGCTTAACACATGGATAAATTGTATTAGTTGCCAAAAAATTTTTTTTTAACATTTCTTGAGTAATAAATGTTTTATAAGCTTGATGGTTTTTACTTTCAAAAATAAAATTTATAAGTGAAGGAACACCATTTATTTTTACTTTCAAATTATTGTTTTTAAACAATTCTTGCCATCCTTTTATAATTTTATTACCAACTTTATTTATGATTTCCCATGATTTAATATTTTTCATAACTTCAATTGTTTTTAATGCTGCTACAGAGCCAATTCTCTCTGTCCAAAATGTACTACTTATAAAACTACTATTAGCACTTTCCATGATATTTTTTTTTCCAACTATTGATGTTATTGCGTAGCCATTACCAAGAGTTTTTCCAAAAATACTAATATCGGGATAAATCTTAATTTTTTTGTGCAGTCCACCATAATTACCTCTAAAACCAGTGGTGCACTCATCGAAAATAAGCACTATTTTATTTTTTGAAGCTAATTTTCTCACCTTTTTTAAAAAAGTTAAATCTGGTGCAGTATTCCTGCAAACTTCCATTTTGATAACTCCTATATTTTTTTGGCTTACTAATTTTTCAAGAGCTATAAAATCTCCATAATGAAAAGAAAAAACTGTGTTTTTTAATTTTGCTGGTACCCCTTTTATGTTTAAGTTTTTCATTAAATGATTGTTTAAATTATTTTTTTTCGTAAAGTTTAAGTTTGTAGATAAATACCAATCATGCCATCCATGATACCCACAAATAGCAACATTGTCTTTTCCTGTTGCTGCTCTAGCAATTCTAATAGCTATTGAATTTGCTTCACCTCCTGTTCTTGCAAATCGTACCATCTCAAACCAAGGATGTATTTCAATTAATTTTTCAGCTAATAAAACTTCTTCCTTGCAATTTAATGTAGATAAATTTCCTTTTAAAATTACATCTTTAACAGCTTTATCTATTTGATTATTTCCATAACCCAACACATTAGTTCCAACTCCCATTGTTGAAAAATCCACAAATCGATTATTGTCAAGATCAGTAATTACACATCCTTTGGCTTTTTTAAAATAAGTTGGCCATGCGTTTGGAAGATATCGATCAGGATTTTTTGATAAAAGCATTGTCCCTCCAGGAATTATTTTTTGGGCTCTTGACCATAACTCTAAACCTTTTGTAATTTTTTTTGACTCTTTTGTTTTAAGATCTGACTTTATTTTAAAAATTTTTTTTGTTTTTTTATTTATTAATATATCACTTAAAGAAAAGTTTATTTTAGGAGAAAATACTTTAAAAATTTTTCTTATAAGTTTTAAATCATTTTTGGTATCCACTGATAATTTTAAATTTGTTAAATCTTTATCAATTTTTATATATTTTTTTTTGAAAATATTAGACTTTCTTATAAATGTAGTCACATGTTCTTGATCATATTTTAAACTAATTTTTTGAAACGATTTTATAAATGATTTAAAAGAAAAAATTTCTAAATCTAAACCATCTGGGTAATGTAAATTATTATTATCTTCATATGCTGAAGGATCTTTTATATTAGTCAAATAATCTACATTGGTCTTATTATAAATCGTAATCATATTATCTAAAATTTTTGGGTCAACTAAAGGGCAATCAGAGGTTACTCTAACCATGATATCTGCATTAAATTTTTTTGCTGCCTTTAGATATCTGCTTGCTACATTATTTTCACTACCTTTAATAAATTTTATTTTTTTTTTAATTAAAAATAATTCTAGATTTTTATTTTTTAAGTTGTTTGGAATTGTAAAAACGATATCATCTAAATTCTTAGATAATTTTAACCTATTATGAATTAATTCAATTATGGTTAATTTTCCTATTTTTTTCATTTCTTTGTTTGGGAATCTTTTTGAAGTTAATCTTGCTTGTACTATCGCTATAATTATTGGTTTTTTTACCATTTTGAGGGATTAATTAATTTTTCATCTTTACTATAAATATTGGGAAATTTTATTCTCTTATTCAAATTAACATTCAAAATTTCTTCCAGATGACTGATTTTATCAATTCCTACAAGAATTTTGTCTATATTTTTATTTTTTTGGACAAAATTAATACATCCATTTAAATTTGACACTTTATTTTTGTACATATGTTCACTAAATGATTGAAATATTTTTTTCCATTTTAAAAACTTTTTTGGTAATTTGGGTGGTTGAGTTAATAACAAACCTTGTAAAAAAATTGATCTAACATGAACTTCAATATTTTTTTTCTTTAAAAATTGTAACAATTTATTTTCTTCAAGACGTCTATCTATAACACTATAAGGACACTGTAAAATATCTGGTTTAAAATTATCACAAATTTTTTTTAATTTATTGAAAGAATATATAGAGTATCCAAATTTATATAAATCACCACTTTTTTTTAGTTTAATTATATTAGAGTAAACTTTGTTAGCTTTTTTATTACTTAGCTTTTCAATTCCATCAATAATCAATATCAACTTATCTTTTTTAAGCATCTTTTTATCTTTGTTCAAATTTAATTTAAATTTTGCATCTAACAAATCATCTGCTTTGAATTTTGTAAATATTTCAAAAAAATCTAGATTTTTTTTTGAAAGTAATTTATTAGAAATTCCATAATATCTAGAAGTATATAAGAATTTTATTTTTTTTTTTTTTAAAAAAGATAAAATTTTTTCTAATTCTTTTTTTTTATTGTAATTAAATTTGTTCATTATGCCATAATTCATTCCGAATTGTGTGACACCAATGATGATTTTATTTACTTTCA
>Ga0255769_10002425_pt1 | contig 19958 bp, 41 predicted proteins | sample 041ome_9_FD_179637 | JGI IMG/M metagenome (GOLD analysis project Ga0255769, IMG submission 179637) | Coastal salt marsh microbial communities from the Groves Creek Marsh, Skidaway Island, Georgia - 041413US metaG (version 2) | ecosystem: Environmental > Aquatic > Marine > Intertidal zone > Salt... | reverse complement strand
TGGACAACTAGCACAAGGAAGCCTAGTACCTATTAAAACTTTAACTGCTAGTTCTAGTTCTACATTGTCATTCGTAGATGGAAGTGATGGAGTAGTCTTGGATAGCACATATCCTATTTATAAGTTTGAATGTATCAATATTCATGCAAGTAGTGGTAATGATGGTAGTAATTTTGTATTTAATTTAAGCACAGATGGTGGTTCTAATTACAATGTAACTAAAACAAGTTCAGCTTTTCAAACTTGGCATAAAGAAGATGATACAGGTACAAGTCTTGGTTATAATACAGGAAATGATTTAGCACAATCTACAGCAGATCAAAGTTTAATTTTTGGTGGATTAGACGCAACAAATTCAGATGGTAATGGTTGTGCAGAATTATATTTATACAATCCCTCATCTACAACTTTTGTAAAACATTTTATGGGAAAAGCAGTATTAAATAGTTACCACCCATATGCTTGGAATACTTATATAGCTGGATATGGAAACACTACAAATAGTGTTGATGCAATTAGATTTCAATTAAGTTCAGGAAACATAGATTCTGGCAAAATAAAACTCTATGGAATAAAGGATAGCTAATGAGTATTATAAAATTAAATAATCAAGCTGTAAAAAACGCAACTTCATTTGGTTCTATATCAAGTTTAGGAAGTATGGTATTAATTAAAAAACTTACAGCTAGTTCTTCTGCAACTTTATCTTTTGTTGATGGTACAGATGGTGTGGTGCTAGATGATACTTATAAGGAATATATTATTTATTTTAAAAATTTACATTTTTCTAATGATTTTTGTAATTTTGAAGTTAATTTTAGAGATGGTGATAGTAATTTTGATGCTACTAAGACAACAACATTTTTTAGAACTCAACATGATGAAGCTGATACTACAACTGATTTATCTTATCAAACAGGCAGAGATTTAGCACAATCAACAGGAAATCAAACACTTGCAGAAAATATTGGAAATGGAAATGATGAATCTTTATCAGGACATTTAACAATTTTTAATCCAGCAAGTACAACTTTAGTAAAACATTTTCTTGCACAAACACAGTATTATCAAGGAAGTAATTATTCAGAAAGTGTTTTTGTAGCTGGATATTGTAATGTTACAGTTGCTATTGATGGAGTTAGATTTAAACCTAGTGCTGGAACTATAGACTCTGGAGATATTTGCCTTTATGGTATTGCTTAACAATTAACAATGGAGTATAAATAATTATGCCAAGACATCACAACATAAATGGGGTTCAAGTACCCTTTACAGCAGAAGAAGAAGCACAAAGAGATGCTGAAGAACAAGCATGGAATGATGGTGCTTTTGATCGTGCTATGGCAGATTTAAGACAAAGACGAGATAGCTTATTAAAAGCTACAGATTATCTTGCATTATCAGATAATACACTTTCTGCTGACATGACAACTTACAGACAAGATTTACGAGATATTACAAATGGCTTAACAACTGTTGAAGATGTTAATGCTGTTACATGGCCAACTAAACCATAGGGGTTTAAATGCAACTTTCAAAACATTTTACATTAGAGGAGTTTGAAAAATCACAAACTGCTACAAGAAAAGGTATCAAGAATAAAGCTGGTGCTGGAGAAATAAAAAACTTAGGCGATCTTTGTTATGAAATACTAGAGCCTGTAAGAATTAAGTTTGATAAGCCTGTAACTATTACATCTGGTTATAGATCAGAAGAACTATGCGAAGCAATAGGCAGTAAAAAAACATCACAACACACCACAGGAAACGCAACAGATTTTGAAATAGCTGGTGTATCTAATTTAGAAGTAGCTTTGTGGATTGAAAACCATTGTGACTTTGACCAACTAATCTTAGAGTATTACACAGGAGAAGCGAATAGTGGGTGGATTCATGTTTCGTATAAAGATGGTTCAAATAGAAAACAAGTATTAACATTTGATGGAAAATCATATACTAATGGATTACCAGAAGCTAAATGGTCTGGTGGAAAATTAACTAACTAATAGGAGTTTATTATGCCAATGGGAAAAGGAACTTATGGGTCTAAAAAAGGAAGACCACCAATGAAGAAAAAGAAAAAAGCTAAAAAGAAGAAGAAGTAATGGCCACAAAGAAACCTATATACGCTAAAGCTAGACCAAAAAGATTAGGGAAACCAAAATCTTTTAATAAAAAGTCTAAGGCTTATAAATCAGCTAAAAGAAAAGCTGATAAGAAGTTTGGCAAAAAGGTTTCTTTGTATAAAAACATATTTATTTCTCAAGCTATCAAAAAGTATAAGCCTAGAAAGAAAAAAAAATGAGTGATAAAACTGCATTACAAAAAATAGAATCTCACGAAAAACTTTGTCGTATTATGCAGAAAGCAACACACGATAAAATTCACGATCTACAATCACAAATAAATAGAATTGAAAAAATAATGCTTATTTCTGTTGGTGCATTAATAAGTTCAATGGCATATGTAATTATGCTTTTGATTGACAAAGTGTAAAGCTTTACAAAAAGCAAAAAAGAAAGTACAAGCAATAATTGTATGAATAAGAAGATCCTCGTTATCAGCGACATGCATATCCCATACCACCATAAAGATTCTATAAGCTTCTTAAAAGAAATTAAAAAAGAATTTAAACCAGATAGAATTATTAATATAGGCGATAGCTTAGACTTCCATGCTATATCAATGCACGATAGTAACCCTGATTTATATTCTGCTGGACACGAACTAAAAGAAGCTAGAAAATATGTTAAACAATTAGAGGATATATTTCCAGAAGTAACAGAAGTAGATAGTAACCATTCTAGCTTAGTTTATAGACGAGCGCTAAAATATGGAATGAGTAAAGAATTTTTAAGAGATTATGGAGATTTTCTAGGTACTAAAAAATGGAAGTGGATAGATGATTTAACACTTACAATGGGAAATGGACAAAGATGTTTTTTTACGCATGGTCGTAGTGCAGATGTATTAAAAACAAGTCAAGCTATGGGCATGAGTTGTGTTCAAGGACACTATCATACAAAGTTTGTAATATCTTGGTGGGCAAATCCTGATAATTTATTTTTTGGCATGAATGTTGGTTGTTTGATAGACCAAAAAAATATGGCTTTTGCCTATGCAAAAAATTTTAGAACAAGGTTTATTCTAGGTTGTGGAATAATCTTAAATGGTGTGCCACGATTACTGCCTATGGTACTTGACAATCAAGGTAATTGGATTAAGAAGATAGTATGACCTCAAATACATTAAAAAAGACCCTTTTAAAGAGCCATAGAGCCACGCACAGCGATAATTCTGCATTTTCTGAACAGGTTTCAGGGAATCACTATAAAAGCCTTAAAATCCAGCCTTTAGAATATTGCATGGCAAACAATTTAAACGCATGTCAAACTCATGTTATTAAATATGTTTCAAGATATGATAAAAAATGGAAAGACAAAAAAGATCAAATTAAAGATTTAAAAAAAGCAAAGCATGTAATTGATATGCAAATAGAATTATTGGAGAAAGAATAATATGTGGTTATCTTTAGTTAAGTTTGGATTAAAAACAGGTGCAGAAATCTATAAGAACAAAAAAGAAACAAAGATATTAGAATCTGTAGCTGAAAAAAAACAAATGCAAAGAGTTATTGATGGGGAGATTGAAATGGTCAAAACTATCAAAGAACATCAAGCAAACGATTGGAAAGACGAAATCGTATTGGTTTTAATTTCTATTCCTTTGTTAGTTTGTGCTTATGGAATTTTTAGCGAAGACCCAAATGTTATTGCAAAGCTAGATGCTTTCTTTGATCAAATAGATAGATTTCCTTTATGGCTACAAGGATTAATAATTGGTGGCTACAGTTCTGTTCTAGGTATAAAAGGGGTGTCAGCATTTAAAAAAAAGTAGTATAGTGTCCTAATGGACAAGATTAAAACTGATGCAGTCATTACAAATTTAGAATTACAATTAGAAACAAGTAACAATCCTTATGGCTCTTTTGTAAATTTTAAATTTATAGATACTTTCCCAAGCTTTCCAAAATTAAATGACATGATTTTTGAAATTAAAAAAAGGCATGATGTTGATTTAATTAATTATGAGTATTCTTACACAGGAATACATGAAGATACCGATTTACAATATTTTGATATTGTTAGAAACTAGGGCAGTTCAGAACCAGTTAAGGAACCACCCTAGCCAAACTACTCACTCTCGCTCATAGTTCTATTTACTAACTTCAAGGATTGTTAGTAAAATTCATTTAATCTATTAATTTCTTGTTAGCTTTTCTGTAGCTATATTATTAATAGATTGTTGCTTCAAGTTTTCACAATAGCTATGACCATTCTTCGCTTCTATTTTACAATAAAGATATATTTTTTTCTTATCAGAAAGTTGTTTTTTAACATTTTTATATCTTTCATCATTAGTAGCTTTAACTTTAGCTAACGAAACAGAAAGTGATTCGTTGGTCATTTTTTCATTAACCACATAATCAAAAACCTCTTGCACCTGATCTTTAACTTCATCATAATCTATTTCTGATTTGATAAATCTTTTATCAAGTGCGTCAAGGTATGCGATTATCCTATGAGGATCAAAGGATTGTGGTCGCATTGTGATGTATTTAGCTAACTCGTTTGACATTAACCTAGTTCTTGTTCATACATTTCTGGGTTAAAATCAGTTGCGTTTTCTTTAGCCCAATCTATTTCTTCTCTTGGACTTTCTGGCAACTTATCATCAGTAAGCTGAATACCTTGTTTAGCTTGTTGATAATTTTGTTGTGGTTGTGGTTGAGGATTATAACCAGCTTTATTAAATGGTTTAACCATATAACAAGTTACAACTTGTTCCATACCATCGCCATATTTTGTTGGCTCGTTTTGTTGCGTTTTACTACCCCATTTAAGAACATGCCCAGATCGTACATACTCTTGTACTTCTGGAGTGTTTAACCAAGTGGAAATTTCATTAATTCCATATAGCTTTTTTGTTATACTACATTGAAATTGAGCCTTTGTTGATGAGGCTTGATATTCCATTTTTGGTGCTTTGTTTCCTGTGCTATATAGCTTTAAAGAAAGCCCACAGAATGGTAGTCGTTGCGTTTGCATTTGTGTCATGTTTTATCCTTATTGTTTCTGTTTTTGTTTTTTAGGTTTATTACTTTCCATAGCTAACATCATATATTTAGCACCAAGAAAAGCATTAAACATTTCTTTATTTAAAGGAAGTTCCTTAACTTCAATCTTGCTATCTTTTTTAGGCAATCTAATAATTAAACCTTTAGCAATTTTTTGTTTAGTTTCTTCCTCGTAGGCATACTTATATGCATTCAACTGTAATGTATAATCAAATGATATATGATTACTTGTTTTAATATCTGCTAAAACAAGATTGCCTTTCTTGTCCTTTAGAACAAGATCAAGTGTACCAGCATAGTTGTGTTTTTTAGAAAATATTTTTTTCTCTAATTCAACTACTTGATATTCTTGGGTTTTCCACCAATCTAAAAATAACTGAAAGCAATTAACAACTGCTTTATCAGATTGGTTTGGAATTTTTTTACCTTGTAGAAAATCTTCTATCAAGCCATGTACTACACTTCCAACTAACCCAGCATCATCTTTGATCTTGTCAGTTTTATTTGTAGCTTGATGTATTATTCTTTCAAGGGATACTCTGTCTAATGTTTGACCACTATCCATAATATTATTAATTGAATCTTTTATCTCTCTTATAGGAGTATAAACTAACCAATTAACCAATTGAGGTTTTGGAATACCTTTACCACATATTCCTGTTACACTTTCAACTTTCTCGCCATTGAAATAATAGATATGGTTTTGATCATCAAAGTCTAACTCAATACCATTTTTTAATTTATGTTTTATATACATGTTTTCCTTTTTAGTTAAGACGCTCTATTAATTGTGTAATATCATATCTATAATATTTAGATAGACAAAACAATTTAGAAACATCAGTTTTTATACCTTTCTCAAATTTATATAAATCAAATATTGAGTTAAAGTACACTGGGTTATCTTCTACTACTGCCTCAGCAGTAATATCTTTATTAAGTCTTACATTTTTAAATTTAAGACCTATTATCTGGTTTAAAAGTTTGGCATTAGGTTTTTTCTTAAAATCCTCTACCATTCCTTTAACCATATAATCTGTTTTGACTTGCTTATTCATATTTTCCTTTCTAGTTTAAAATAGAATGACCACGATTTATTAAACACTTTCTAGTCAAAGATTTGTATTTAGTTTCCATCGTAGGACTTACACTCCAATATAAAATATTGCTAATAAAATTACTATTTTTTTTTGCAATACTTTCACAATGTTGTAAATCGTTAGTTAATTCAACTGCTTGTGATTTATCAAAGGTACCACTACGACCAGCAGTATCAACAATGGGCTTGTAGCTACAAGCGTGCAACAACATTATTACGCATAACATTTTCTTCATATTTTTTCCTTTCTAGATTAAGCTTTTTCATATATTCTTTCATGGTCTTAGCTTCTATCTTGTCCATTAATTCCATAACTTCTACAAAGAAGGGACTGTTATCTCCAAATTTCCAGCCTTTTCTTATAGATTCATGATATATAAATCTAAGCCTTTTTTGTTTTATCAAGTCCATCTTTAGCTACCTCCATATCTAGTTTAACTAAGTCTTGTTCAGCTTTAGTTATTTTTTCATTTAAGATTTGTTTAAGATCATAAAGAGTATATAGTCTTTCAACTATCTTTGCTCTTTTAGTTAGTTCTTTAAACTCTTTTACTAAACTCATATTATTACTCCTATAATAAATCCAACTACAAAGCATAACCACTCTCGTCTATAATAAAGTTCTAACGCTTTCCAATCAGATTTTGATTTTCCAAAAATTAACATATTGTCCTTTCTTGGTGGGGCTATTAACCCCACCGATTTGTTTATTTATACTCTAGCTTGTATTGGATTATTTGAAAAGATAATCAAGCCACCAAGTTCTTGTAAGAACCTTGCTCTGTCATCTGATTTTTCTTCGTCATTATCTAGATTAGTTACAGCATTAGCTAAGTCATATTTAGAAGTTACAAATGTTTCTCCTACATAATGATTTAACCTTTCAAAGATACCAGCGCGCTCAACATCAGATAAACCATGTTTTTTAGACAATACTTCTATTTGATGTGAGTTGATTTTTTTCTCAGTAGCTTCTTTTAACTTATCAAGGTTTTCCTGAAATAATTCAGGGTTACTGATAAGTTCTAACTGCTGACCCATTTTATCAACTATAGTTTTCCACTGCTCATCATTATCTACATCAATAATCATTTTACCAACATGCTTAGCATAGAACTGATTTAGATATTCTGGTGCAACCATACCATTAGTACATACTAATCTATAAATAAATGGTTTAACAATTAATGAGCCACCACCTATTTCAGAATTAGTAATAGTAATACCACCTTGAACAAAATCGCCTTCAACTACCTCGCCCTCAAGCTTTGGTAAAACAGCAGTAATGTTCATGGTATCTCTATCGTAATGTGCATACTTTAACTCAGCACCCATATCCATTAGCCTTTCTAATGAAGCATTAGCAACTACATCGCTATCAATTCTTTTATAACGATTAGTCAATACTGCTCTACACTCATTAATAGGTTGTTGATCATAAGTTCTAAGCATTAGTTCTCTATTCTTATTATTCTTAATCCAAAAATTAAGATTATGAGCAACTAAATCTTGGCTTACAGGTAAGCATTTTGAAATATACCTATGACCAATTTTTAATTTACTACATAAGTTATTAAGAGAACTATCGTTTAGTACATATTCTCCTTGTGATAAATGATCTACCTCTATACTAGGATAAACATAATCATTTGTATTAACTTTCATGCCTTTAAGATCAACAAGATAATCTCTTTTGTTTTTTGTATCTTCATTGATGTTATTTAGCATTTCTTTTATGTCTTGACCTTTTTTCATTGTGTTTCCTTTACTAGTTATTGTTAATATTAATCGAAAATGTTTTGTCGTTAAACAAGTCCGAAGTTATTGGTTGTCCTTTGGAAAACCAAATTCTACATGTTAAGCCATAAATACTTTCATCATAAACTTCAAAAGTATTATCATAGAGTTCTGGCTTAAGACTTAAAAGATAATCAGAAAATTCTTCAACTGATTTAAACTCTTTAGTAATTTGTGTATTTTTATTAATTATATTTACACTTCTTGGTTTATTTTCTTCTGATATTTGCATAAGTATCCTTTCTATATTACTAAGTATTTACCAGTACGAACTTTAGATTGTATTGAGATAGTATGACCTAAGTCAGTTTTTACACTTTGACCAACATTAGTATCCCAGATTTTTTTAGCTAATACTTCAGCATCGTTTAAGAAGCTATCATAATCGCTACCAACTAACCAACATAATTCATCTCTACAATAATTAAATAAATCTTGTAAAGTTCTAAAAGATTTTACTTTAACTAAATTATGCGTTTTAATATTTAATCTAATCATTATTTAACCTCATTATTAAATTGAATTTGACTAACATGAAAGACAGGATAGCTTCTATATTCTTCTTCTTTACCATCTTGAACTTTTCTAACTAAACGAGCAACTGATTTGCTTCCTTTAATTATTTTAGCTTTCATTTTTCTAGCTTGATTAAAAGTACAAAAACCACCTTTTAAATTAGTAGCTTGTAACTTCTCAAGGTTAATGCCTTGGAAAGATTTTTTAGTATATAAGTTATAGTACATTTTTTTTCTCCTAGTTATAAAGAGGTGACTGCCTCGTCAGTAATTACCCATCACAGTAACTATACAATAAATTGTTTCGGCTTAAAATTTCTAGATCGTAGGTCTTAACACACACTCTCTGAGGCTCCCCTTGATATTAACGAAACAACTTATTTCTGAAGCAAAACTTAGAATTACTTACCAAGGCTCTGAACCGATTTTTATGCGTTTATAGAAGAGTACCGATTAAACATATTCTATATATAAAAACTATGCTAAAAATACGATTAAAAGTAAAGAACTATCTTTTGAGTAAATACTCGGCTTTTTAAGATAAATATAAAAAAAAAGTAAAATTTTATTCTTACTACTAAGGGTTTAATAAGTAATAGTTGATTTAATGTTCAAATCGGTTATTAATAAAGTTGAGTGTATTCATTATGCTCCCTTTCTAGTTATAAATGGGGAAAGTTTATACCGATTTCTTTCCCCACTAACTCACAGGAAAAACACATGGATAATAAACTAAGAATAGCTTCAATGCTTGTTGCTCATAGGTATGCAAAAAATTTAACACAAGTACAAGTATCAAAAAAAATAGGTGTTACATTTCAGCAAGTTCAAAAGTATGAAAGAATGATTAATAAAATTACATCTGATAAATTAATTGAGTTTTGTAATTCTTTAGATGTTAAATTACAATCATTTCAAGATGGCGATCCTTTTCAAGTTTTAGATGGTGCTGATATTTCAATTTTAAAAAAAGAAAAAGCTTTAAGCATAATTGAAATACTATTTAGCAAATATGAAAAGCCTTTATTATTAACTAAAGAGATGGAGATGACAAATGATCAAAGTGCAAGTAGATAAAGTATGGCTAGGCAAAGTAAGTGTAAGAGATTACATTTATAAAAAAGCTTTAAGATTAAAAGAATCTTTAGGGATTGTTCATGGTAATGAATATATGTTTATACCTTATGAGAAATTAAAATCTGCTAAAAGTTACACAGAAAATTCTTTTAAAAGTAAGTTTAATGGAAAAGAATATAAGCTTGTGGATTTTGATTGGAAGCCTTATAAAGAAACTAATACGAACCAAAGGAGTTTATTATGAGTGGAGAAGATTTTTTAGATATTCCTAAAACTGATGAAACTCAACAATCAACACCAGAAGAATATTATTTTTCAAAATCTAAAAACCAATGGATTATGGTTTCTGATATGTCAGATATGCATGTTCGTAGAGCCTTTAAAAGATTATTAAAAATGATAAGGCTTGGAACATTAGTAGAACTTTCTGATTATAATGGAGATACTAATAATAATGAAATTCAAGTAGAATTAAATGCTATTGAAAATCATGTTTTTAAAATAAGAGATAAGTTAAGTGGCTGAATTAAGTAATATACATTTTGAAATTATAGATAGAAATAGACATAGAAGATATGAACAAATGAAAAAGCAAGACAAAGAAAGATTTGAAAAGTTAAAAAGAATTGGTTGTATTGCTTGTTCTAAAAAAGGTTTATTTTCTGAACCTATAATTCATCATATTAGAAAACATACAGGATTAGGATTAAGACCACCACACGATCAAACTATTCCTTTATGCCCAGAACATCATAACATGGGAAATGAATCAGTACACTTAAACAAAACAAAATTTGTAGAACTGTTCGGATCAGAACTACAATTATTAGACGAAGCTAACCAAAAAATCAAACAACTAGAAAAGGAAAGTATATTTTATGACAAAGGAAACGAATAAATTTCATGCATTACAATTATTTACAGATACATTTACTGCTGAAACAGTACATTTAAGCAACTCAAAAGTAGGAATATATATTAAATTATTATGTTTTGCTTGGACAAAAAATACTAAACCATTTAAAACTGAATCAGCATATAGAATATGTCATTGTAAAGATGATGACTGTAGATTAGATGTTGACGAAGTATTAGGAGAATTTTTTAAAGTTAATCCAAAAGAAGATACTTGGACACATAAAAGATTAATACATGAACATGCTTATTTAACCGATAAATATCAAAGAAAGTCAGAAGCTGGTAAAAAAGGTGCAGAAGCAAGATATTCTGCTAATGGCAACATCATAGCACCTATACCTATTCCTAAACCTATACCTACATATAAAATATATGATCAATCATTTGAAAAACTATGGAAAGAATTAAAAATCAAAAGAGGATCAAAATTTAAAGCTTATAAAGAATTTAATAAAATTAATATTGAAGAAATTACCAATGAACAAATTGTAAGGATTTATAACAACCAAATTAAAGGTATAGAAGAAAAAAAATATATCCCTCATTTTGCAACTTGGTTATCTCAACGAAGATGGGAAATCGAAGAAGATAACGATATGCCAGATTTAGTTGATAGGCTTAAAAAACTAGGTTATCAACATTTAGGTAATGAGGGAAATTTTGAAAAATTTACCAAAGATGGCAAAAACTATAAGATTGATATTTATGATGAAAAACATCAAATGCAATTAGTTCAATGATGGCAATATTAAGGATTTTTAAGTATTGCAGAAAAAGAATTATTGCATTAAGTATCGAGAATAGACAATTAAAAATGCAATTAGAATATCTTAGAGCCACATTATACCAAGATGAACATACAAAGCATTAAATATGGCAGAAAAAAGATACAAGTCAGGTTTGAAATATTAAAAAATCTATATGGATATTTTGAAACAGAAAAAGAAATACTTGTGATTGATAGTAGAGTAAAAGGTTTAAGATTATTTAATACAATAATGCATGAATTATTTCATTTAATAATACATTATTCAGGAATTAAGGTGCATGACAAAGGAGAAGAAACTATTGCACAAGTAGTAGGAGATGGCTATGCAAAGATATTTAAACAAAACCCTAATCTTTGGAATATTTTAACTAAACTTATAAAAGGATAAATAATGGAAATACAAGAAATTAATATTAATGAAATTAAACCATACAAAAATAACCCTAGAGAAATCTCAAATGAAGCTATTGAAAAAGTTGCTAATTCTATAAAAGAATTTGGAAACAATCAACCTATAGTAGTTGATCAAAACAATATTATTGTTGTTGGTCATACTCGCTGGAAAGCTTTAAAACAACTTGGAAAAGAAAAAGCTTTTATTATTAAAAAACAATTTCCTAAAAATAAAGCTATTGCTTATCGTATAATGGATAATAGATCAGGAGAACAAAGTAAATGGGAAAACAAATTACTTAAAGAAGAATTAAGTGTTTTAAGTAATGAAGAATTTGATTTAGATTTAACAGGGTTTGACGCAGAAGAATTAGACCAATATTTTTTTAAAGATGAAAAAATAATAGAAACTAATATTGATACATCTTTTGATGGAAGTATAAATGATGTTAAAATGGTTCAATTATTTTTTAACCCAGAAGATGAAATAAAATTTAAAACAGCAGTTGAAAAAATACAAAAAAAATACAACCTTGAAAATATAAGTGATTCAGTAATTAAAGCAGTATTAAATGAAGCAGATAACTGTTAAAGAAGTTTTAGATAAAGAACAAATTAAATCCTTAGAGGGTAAATTTATTAATGAAAGCTATATTAAACACCCTGTAATTAAAGAAGATACTATTGTTAAAAATGAACAAGGAAAATTAGTATTAGTTTTTAAAAAAAAAGCTATACCACAAGATATTGTAGATTCTAGTCGTTTAGCATTTAGAAAAGCTATAAGTGGTGGCTCAAATAATAGAGGCATGGCTTCTGGTAATGTTTCTGATATTTATAAAGTAGGCGACAAAATTGGAACAAGAACTATTGGAAAAGTTTTAAAAAATAGATGGTATCCATTATTACCTAATGGAAAACTTTCTAAAACAAGCTATGGTTTAAATGTTTTAAGTAGCACAATAGGTTTTAATGATAGATACCCTAGGATTCCATATTGCAGAACATCAGCATTTGCACAAAAAAATTTAGAAGCTTATAAACAAACATTACCATATATTGCTGGTGTAAATAAAATTTATGAAACTTACGCACCTTATCATTATAAACTTCAAAAAAAATTAGCTGATTTAACTAGTAAAGATTTTATTATTAAAAATACTGCATTTACTACAGTAACAGTCAATAAAAATTATAGAACTGCTTGTCATTATGATGCTGGCGATTACAATAAAGGTTTTGGAAATTTAGGTGTTTTAAAACTAGGAACATATACAGGTGGTTACACAGTTATTCCAAAATATGGTATAGGGATTGATTTATCTGATAGTGATGTAGCATTATTTGATGTTCACGAGTTACATGGTAACACAGAACTTAAAAGAAAAGGATATTCTGAAAGAATTAGTGTCGTATGTTATTATAGAGAAAATATGATTTATTGTGGAGATCATAAATATGAACTTGAAAGGGCTAAAAAGGGTTTAAAAACTAAGTTTAATGAAGAAGAAAAAATTAAAGTAGCTAAAATATTAAAAGATAATGACTTATAATTGTATAGCCATTGGTGGTATCCCAGCTAGTGGTAAAAGCACATTAATTAACACTATTTATAAAGATTTAGATGTAAATACTAATTTTAAATCTGGCTTGATTAGAGGACATTATTTAAAAGAATATAACCTTTTAATTGTAGGGATATATAATACATTTAAAAAATTTAAAGGAACTGATTTACTATCTATGTCAGCACAAGCTGATTTTAAAAAATTAATTGATTTAAAAAAATATAACATTGTTTTTGAGGGGGATAGGCTATTTACTAATGACATATTAGAATATGTAAATCAAAAATATAAATTAAATGCAATTATACTTAAAACAACTAATCAAAATATTGAAAAAAGACATAAACAACGAAAAGATAAACAAACACAAAAATTTTTAAAGAGTAGAAATACAAAAATCAATAATATTCTAAAAAATTCTAATTTAAAAATACAAACATTTAACAATGATAATATGGAAGATATGAATAAGCTTGTATCAATGTTAGTTGCAATAATTAAAAAATTTAAGTAAAAAGGACATAATGGCACGACCAATGAAAAAAGTAGATGAAGAAGCTATCAAAAAATTAGCCCAATTACATTGCACTTATGACGAAATAGCAGAATTTTCTGGAGTATCTACAAAGACTTTACAAAGGAATTATGTCCACCTTATAAAAAAGGGGAGAGAGATGGGCAGAATAAGTTTAAGGAGAGCGCAATTTGAAAAAGCATTATCTGGGAATGTAGTTATGCAGATATGGTTAGGAAAGCAACATTTAGACCAAAGAGATAAAATAGAACAAACAACATACAACGAACCCTTGCCATTAATTATTAATGCTAAACCAGATGAAATAGAAGATGTCAAAAAAAAAGGGTAATGTATTCGGTGCAGTTATTGAGTACACTAAAACTGAAAAAGGTACATCTATTGGCAGAAGAAAAATAACAAGCACTATGAACAAACATAAACGCAGACAACAGAAAGCAAAGTATCGTGGACAAGGAAAATAAAAGAAGTAACTTCTATCCTACAGGAGAAATTATAGATTACAGTTTGCCTCAATCATTTACTAAAGCATTAAAGGGTGCATCATGTGGAGATTGTGGGCTTTATAGTAATGCTAGGTCATTTTGTGGTAGATGGGGCGCTAAAGGTGTTAAAGACACTTATGTCTGCCATGATTGGCGAAAAAGACATTTTAAAAGATAAAAACTTTAAATTTATATTGTAGTATGATATTTAGTCATCATGGCTAAATATAAGAATAAAACTGTTAAACTTAATAAACCTATGCGTGGGGATGTTAAAAAGTTTAAAGTATTCGTAAAAGACAAGAGTTCTGGCAGAGTTAAAAAGGTTAATTTTGGCTCTAAAACTATGTCTATAAAAAAACATATCCCAGCAAGAAAAAGATCGTTTATGGCTCGTATGGGTGGGGTTCTTAAAAAGGTAAGAGGACAAAAAACACTTAGTCCAGCATATTGGAGTATAAGAGCATGGCAAAAAGGTTTTAAAGTATAATGGATAAGTTTGTTTATAAATTTTTTGGCTTAATAGATAACTGCTTTGCTTGGGTAGAAAGTAAATTTAAAAAGAAAAAAAAAAAATAATTATGGGTAGGACTATGAACTATTACTTTACAGGAATGTTAATTTTAGGTTTTGTATTTCTTGCCTTATGTATGAAGCCATTATGAAAATATCTGACAATACATCTGTTGCATTACCATTAAGAAATCTAATTGCTATTATAGGTTCAGTAGCTGTTGGAGTTTGGGCTTACTTTGGTGTAATTGAAAGAGTTAATAATTTAGAAACTAAGAACCAATTATTTGAACAAGACTTATTAGAAGCAAGTTCGCAAAAACCTATAGACCAAGAACAATTTATGCTTATCGAAGACTTATATAAAACAACTGAAAAACTAGAAACTACACAAGAACAAAACATGACCAATAAAGTTAATATTGAGTTTCTTAAAGATCAGGTTGAAAAACTACAAAGAGATGTAGAAAAGTTAAAAGATAAACAAAGGGACTTTGCAAATGGAAACAATCATTAGTAGTGTCGTTGCTTTGTGTATGTTTGTAGCTGGAGAACTACAAGAGCATAGAATCCAAGATAAAATGTCAGATTGTTTAAAAGGCAAAAGACTTGCTGAAAGAACAAATACAGGAGATAACATTGAATATAAGTGTGGCAAAGTACAAGCTGAATTAGAAGAAAATATTGATGGAAGTAAGTCGATTAAAAAGATAGTATCCAAAGAATGAAATTCGTTCTAGCTTATACTATCTGCTCTGCCATTACAGGATTCTGTAATACTCCAGCAGTACACCCTGTAAAATTTGACACATGGACAGATTGCACTAAAGCTGGTGCTACTGTTACAATTAGAGTAACTAACGAATATAAACAAAAATTTAACGAGGACAAATTATACATATCTTACTTTTGTAATGAACATAACCCTAACAAAACCCCAGCATAAAGTTTCATCAAGTAATAAAAGATTTAGAGTTTTAGTATCTGGTCGTAGATTTGGTAAAACTTATTTATGTATTACTGAAATGATGAAATACGCAACACAGATTAATAAAAAAATCTGGTATGTAGCGCCTACATTTAAAATGGCTAAAGAGATTGTTTGGTCAAACCTTAAAGATATGCTTTCTCAATTTAATTGGATAGAAAACATTAATGAATCTAATATGACTATAACGATTAAAAAAACAGGCAGTAAAATATCATTAAAAGGCTGTGATAATTATGATAGCTTGCGTGGAGTAGGATTAGACTTTTTAATACTAGACGAATTTGCTGACATTGAAGAAAAAGCTTGGACAGAGGTATTAAGAGCATCTGTATCTGACACCGAGGGAGATGTACTAATGTGTGGCTCTCCAAAGGGCTATGGTAACTGGTCGTATAGAATGTACCTTAAAGGGCAAGAGGGCGACAAGGAGTGGGATAGCTTTCAATTTACTACCTTGCAAGGTGGAATGGTATCAAAGGAAGAAATAGAGCAAGCTAAACAAGATATTGATATTAGAACTTTTAGACAAGAGTTTGAGGGTACATTTGAGAACTATGCTGGTGCTGTTTATTATAACTTCCACCCTGTAGAAAGTGTAGTTGATAAACAAATAGATTGGACAAAGCCATTACATATTGGCATGGACTTTAATGTGGATCCCATGTCGGCTTGTGTTGGGCAAATAGAAAAAGATAAAATATATTTTTTAGATGAGGTTATAATTTACTCAAGTAATACTGATGAAATGGTAGAGGAAATTAGAAATAGATATGGAACAAAGATACCTATTTTTATATATCCTGACCCAGCTTCTAGACAAAGAAAAACTTCTGCTGGTGGAAGAACTGATTTAAGTATATTACAAAACGCAGGATTTAAAGTTAAATGTAAATTAAAACACCCAGCTGTTCGTGATAGGATTAATGCTGTTAATAGCAAACTTAAAGATTCTAATGGGAATAGGCATATTTTTGTTTCCAAAACTTGCAAAACTATTGTAAAAGGATTACAACGACAAATATACAAGGAGAATACGAATATACCTGATAAGGAAGATGGCTTTGATCACATGAATGACGCAATAGGATACATGGTAGATTTTTTAAAACCACTAACTACACAGGCACAGTTTTCTCGACCAACAAGATGGGCAATAAAATAGTATGGCATACACTAGAGATCAAGCATTAGAAACTCATAAAGATTATTCAGAAACTATTAATAATTGGGAGTATTATATTAGATCATACAATGGTGGTTATGACTATATGATTGGTCAATACCTTAATAGATACAACCTTGAATTAGATAACGAATTTAATCAAAGATTAGCTAACACTCCTTGTGATAATCATTGTAAAAATATTATTCAAATTTATTCATCATTCTTATTTAGAGTTAGACCAAGTAGAGATTTTGGCTCTATGCAAGATGAACCTAGTTTAGAATCATTCTTAAAAGATGCTGACCTAGAAGGTAACAATTTAAACTCAGTAGTTAAACAAGCACAAAACTATGCTTCTATTTATGGTCATTGTTTTTTAATGTTAGATAAGCCAAATGTAACTACAAACACAAGAGCAGAAGAATTAGATCAAGATATTAGACCATACTTGTCAATCGTTACTCCAGAAAATGTTTTAGATTGGAACTTTGAAAGACAATTAAATGGTAAGTATGAATTAAACTATTTAAAAATTAGAGAAGAAGTAGATAGACAAGGTGGAACTTATATGCGTATTTGGTATCCTGATAAAATAGATACTATCTACATGGCAGAAAGAGAAGAACCAAGATTAATAGATTCTGCGCCAAATACTATAGGCAAAATACCAGCAGTAATTTTATATAATTCTAAATCACATAAAAGAGGTGTAGGTCAATCTGATTTAACTGACATAGCTGATTTACAAAAAGCTATTTACAACGAATACTCTGAAATGGAACAATTAATCAGACTAACTAACCACCCATCATTAGTTAAAACTCCAAGTGTAAATGCGAGCGCTGGTGCTGGTGCAGTTATAGAAATGCCTGATGAAATGGAACCAAATTTAAAGCCATATTTATTACAACCATCTGGTCAAAATTTATCTGCAATAATGGATTCTATAAATAACAAAGTAGATTCTATAAATAGAATTGCACACACAGGAGCAGTTAGAACTCAAAAAACAGGAATAACATCTGGTGTTGCACTACAAACAGAATTTGAATTATTAAATGCTAGACTATCTGAAAAAGCTGACAACTTACAAATAGCAGAAGAACAATTATTTAGATTATATGCTATGTTCCAAAATGCTACATTTGATGGAGAAATTAATTATCCTGATTCATTTAACATTAGAGATTACGCAACTGATTTAATGTTCTACCAACAAGCAAAAGCTATTGGTGTTCAATCTCCTACATTAGCTAAAGAAATTGACAAAGAAATAGCTAGAGCAGTAGTAGATGATGATGAAAAATTAAATGATATTTTTGATGAGATAGATGTAAAATCAGAAGTAGGAGAATTTACACAAGACGAGCCACAACAAGAAGATCAAGAAGTGGAAGAAGAAGAAATTTAATGAATGTCAGATATAGTCAAAGAAGCTACAGAATATCGTATCAAGCAAATTGAATTAGCTGAGGCTAAATATTACAAAACATTAATAGCTACATTAGATAGAATAGAACGAGAAGTAGTTTCATTAGCTAATAGACTTCCAACTAAAGATGGTAAATTAATTGAATTACAATCAGCTATAGCAATAAGACCAAGAATAAAATTTATATTAGAAAAAGAATATCTAGCATGGTCAGATACAGTTGTTAGAGAGGGTTTTAATAAACAAGCTAAAAGAATTGAAAAAGCATTCAAGCTTATAGGTAATATACCACCAGAATTTCAAGAATTAACTAAAGGAGATTTAGCATTAGTACAAAATTTAAAACAACAATATTTTACTCAATTTAAAGATGTATCTAATACATTTACCAGAAGATTATCAGAAAAGGTTTATCAAAATACATTAGTTGGTAGTGATTTTGCAGTATTAGAAAAAGAATTAAGACAAACAATTAATGGTATTTATGCTAGTGCAGATGATCCAGAAGCACAAAGACTTATAGAATATATTAACGAAAATAAATTTGATAAATCTAAAAAAGCTTTAGTAGATAAATCTATACAAACATTACAATCTAAATTTGCTAGAGATCGTGCTGGAGAAAACATGAAAAGGTATGCTGGGCAGATTTTAAATGATTCCTTGAGAGATTTTGACGCAACCCTTAATTTTAATAAGTCAAATGATGCTGGATTAACTTATGTTAAATATTATGGGGATATAATACCAACTACTAGAAAGATTTGCAGAAATGTAATTAGTGGGGTATATGATAAGAGGAAAAGTGGACTTTTCACAATTGATGAAGTCAATGAACTGTGGGCAAGGGAAAGTTGGAAAGGCAAGAAGTCTGGAAATCCTTTGGTTGTTCGTGGTGGTTATAATTGTCGGCATCAATGGTCATATGTCAATCCAGATTGGTATGACAGTAATGGCGAACTAATAATATAACAATAGGAGAACAAATGTCCGAAGAACAAACAAATGTTGCACCAGAAGTAGCAACTGAAACACCAAAAGAAGAAGTTAAAGTAGAAACACCAAAACAAAATACTTTCACTCAGGAACAATTAGACAACATAATCAAAGCTAGACTTGAAGCAGAAAAATCTAAATACGAAAAGAAACTGCAAGAAGAAGAAAAGCAAAAACAAGAAATCTTAAAACAAGAACAGCTTAAAGAAGCTAAAACTAAGCAAGAGTTAGAAAAGATTATGCAAGAAAGATTGTCTGAAAAAGAACAAGAACTTTTAAAGTATAAAAATCAAATTAAAAAAGAAAAGGTTGATAATTCAATACTATCTGTTGCATCTTCAAACAAAGCTATTAGCCCAGCACAAGTTGTTGCTTTACTAAAAGATGAAGTTAAGTACACAGATGATGGTCGTATAGAAATAGTTGATAATAATTCTAATGTACGATATAACGCACAAGGAGAACTACTTACAATTGAAGATCGAGTTAAAGAGTTCTTAGATAGCAACCCACACTTCCGTCAAGGGTCTCTGTCTGGTTCAGGAAGCCAGAGTGCTATTGGTGGTAAA
>Ga0255769_10002421_pt1 | contig 19998 bp, 13 predicted proteins | sample 041ome_9_FD_179637 | JGI IMG/M metagenome (GOLD analysis project Ga0255769, IMG submission 179637) | Coastal salt marsh microbial communities from the Groves Creek Marsh, Skidaway Island, Georgia - 041413US metaG (version 2) | ecosystem: Environmental > Aquatic > Marine > Intertidal zone > Salt... | reverse complement strand
GACGCCGCCCCTTTCCCTTCATTCTTGCACGGAAGCTGCACCGTCCGCACCTCCACGCGCGTCGTCGTCTTTTCCTCCCCGCCTGATGAAACGACGACGGAATCATCATCAGATGAAGAAGAAGAAGAAGAAGAATTAGAAACGACTTCTACTTGCACGAACGAAGAGAACGCGAACACCACCATCGCGACGAACGCGACGAGAAAAACGCAAAAGGAGAGGAAGCGCGCCGCTCTTCTCTTCTTCGCAGGCAAAGCGCCTTTTCCTCCGACGGAGGAGGACGACACCCCCCACTTCCTCGTCATTCCTTTTTTTTCTTTTTTTGAGGATCGTCGAGGGGCTGCTTTTTGCCCCAAATTGAAAAATTTTTTTTTGATGTTTTGTGGGAGGATGATGCGATTTTTTATTTTAAAAAGAAAACTTTTCACACACAAAAAGAACACGCACGCACACTTTACGTGCGCGCGCGTTGTACACACCTCCTCTCTTCTTCTTCTTCTTCTTCGAAAGAACGCGACCACCCGCGGTGTTCTCCTCGCGGCGCTCTTATTACTTCCGTCGAGAAGTCGAGTCAGTCGAGAAAAGAGAGACGTTTCTTTCTTTCTTTTTGTTAGTTAATTTTTGTTGTTATTAGGGAAAAAGGAAAAAGAGATTTGAAAAATGCATTCCACGTTGGCGCACAACCAGTTGTTTAAAGCTTCTTCCTCTTCGGGGTTTTCGGCGAAGAGAAGAGACGAGGGGAAAAAGAGAGGCGTCGTTTTCGCAAATCGATTACCACCCGCTGGTGGTTTTGGGGCGAAGTGCAGCGCGTTCTCGGTTTCTTCTTCGACGTCGTCGTTTCCTGCTGCGTTTGTTGAAAAAAATTATTCCTCGTCAGGGTTGACAAAAGCGTCGAGTCAGACGAGGACTTTGACGAGAAGAAAGAGAGGGATTTTTTCGACCGAGACGCGGGCGTCTTCGTCGTCTTCGTCTTCGTCTTCTCCGAAGGTGGCTGCCTCCGCGACGGGTGGTTTCAGTCTTAAAACTGGGTTCTCTACGTTAGCGCCGGGTCCGAGAACGGCCGTGCTCTTCTCCCTTTGGTACTTTTTCAACATCGTTTTCAACGTGTACAACAAGAGCACTTTGAACGTGTTCCCGTACCCGTGGTTGATCTCCACGTTGCAGTTGGCCGCGACTTCGATTTGGATGCTCGTCGTTTGGGCGACTGGGATTCAAGAGAAGCCGAAGGTGTCCAAGGCGTTTTTGATCGCCGTGTTGCCGGTGGCATTTTTCCACATGGTTGGCCACGTCTCGGCGTGCGTTTCGTTTTCTAAGATGGCGGTGTCGTTTACGCACGTGATTAAAGCGGCAGAGCCGGTGTTTTCGGTCATTTTGAGTGGACCGTTGTTGGGCGCGACGTATTCCCCGGCCGTGTGGGCGAGTCTGATTCCAATCGTAATAGGTTGCTCGATGGCGGCGATGAAGGAGGTGTCGTTTTCGATTTCTGGGTTTAACGGGGCGATGATTTCAAACATTGCGATGGTGTTGAGAAACATCACGAGTAAGAAGCAGTTGAATGATTTCAAAGCGATCGACGGTATCAACTTGTACGGCATTCTCGGTATCGTTGGTCTCTTTTACTTGGCACCGGCGGCGGTGTACATGGAAGGCAGCCAGTGGGCGGCCGGATGGTCCGCCGCAGTTGCGAAAGTCGGCGCCGAGAAGTTGTACCAGATGTTGTTCTTATCCGGCGTGTTCTACCACTTGTATAACCAAGTGTCTTACCAAGCGTTGACGGGTATTTCTCCGGTGACGTTTTCCGTCGGGAACTCGTTGAAGAGAGTTGCGGTGATTGTCGCGAGCGTGATTTACTTTCGCAACCCGGTGAGTCCGTTGAATGCCGCCGGCAGCGCTTTGGCCTTGTTAGGCGCGTACTTGTACACGAAAGCGAGTGAGAAGAAGAAGTAAACGCGTCACTTGTATGTGTTTGTTATTTCCGTGGCATCACTGCTAGGAGCGTGACGCGTTGGTGTCCTACGCGGGGTTTTAATATTACTACCTATTAATTAATATACTATTTTCTCTACGACGACGACGGCAAGAAAGGAAGCGAGCTGGAATAGTTGTTGAGCTCGTTCATTAACTCAATCTTCTTTTGTTCGTTGGGCAAGTACGAAGCGAGATTCCTCAAATCGTCCACGGAAACACAACCGCCTAAGGCGGACTCGACGAACTCCTTCGCCGAAAACCTGTCGTCGCGTTGATATTTGCGAGCTTGCTTTTTCACCCGAACGAAATCCAAGTCGTCTATTCCTTTGTTCTCTTTCAAATGCTCGACTAACGCTTTGCTGGTTTTCCTCGTCTCGTTTCGTTTGCGTTTGATAAATTTTTGCACCAGTTCCGAGACTTCGTCGTTGGACATGACTCTTTCGTTCGCGTTCTTAGTAGTGCTCGACGTCTCTGAGACTCCGTAGCCTCCTCCTCCTCTTCCTTCTTCGTCGTTCCTCGCGTTGTGATGCCACGGCATTCGCGATCCGTCCACAGCTATGGTTGTTTTCTCGGAAGACGACGATACCGACGAGTTTCTCGCGTTTAAACTCCTCCTTCTCCCCCACGCGATGACGGAAAACCTCGGATTATTCTCAAACTGCTCTTGGCCGCTCAGCTGTGGCACGCCGTGTTTCATCGCCGCGTTCACCTCAGACGAAAACGCAAAAACATCCCCATTCTTCTGAGGAAACTCGAACGAACTCGCGCTCGGTTCGTGAAGAAAACTCAGCGCTCTCGGCGCGCCGAAAGACGCGCCCATGGTGAAATCTTCTTTATGTCCGTTCGCGCCAAACGCGTGAGAGTCGTGGTGGTACGGTTTCCAATCCGACCCGTCCCGGTAGAAGTTTAATCGCGTCGCAAACACGTCCACGTCGAAATACTCCGCCATCCGTTCCACGATCGTTCGAAACGTCTCCGAAAACTCCGGATTTTCCTGTTTCAAGTGTTTCGACCAGTTTATCATGCCTTCCTCTTCTTCTTCTTTGGCGTTTCTGTCTAAATCATTCGCCAACCGTTCCAAAGTTTGGTAATCGTTCTCTTCGCAGTGAAACCGCTCGATGTACACCGCGTTTCCCGAAACGATTTTGGACACCGAATCTAACAGTTGCGCGTCCACGCGCTTCGATTCCGAGCCTCGCAGGATTGCAGACGCGTATTTCGTTATGGAGTTCGTGAATGCTTTCGTTGGTGCCGACGAAGTTGTACTATCGTTAGTCGCCGTGGCGGAGCTTTTCTTCTGGTACCGATACGACGACGACGACATGCTGTTTTTGACTTCTTCTTCTTCTTCTTCTTCTTCTCGTTTAACGTTGTTTCTGTCGCATCATCGCGAGGGTTTGCTTCGGTCGCGCTTTCATCACTCTCGAGTCACTCTGGGGAAAAAACATTTTTTCGAATTTTCGTTCTTCTTTTCCTCACTTTTGTCTCTTCGCGACGACGCGACATAGAGACATGTGCCGCGCTCTCCTCCTCCTCCTCTCTCGCTCGACCACCGCTGCTGCTCCCTCGGTTTCTTCTTCTTCTTCTTCTTCTTCGCGACGACGTCGAGATGGCAACGACAGCGTTCATCTTCTTCGTTCCACGACGACTTTAAAAAAAAAGAGACGAAGCGCGTTGGTGATGCGAACGAAGAACACGCGCGTCTTCGCATCTAACGAAAACGGCCCTTTGTTGGAACTTTTGAACGACGCGTTGGATGCGACGGCGGCCGGTTCGATCGCGCTTTCGGTTTTGTACAGTTACTGCGATGATTCGATCGTTCGAGCGAGCGATGGTATCGATTACGACGATGAAGATGATGATGAGAGTGATTTGCGCACGCGCTGGACGGTTTCCTCGTGCCTCGCGTTGCTCCCGATATTCGGCGCCGCGAGTTGGTTTTTACCGCAACTTTCTGTCGGCGCGTGGGAAGTCGAGCAGAAATCGGAGGAGGAAGTGCAACGACAGAAGAGATTTGGCGCGTACGCGGTGGCGTATCTGCTCGGGTACGCGCGGTTCGGCGGGTTTGATTTGACGAGGAAAGAGACGTGGTTGGTCGCGTTGATGTGCTTCGCGCACGCGCAAATCGAGTCGCCGTTTGGGTTGTTGAAACCAAAGAGGCGAGGAAATCTTTTGAGTAGCGAAGGTGGGAATAAGGAGATTGACGGTGACGGGGAAAATGTCGACGAGAATAAGATTGTGATCGAAGAAATCGCGTCGAGTTTGAAATCGAGTTTGTTGCTCGTCGGCGGCGCTAATAATAAAAGTAACCTCAGCGATAGTAGTAGCAGTAGTAGTAGTAGTAGTAGTAGTAGTAAAGGTGAGGAGAGACGGAATAGTGATGTCATCGACGATAGAGACAGCGCGATGGGTGCGAAGAAATCTTCGTTTGCGAAACACTTGGGAGAATACATCGGCGAACTTCAAGTGCAACTGCGAAACCTCCCGATGGACGTTCAAGAAGGACGCATTCGCGCTCAAATCGAGCGAGAAATCTTAGCCACCGAAGAAATGTTAGAGAAGGAAAAATCAATAGCCGCGGATGAAATCGAAAAGTGGGATCGAAAATGGATGTTGCGAAGGATGAAAAAGCCAGAGTTGATCGAGACGTGCAAACAGAACGGCATCAAAGGGTACTCGAGGCTAAACAAAATCGAAATCGTGGAGCTGATCGAGCGATTCGAACGAATCGAGCGGTGAGTGAATATAATAAGAACATCACCGTGAATCAGGATGTAAAACAGTGTAATATATACATAAAATATACACATACTACAGCGCGTACGCATGCATGTGAGCACAAAACGGCAAAAAAAAAGGCTGGGCTCAGCCGATAATCGAAATCGGGGCCTCTCGCATATTATGATTTATAATAACTGCAGTTTTAGCAGCGCATTGAAGTAAACAATCCACTCCCAAAGCGAGAATCATACCACTAGACCACTGAGCCATTCAACTTTTTATTCGCCTTCAACCGGTTAGAAAGCTATGGTACGAAGTTAGGGTTTAGTTTTTTGTACAAGAACAATGTTTTTTTTTCTCTCGCCATTCACAAACTTTTTCTCTTCCCAAACAAACAAAAAAATCTAACATCAAACACAAGTCGTCACACACTTACACACACACACGATTTCTCAATCATGGGAAACCGCGGTTCAACCGCTAGCGGAACGAAGACGAAGCGCCCCAATCATTCCTCCTTGTCGTCGTCGTCGTCGTCGTCGTCGTCTTTGAAGAAAGAAGCGTCGCTTTTGTTGTCAACTTCGGAACCCGAAAACAAAGCAGTTGCCGCCACATTCGACGCGCTGAGAAGGAAAGCTGCGGAGCTGTGGTTTCGGTACGACGAAGAAGATAAAGACGAAAAAAATCATCGCCGCGCTTCGGCGCTTTTGATAGACGCGTTGTATGAAAATCGCTGGTTTATCAAACATTCAGACGCGCAGAAGAGAGAAGATTTAGACGCGTTGATTTCGAGTCAATTTGGACAGTTACTGGACGAGTTGCGGATTTTTTATCGCGAAAAGAAAAAGAAGAAGGAGAGCGACCGCACGAATAATAATGATCAACATCACGAGTTCATTCGGGAATGTTTACACGACATCGAAAAGAACGAGGATAAGGAAAGCGCGACGAATAATACGGTAGTGCCGACGATCGTGGTACTCGACCAGTTCTCGAGACACCACTTTCGCGGTTGCTCTTCTTTGCGAGAAGGATCCGCCGCCGAAGCCGAAGCGAACATAGCTCTGTTAGATGAAGTGTGCGTTACAATCGTAGATAGATGTTTAGAGAAGATTGACGTCACCTCGCACCTGATCGATGCGAAGCAACTGGTGTTTCTCCTCATGCCGTACAGACACACGCAGAAAACGTTGCCGAGATTGAAAAAAATCATAGACTGTTTGGATGAGCGAATCGAATCGGATTCGGCCAGTCTCGAGTTGCTGAAAAAGTTCAAAAAGACTTCTTTGCGATGTTACCAAGATTTAGAAGGGAAACAGTGGCATCCAGAAACAAACAGCGAGATCTTGGAGTTTTTCGAATTCGATCCAACCGCGGAGCAAATAGAAAAAGCGATGCGCATGCCAATCGTCGACGCGGTGAGAAAGTTCATGGAGTCGAAACGAGACCGGTTTGACTACGTCGAAGGGAATGATAAAAAACCAATCGCGGTATCCCTCTCCGGTGGCGTCGACTCGATGGTTTTAGGGATGATTTTGAAACAGTTAGGGTACACAGTGATAGCGTTACACATAAACTACGGCAATCGCCCAGAGGCAAACGCCGAGGCGAGTTTTTTAGACGTGTGGTGTCGGAAACACGCCATCGCGTTCGAGATTAAAAACATGAACAGCGAAGGCTTAAAACGAGGAGTGACACCACGAGAAACGTACGAAATTGAAGCCAGAAAAATTCGTTTCGATTTCTACAAGCTCATGCGACAAAAATATAAGTATCCCGCGGTTCTTTTAGGCCATCATGACGGCGACGTTCAAGAAAATGTCATCACGAACATGTTTCGTGGCGCGAACGTGTTAAACGTCAACGGCATGTCCGATGAAGGCATCATAGAAAACGTTCGAATATGGAGACCGATGTTGTCGAGGCCAAAATCAGACGTCCTAGATTTTGCACACACGTTCGGTGTTCCGTACTTTCTCGATTCCACGCCGACGTGGAGCACGAGAGGCAAGTTGCGAAACCAATTGGTGCCTCTGTTGGCTGATATGTTTGGCGAAGGATTTTTAAGAAACGTAACGCAAATCGGCCGAAACAGCGAAATGCTGGATGAAATGGTAAAGAACTCAATATTTAACCCGTTTTACGCGAAAGTGCGAGTCTCGGATGCAGGAATATACGTTCCGTGCGAAGCGTTCACCGCGCAGCCTTTGTTTTTCTGGAAGGAAACGCTGAGAGAGTTTTGCCACAAGTTAGGCACGAACGGGTTTAAAGACGAATCGGTTGGACAAATCGTGAAGAAAATTACCGCCGATACGTCATCCGCGACGCCGACAAAGACGAAACCTCCAAAACAACGCGGGAGCGATCCAGACAACGTCATCTCTTGGCTCCCCGTGAAACGAGAAACTAAAGTATTCTTGACAGCTGACGCCTCGAAAACGCTCGCCATGTTCGCCGAAGAATTTTTCTCCGAAGCGACGGTGGCGACGTTCGAAAACTTCTCCGTTCCGGTGAAAAGTTTTAGCGACGACGACCAAAACGGCAAAATTCAAACTCGAATCTGTGGTCCGTGGTCGATAACGCTCGAAATGGTACCCAGTACGAATCGAGAGGAACTCGAGCGACCGAAATGTTTCTCCATTTGGGACGCTCTCGATAACAACATCTCCTATCACATACCGGTGCGATGTTACGACGCGAACGACGAATACGATGTGAGCACCACCGAGAAAACGTTCCACATCGACACCGATTGGCGCATTCCTCCAACCTGCAATCTCGATAACATCGTTCGTAAACACCTCCCGATTGTCGTTCCTCTCGGACATCCGCCGTACCGAGGCAAGAGCGAAAAGGAAAAAAACAAAAAGCACAGGACGTGGGCGCCTCGATTCGTCGTCGGAGAAGATACTTCCGATGCCGCCAACAACATCGACAACGGCATCGTAAAAGTCACCTTACGTTTCCGACGTCACAAACCGTTTTCGGAGGAAGATGAAGCCGCTCCGTGACGCGGCGCTACACGTTATAATAGAACTACAAGAAGCTAAACACAACACGATGATAATAGAAGAAACTGCTACTGACTACCGACGCGAAAAACTACCATCACACAAACAAACATCAAAAACGCATCACCGACTCTCCTCCGTCGACGGTCCTTTCAGTCTCACCTGCCACTCGTTGCTCTTCCCGTCCAACCCGCTGAACGCTCTCAACCGGTCCAACCCGTCGATGGCGATCGCTCGCTTCTTCTCGACGTCTCTCGCGTCCTCGAGTGCACGATTTTCCCGAAACTCCAGTTGGATTTCTTTGTACAAACCGTCCTTGTTCTTCGACGGAAACCGTTTCGTCGCTCTGAGAATGTTTCTGTACAGTCGCAGCGTCGACAGAGAAGAGGACGACGAGGCGGACATGTTATCGTTTTGTTTTCTGCTCTCTTCTCTCTCTCTCTCTCTCTCTCTCTCACTCCTTCTTTGCGCAGACACAGTTCTTCTTCTTCTTCTTTCCCGGAGAGTGTTGAAAAGTGTAAAAACGCTTGACTTTTTTTCCTCACACAAAAAAAAAAGTTTTGGAAAAAACAAATGCAGAGAAGAAGAGGCGCTGCGGCTGCCGCCGCCGCCTTCTCGACCGCGCTGCTGGGCTTTTCCGGGTACCAACTCTCCCGAGACTACGAAAACACGAAACGAACGACGACGTTTTGGTACCACGCGTTGCCGGCGTACCTCTCGTACCGGCTCGTGCAGCGACGGAACGAGATGTTTCATCGATTTTCATCATCTTCTTCTTCGTCTTCTTCTTCCGGGGAAATCGAAGCGTCGTCGACTTCGACGTTTAACAACATCGCGTCGATGTTCACCTCTCTGTGCTTACTCTCGAACAAGGAAGCGGACGAAGAGTACGAGAAATTACACGAGTATTTCAGTCCAATCATCGAGAGACAAGTCTGGGAACAGCGCGGGTTTTACATCAAACACGCGCAGTTTTTATCCACCAGAGATGACTTCATTCCAAAACAATATCTCGAGTGGTGCAAAAAAGCGCAAGATCGAGCGCCGACGACGATGGAGAGAGGCGAGGCGTTAGCAATCGTAAAGGCGAGTTTAAAAGGGACAAAATACGAGGATTGCATCGAATATTGGGAGGAAACGCCGATTGGCGTGGCGTCGATCGGGGCGGTGCATCGATGTCGATTGAAAGGAGATCCGAAGACGTACGTGGTGAAAGTACAGGCGCCGGAGGTGGAGAATCGGTTTAGGAACGACGTGAACACGATGATTTTCTTCTTGAGACTGTTTCAGCCGCAACACGTGCCGCCGTTGAAAGAAGTGCAGAGGAACTTTTTGAACGAGTTTGATTATCGAACCGAGGCGGAGAACTTGAGGGAGATGAAACGTTTGATCGAGGACGGAAAGTTTGAAAATCGGGTGAAAGTACCGGAACCGAGAGAGGAGTTGTGTTCGAAGAACGTGTTATTTATGGAAGAGATAGAGGGTGTGCCGTTAGTAAAAGGCGTGAAAGAATCGTACGAGAGATTTTTAAAGGCGACTGGGAGGAAAGCGAACGCGAACGCGATGCGACATTCGGCGGACGCGTTGTTAGCTGAAGCAAGCGAAGAGAAGAAGGACGTGGAAGAAGCCGCGCGGGCGACGAGAAAGGCGAATGCAATTATCCGAGCGAAATCTTTCCTGATCGATGAACCGATGCGGCTTGCGTACAATTTCTCCCCTTTGCGTCTCATCTACGGCAAAAAGGAGAAGCAGCCCTCCGCGACGCTCGTCAATCTCGGCGACGTGTTGCGAACCATGTTGGACGTGCACGCCTACGAAATCTTCGAATGCGGCACGTTCAACGGCGACCCGCATCCTGGCAACATTCTTCTCATGCCCGATGGAAGACTCGGTCTCATTGACTACGGTCAAACCGTGCGCATTGACGAGTACGCTCGACGCGCGTACGCAAAACTCGTTTTGGCGTTGCTGCACGAAGATAAAGAAGAAGTGGCGCGGCTCGTCTGGTCGCCGCCGCCCGACGGGTTCGGAGGAAAGACGAAGAAAAGAGACGTCGATACGGCGTATAAACTAGCTACCTTCTGGAACGATCGAGATACACCGGACATCACCGAAGGGTTAAATTTACAAGCGTTTATTGACGAGATGGAACAAAGAGACCCGATGATTGACACGCCGAGACAAATGGTCATGATCTCCCGAGTATCTGTTCTATTGCGGGGTATGGGGAATGCGTTCGATATGCGGTTGCGAGTTTCCGAGGCGTGGAGGAAACACGCGCGTGAATTGTTGAAGAAAACCGATCCGGAGTATTATTTATTGAAGCAGGAAGAGGAAAAAGAGAAGCAAAGAACATAAAAATAGTCGCACATTTTTAGAAAGAAAACAGTAGCATAGCGCGCAGCGAGTTAGAAACTAGTGTAAAGTAAATCAATGTATACCGGTATTATTTATTATCATCATTATCATAACAATTTCATTCAAGCATTCGTCTTCGTGCTCGAACACAATCCCTTATTAATACTATTGTTATATTATGTCGATTTTATTAGTTTTTCCTATCTCTTTCTCCTTCTCTCGCTCACTTTGTTTTCTCCCTTTCTAATCCTCTTTTTTCGGCGAAATCGAAACAACAACCGTCTTTTCGTCCTCCTTGACTTCCAACGATACCGTCACGAGCATCTTACCGCTACCACCTTTCTTCTTAGACTTACCCTTTTTGTTATTTTTTTCTTTCTTTTCTTCGTCTTTGGTGGAATCTTCTTCGACTGCGTCTTCTAATCCAGCCGCGATGCGTTCTTTCTTCACCTTGCGCTTCTCTAAGAATTCTTCTTTTTTCTTGTTGAGCAATTCTACACACTTGGGCACCTCACCAACTATTAAAGGCGCAGAAATGCCTACTTTACCAAACATTCCGTGCGCATCTAACGATAAATTAACTTTATCGGTGTCTTTCGGTGGTCTAGGTCCGGCGTTCTTCATCGCGTTGACTTTGTTCTTCTTCGCTTTCGTGAGCGTACCGGTCATGGAGAGCAAATCGTCCATCTCTTCGTCTTTGTCTCTCTTGTTGACCATTTTCAGACCTGACAACTTGGCGGTTAAATCCTCCGCGCTTCCGTTCTTCGATGACGACGACGCGGTTTCCGCCGGTGCACTCTTCGGCAAGAACTTTTGCAAGAAACTTACCAACTGGTCGCACGCAGAAATTTCTGCCTCAAACGGTTCCGGAGCGTTTTCTCTTTCCCATTGCTTCTTTCTCTCTTCCGCCGCTTTTTTCTCCGCGGCGTACTCCGCGTCACGCTCCGCGCGAAACACTTTCTCTCTCTTCAACCACTCGTTGTTCTTCTTCTTAAAATCGTCTCGCAAATCGTCCATCTCTTTGCGAATCTTCAAGATTTGCTTGTACGCGCCGTCCCTTTCCGATTCTAAAGCTTTCAAGGTCTTGTTGAAGTTATCGCCGCCGCTATTCCCATTTTCTTTTTTATTCTTGTTGTTACCTCCTCCACTTTCTACGCCACGAATCTTGTCGATTTCGTTCTTCAATTTTTGCTGCTCTGCTTTGTTGGCGTTGATCTCCGCGTCCTTCGCCTTTGCCTTCTCTTGCATAGCCTTCCTCGACCCGTCCGTCCCGGTAATCTGTGCCTGCTTCGCAGCCATCGCTTTCGCCGCGTCCTTCATCTTATTCAATTGCTTGATCTTTTCCACCAAAACTTTTTCCTCCTTCAAACTCATCGTTTCGTGCGAAATTTGATCTTCGATTCTCGCCACCTCCGCGTCGATTTGCTCCGCGCTCTTCCCTCTCCCGCTATTCGAACCGTCGCCTTTCCCCATATTATCCAAAGCTTGCACTTCTTTCCTGCACGCATCTCTCGTTTGCATCAAAATTTGACACTGCGCGGCTAACTCGTTCAACTTTGACCGAATCGGCGCGTATTTCGCTTGCTCCTTCTCCCGCTTCTCCCGCAACGCTTTGATTTTCGTCTTTGCCGATTCGATGATCGACTTCCGTGCCTCGATTTGGTCGTTCAACTTCTTCATCGCTTGCTCGTGCTTCTCTCGAGACGGTCTCGGAAGTCGTTCGACTTTTTTCTTCTTCTTCCCTTCTTCCTCGTCCTCCTCCTCCTCGTCGTCTCCTTTCTCGACCGTCGCATCTTCTTCTTCTTCTTCCGTTTTGGTCGTTTTGGATGATTTTTTTCCCCGTTGTTTTGCCCCTCCCGCGGACTCTTCTTTACTTTCCTTCTTCTTGGAAGCGGCGACCATCGCCGCTTGTTTCTTTCCTTTCGTTTCGTCACCGTCGCTCATCTTATATCAAGCTCTTCGAGTCGTGTTTTAACAGAGAGCTCTCTTTTACTTCTTCTTCTCGTTCGAGAGAGAGAGAGAGAGTGCGTTGCGCGCGTGCGTTCGCTCTCGTTTGCGCGCGCCGGTTCTTCTCCGATCCGGATTTTTTGTACCCTTTTTTTCGGAGGATCGATCTTCTAAAGATGACAAACTCGGACGAATAGACGATTGATGATAGACGACCGACTACTTCCTCCTCTTTTTCGTTCCGCCCGCGTGGTGCGTTGCTGCTTTTGCTGCTTTTATCGAGAAAGTAGGCAACTTTAACAAGCGCGCGTTCTTTTGTGGCGAAGAGAAAAGAACAATCAATCACGTCGACGACATCGCAAAAACTCTCTTTTTTTTTTCAATTTTTTGTTCTTTTATTCCAGTCTAGGACTCGTCGAACTGTGACACTGGCAACTTTTTGAACGAGCAGAGAGCGCAAAAGAGAGAGAGAGAGAGAGATGCATCGACACAAACATTTATTTTACGCGCGCACACGGTGTATACTTATTCATAATACGTATTACAAAAGCTTCGCATTCGCTTCGTATTTTAACAAGATTTGATGACAGTCGACCAAAACTTGCGCGTCTAACGCGGCGTAGACGCGCTGCGCGTCCGAAAGCGGTCGCGAGGACCAATCGGACATGCGCGCGGATTTATCGAGCGGTTTCGAGAGGAGGACCGAGCATAAGTTGGACAGACCGATCGGTTGGTGGCGATTGAGTTCTTTTTCGAGGAGCCACGGTTCTCGTTGGCTTTCCTCTCTTTCTCGTTCTTGTTCTTGCTCTTGTTGGTTGTTATTTTTCTTCGTCTTCATCTGTCTCGCGCCTTCAACTCTCGTTCTCCAGTACTGTTGAAGGTCGAGGACGTTTTGCGGCTGTCCTAGGTACGAAGCGCACTGACTGAGCCGTTTGAAGTCTTCTTTGCCGGCAAACACGAGCTTCAAGATTGAGTCGTTTGAAAACAAAGCGCCCAAAGTGTCTTTTAAAATCGCGGACGGCACGTCGTCTATGAGTTTGGGGAGATCCAAGAGGAAACAATCTTCTTTGCTGCTAATTTGGAGCAACGCGACCGTTTCACTAAGAGCGCCGCCTCGAGCTCTTTTCGACGGAGGCGCGCCGGCATTCGTGGTTTCTTCCTCCTCCTGATCCTCCTCCTGATCCTCCTCCTCCTCCTCCTTCTCGTTCTCGCCGTCCTCCGCGTTACCGCCGAGCTTGGCGGCCCATTCGGTATCGATGCCGATCGAGCTGGACGTGCATAAAACTCGATACATTTCTTTCAGTGAACTTTCGTCGTCCACAAAACTCACGTTCACGTTTTCTGGCAGTTTATAGTATCGCAACTCTCGGTCCCTGCGCATCTGCATCATCATCTCGTCCGAACAAATGGAAGCGATATCCGATTCGCTAAAGCCGCATCTCTCGGCAAACGTCCTCGCATATTCTAACTCTCCCGCGGCAACTAGCGCGCTCACCACTCGTTCTTGAAAGTGCACGTCATCACCGGCGTGCTTCAACGCCGCCTCGAACGCGCCTTTGGAAACCATTCGGTCGATGGAGCTTTCCCAATACTGTTTCTTAATGTCCGGAAATTCTTCGTACAAATTAAACCGTTTCACAAATCGAAAACCGGCTCTTAAAAACGAATGCGAGTCTTGCGCTAAACACGTCGCCACAAACTCAATCTTCTTCTCTCTGCTCAGATTTTTGACTAACTCTTCTAACAAACCAATCTCGTCTCTGTTCGCCAAAAGTTCAAACGTTTCTGAATTGGTAAACTTTTCCAATTCGAAATGCGTAATTGTCGCGCACGCGCTCCCTGGTGCTTCTTCTAATAAATATTCAACGTAATCTTCTATGACTTTAGCGGTGACGATGTCGTTTGTTTCTTCTCCCCAAAAGAAATCTTCTTTGCTGACCCCAAAGGACTCCGCGATGCGAGCGACAACTCTCGCTTGTTGCGCGCCTCCGCCTCTCTCTTTGGCGGCGAAATACACCAAATTCGCCGCGCGTCGTCGACTCTCCTCGCACTTCACTCTCGATCGGGTGATGTTTTTCAGTTCAAACCAGTTTCTTGTGTATGCTTCTCGAACTCCGTTCGCTCGCGAACAACTCTCGATGATGACGAATTGAAGCAAAATACGCTCGCTTTCAATCTCTTTCACGGATGGCGCTCGCGCGTCGTCTTCGTCGTAGGACTCTTCCTGTCCCCAGTTTCGGTCGTAAAATTCATCTTCCTCTTCTTCTTCACCATCTCGCTCGAAAGATTCGTGCATTTCTATCTCTCTCGCGCGTCGTTCTTTTTCTAAAATCTCCACGCAATCTAAACATATCCGCGGCGGTATCGAATATTTGTTGTTCCCTTCTTTTTCTTTTTCCAGCATCTTTTGCTCGAAGAACTGCACGCACTTCTTCCTCAACTCGGGGAACTTTTGTCGATTGGCAATCATCGCTCGGAGCATTGTCAAGAGTTCAATGGCATCCTCGTTGCTATCGCGATCACCATCATCCTTCGACGATGTCAACCTCGTCTTTGTCGTCATCGTTCGCGCGTTCGTTTGTTGTCTTTCAAGCGCGCGATGATGATGTCGACGTTTCAAAAACGAGTTTCCCGAAAACGAAGCGCGCGATGGAAGATGACGACTTTGACGAAGATTCTCGCGTGAATGATGATAACAATGACGAGAACGCGCAGAAGACGACGCGACGGTTGTTGATGGCGGTGTTGGTATTGCCGCAGCCGCGAAACGCATGTGCGTTTACGCGAGAAAGAAAAAAGATTTTTTGTAACGACTTTGAACTCGTGAACGATACCGACAACAACATCGAGAGAGCAAACGACGCGCGCGTCGCGTACGCGCGCACGCAACGACCGAATGTTTTCTATTATAATTTTGGTATATTCAATTAAAAAATCGCTTTAATCTGCAAGCGCACCCGCGCAATTGGAGTGGCTTTTTTCGCTCTCTTCGTGATAAATTGTTGATTATTCTCGGCTAGCGGCTCTTCTCATCAACAAGCCTTTTCTCTTCCTCTGTGGTGTTTCGTAGTTCTACAATGATCATCCCTCGCACTCGATTTCTCCTCTACCTCGCATCGACTATCGTCTCTCTCTCTGTGTCATTCTGATTTATATTATCTTTCTCTTACTTTCTAATAATAATACTTAATTCTTCTTCTTAATCCTTCTTCTCGGACGGTCTCTCGACGCCTTCCCACGATTGTTGCCACTGTTTGTCGTAAAACGTCGCCTCGTCCGCCAACACCTTCAAGTTGTCCAAATCGCTCAACTGTCTGACAAAGCAGACGAACAAGACGGTCGCAAAGATCGCTGTCTTACCCAAGAACGAGTCGTGCAACTCGACCAAACCAGTGTGCGTGGCCGCGTCGATCAAATACGCGAACAAGTAACCGACCATCGCGGCTCTGCCGTTGGCCTTCTCCGCCTCCGGCAAGTGAAAGCGAGTCATCCACACTTGCCACGGGATTTGGCCGAGGTCAAACGTGCCGTCTTCGTCGTAAACCGCCGGGTTCTCTTCCAACATTTTTCTGTGCACAATTTCAGCGTCGATGACCGCGTTCCAATCCGTGGTGCCGTCAGCCTTGGCGAATTGCGCGAGGTCCCAGGTGCCATTCACCCAGCGAGAGTCCTCCCACTTCTGGGCGGTTTTGCCCATCATGCCAGCTTTCGTGGTCGCGGCGGCATCTTTGCCGAACGCCTCGTCGCCGGATTTCGTGCCCCCTCTTTCGAGCGGAGAGAGCTTCTTTTCCGTGTTCGTCGCCGTAGCTTTGATGACGGTTCTATTTTGTTTGTTTTCAAAGTTGAAGATACGATGTTTGAGATTTTGGATAGAGAGAGAGAGAAGAAGGGATAAGTGTCAGAGAAGATCAATCGATGGGATGAGAGAACGCGAGCGCAAACCGAAAAAAAACCGCGACCGCGTACAAAAAACGCCCGGCAACCCGTCGTGGCCTTTACTGTTTCGACCGGGATTCCCGCGATTGAAAACCGTCGACAGAAGACGCGAAGACCCCGCTCGCTCGCGGAAGAAAAGAAAAATATCTCCCCCTCACATCGGAGAAGCATCTCTCCCCCAAATTCGCACACAAACAAGCGTACGCGAAAAAAATAAAAAACAACAAAAACAATCTCCGGCCGTACCTGTTCGCGCGAGCGTTCGCGACGGGCTTTCTGAGCGCAGAAACCGATCGAGCGGATTGTGTGGTCGCGGAAAACATTATGCGTGCTTATTTGTGACGTTCGCGTTTATATATTGTATATATATCTCGCGCGTGTTTCTCGTGTTTTATAGGAAAAAAAAATCCCCCTCTTTTCGAAGGTTTTTTTTCCTCTTTTTTTTTCACGGAGCGAGATCTCCTACGAGAGGAGATTGGAGAGAGAGATCTTTTTTTTTTTGCCCAAACTTCCCCTCAAAACCCTAAACTCAACAAGAAAGGTCTCGGGTTTTGAGCACCCCCCATGATAATGCCCATCATCACAAAAGGACACAGACATCACACGAAACAAACAACTTTGAAAAAAGCGCCGTCGATTGGTCCGTCGATTATTGGTGTGAAGTTGCTGTTGTTGTTGTCGTCGTCGTCGTCGTCGTTTGCCGCTGATTCTTTTGGCTCCTCGCGCTTCATATATAATTTTGCCAAGAAAAATGTCCCCCCGAAGAAGGCGAAAAGGCGCGAAAACGACGTCTTTGTCGTCCGTACACGCAACGAACTTTGTTTCCGTAAAAACGTCCATGACGAAGAAGAAGAAGGAGGAAGAAGAAGAAGAAGAAGAAGAAGAAGAAGATAACACCGACGATGCTCGTCGCGAGGAAGGAAAAACTGAGCGGCGGCAAAAGAGGACGACGACGAGAGGCAAAGAGAGTCAGAGTGATTTTGAGCGTCAGAAGACAACTGCCGAGGGGGGGTGCTGGAAAATATGGGCTCCGGTGTTTATTCTCTACGCGGGCATGTTCGCGGTGTGTCTTTACGCGCACTCTAGGTACGGAGCGGCGATTTTCTTCGGCCACGAGAAACTCGGATTAACCTTACCGCAGTGGCGAGAAAAACTGAGAAGGATGCAAACGACGGCGGTCTTAATCGGCGGTCCACACCGCGGAGGGACGTCAATCGTGTGGTCCTGCGTGAGCGCGCACGAGAAGATTGGAGCGTTTGCGAGCCGGAAGGTTGCGGATCACGCGGAAGGGATGTTTGTGCAAGACGTGTACCCGAAGTTTGGCATCGGCGACGAGTGGCAATCGTCGCGGTCGGGGAGGAACTTCGCGAGGAATGGTTTAGGGAGATACGCTTTAAACGAGGCGTATCACTTAGACGAAAGGTCGGCGTTGAACACGGACGAAAACGGGGTGAAGTTGATGAATAGTTTTGGAGTGCACTGGGGTTTTAAAGATGTCGCGAGCTCATCAAAGAGGTTCGAGGGAGAGAAAGAAAAAGAGGAGGATGAAATCGCGTTTGTCGTCGAAAAATCGCCGCCAAATGCCATCATCGGGACTTTTCTACGCGCGTTGTATAAAAGGGTCGGGATGAAAACGACGAAACACGTGTACGTAACGAGACATCCAATAGCAAATGCGATGGCGCTGAACGCGATGAAAGAGCTGAACGGGCGAGTGACTGTTGGAGAATTGTTGGAAAATTACATAAAGCTTCACGAGACGGCGCTGAGAGACGCGAAAGCGCTCGGCGAAGATGCTTTGTACCCATTTCGTATGGAAGATTTTATTCGTGAACCCGAGCGGAAGGCGGAAGAAGTGTTCTCTTTCATATTCAATAACTACGACGATGAAGACGAAACAGCAAAACGACGCGCTTTCGATTCATGCGTAGCCAAGATTGAAAGCGATACCGGAAAACCGCTCTCTAAGACTAATCCAAACGAAAAGTATCGGGAACAGTGGTGTAAAATGGTAGACAAAGACGAAAGCGCGAGAGCGCTGAGCGCGTCGCTCGCGGAAAAATACCAGAGGAAATTAGACGAGTTAGGCTTAGGATACGACATCACAACGTGGTGCGACGACGACGATAACGAGCGCATAAATGATTCATGAGAAAGGTAGTGGTGTGTACTTTTCGCGTGTACTCATCCCCACGCGCGTTGGGAATAGAGAGCTTTATTACGAGGTAGTTCAATACTTTATATTTTAATATTTTAGTTGTCTGCTGATTCATCTTCGTCTCTCTCCCCACACTTAAAAGAAACGAGAAAATGATTGCGGCAGGTTTGGCGTCGTCGTTCTCCTCTTCGCCTTCAAGCGCGAAGACGACGAAACGAGGAGTACAATCGTCATCGCTCGGCGCTCGTTCTGCTGCTCGAGGAGAGAAGAAGAGGAGCGCTTTTCGCTCCGCCTCTTCCTCCGCCTCCGCCTCCTCCTCCTCGAGTTCTTCTTCATCTTCGCGGACATCCAAAAGTCGTTGTCGTTGGTCGAAAGATAAAACGACGTTGATTTTCGATTTGGACGGCGTTTTGTACCCAGCCGCGAACGGTTATTTAGATAACGTGAGGCAAAATCAGCGAAACTATTTAATCGAGAAGCACGGTTTATCCGAGGAGGAAGCGAGACGAGTGAGGAAAGAGGCGTTCGCGAAACACAATCAGACGCTGAAAGGATTGCGGAGTTTAGGATACGAGGTCGACCACGACGAGTTTACAGAGTTTGTGCGAAGGGGCATGTACGAGTATTTATCTCGCGACGAGAGGGTGAACGAAACGCTCGAACGGCTCAAGGCGACGGTTTCTTCGAAGAAGAACGGCAAGATGGTGTTGATGACGAATACCGCGGAACGACAGGCGAGAAAATGTTTGGACGCTTTGAGCATCGACGAGAGGTTATTCGAAGACGGCATATACGGTAGCGAGTTCATGGGCGACGTGGCGAAACCGATGCCCGAGGCGTTTCAAGTGGTGTGCGACGATATAGGTGTCTCACCGGAGGAGTGCATCATGTTTGAGGATTCGTTCAAGAATTTGAAAACGTGCGTGTCGGTTTTAGACATGGGAGGTGTTTTCATCTCCGGCGAGACGTTAGAGATGGAACTCGGGGGCGGCAAAGAAAACGGCGACGACGACGCGAGAGGCGAGTTGAACGCGGTGGCGAACGTCGTCGTGGAATCTATCGGCGATTTGTTCGAAGTTTGCCCCGAGTTATTCGAATGATTTTAGTAGGTAGTAAATAGAAAGTAGTAGTTTTTGGTCAAACGTGAGATCTTGACGCGCGCGAATAGTAGATGTGTAAATAATATGAATAATAGGTAGTACGCCCTCAAAAAAGGTTTGTTTATTTGCTCGTTTGTTTGTTTGTTTGACTATAAATGTACACTTGTGCCCACGGTGATTCATTCTTACAACACGCGCGCGCAGCCTCTGTTGAAACTAGAAACTCGTGCTCGCCATGGCCGCGGCGCCCGCGACGCTACTCGCAAACACGAACATCGAACTCTTCCTCGCGTTTTCGTTATCGATCCCAAACACGCTCATGTCCCAAATCAAATGCCTCAGCCCAGCCACGCCGTGATAAACAAACGGGAAACTCAACATCGCCTTGGCAGGAAACACGAGCAGCGGAAACTGCGTCTTAAACAGCTCCACGGTTTCCGGAACCGCGTCCGGGCCTCCCACGCACGCTATCGCGCCCCCGACGCCAACCGCGCCGGATAAAACGCACCCGGTGATCCGATTGGTAATCGAAGATAACGCGACGATCGGGAACTTATAGTGCGCGCTCTTCCCGTCCACGTCCAACACGTCCGGACTGAGCGGACGTTTATTCAATAACTCTCGATGGTTCGTCGGCGTGCCTAAGAACGACGTCCCTCCCGTTTTCGGCTGTCCGTATTCTTCGGGAACGCCCGTTTGTCCAATTCGAGAACGCGCGCTCGTCGCGATCGATTTTATCGATTTTGTCGCGTTGTTGGTGTTGTTTCCTCCTCCTCCTCGCGCGGTGGTGGTGGGAGAG
>Ga0255769_10002409_pt1 | contig 20057 bp, 9 predicted proteins | sample 041ome_9_FD_179637 | JGI IMG/M metagenome (GOLD analysis project Ga0255769, IMG submission 179637) | Coastal salt marsh microbial communities from the Groves Creek Marsh, Skidaway Island, Georgia - 041413US metaG (version 2) | ecosystem: Environmental > Aquatic > Marine > Intertidal zone > Salt... | reverse complement strand
GCGTCGGCGATCGATCGGCGCCGCGACGCGCGCGGCGAGCGCGGAGACGCGAGGGACGACTCGAGAGATGTCGGGCGCGATGCCGAATCGTAATCAGGCGCCGGGAGTGCCGCAACCGCGCGGGAACGCGAGCGGGGGGGGGGCGAAGGGAACGGAGGAGGAGAAGAAGGTCATCGCGAGCGCGGCGGGGAGCGGCATGCCGCCGCAACAGTTCATGTTCGGGACGATGAACATGGCGAAGGGCGCGGGAGGAAAGCCCGGGATGGGAGGACCGGGAATGGGGATGCCGGGGATGCCGCCGGGGGGTCGACCGATGCCGGGAGGACCGATGATGGGGATGATGCCGCCGGGCGGGAAGCCGGGCGCGCCGGGGATGGCTCCGGGGCAGATGTTCGTGCAGGGAGGAGCGCCGTTTCATCCGGGGATGATGATGGGAATGCCACCGATGGGAATGCCGGCGTACGCGAAGCCGCCGGGGATCAAACCGCCGTCGACGCCGTCGACGCCGCCGACAAAGGTGGCGAGCAAGGCGATCAAGATTGTTAACCCGAAGACGAAGCAAGAGGTCAAGGTTGAGAAGCCGGTGTCGTCGACGCCTCCCGCGGCGAGCGCGTCGCCCGCTGCTGTCGCAGCGGCGGCGCCTGCGGGTGTCGCATCGCCGGCGCCGGCGGCGCCGGCGGCGCCAGTCGCGCCGGCCGCGTCCGCGCCGGCGGTGCCGCCGCCGATCAACTTTGCGGCGATGGCGGCCAAGCCCGCGGCGCCGCCCGCGCCCGCGCCCGCGCCCGAACCGGTCGCACCGAAAGCCGCGGAAGTGCCGGCACCCGCGCCGGCGCCGGTGAAACCCGTGGCGCCGACGGCGGCGGACATTTTGCGCAAGGCTCCCGAAGCGCCCAAGCCGCAGCCTCCCAAGCAAGAGGAAGCGCCCAAGGCGCCCGAACCGCCCAAGCACAAAGTCGTCGAGGAGCTCGCCGAAGCCGTGGCTGGGGTGCAGCTCGGGAAGTCGGAATCTGTCTCGAGCATCGGCTCCGACGCTGGCTCTGACGTTGGATCCGACGCCGACGTCAAGCGCTCGCGCTTGCCGCCGCCGATTACAGACTTCACCCTCGCGGCGAAACCTGCCGATGGCAAGTACACTGTGGATGAGCTCAAAGCCATGCGCGATGCCCCGATCGCACAAACAACGCCAGCGAATTGGACCGTTCCTGATGACATTGACTACTGGCCCGTGCCTGGTTTCATTTGTCCGCCGGGAGTGCAATCGTTCGGTGGCGGTCGCGGCGGTGGCGGCGGTCGTCGAGGCGGTGGAAGCCGCGGTGGCGGTGGTTACGACGGTAAAAAAGGAGATGATAAGTGGGCGCATCGACAGTTGCCCGCGGGCGAAGGTGGTCGTCGCGGCGATCGTCGCGGTGGCGGCGGATACAACCAGTCGCAATATCGCATCCCAGCAGGCGAGCTCCCGAAGTTGCACAAGACAGATAACAAGTACGTCATTGGTACCGTGGACGATGAAGAACAGAAACGTCAGCGTTCGTTCAAGGCGATTCTCAACAAGCTTACACCTGATAACTTTGAGAAGCTTCTCGAGAAGCTTCTCGACGTCGGCATCACCGAAGCCATCACTTTGGTCGGACTCATCGGACAATTGTTCGAAAAGGCGCTTCAAGAGCCCACCTTCTCTTCTTTGTACGCCGAGTTGTGTCGCGTGCTTTCTGATCGCTTCTTGAGCGAGGGCGTAGAATTCTTAGATCCCGCTGCGCCGGAGGGACAACAAGCTATCACGTTCAAGCGCGTACTTCTTAACAAGTGCCAAGAAGAGTTCGAATCTGGCGACAAAGCCATCGCCAAGGCTGAAGCGGGTGACGATGAAGACGACGACAAGAAAGAGGGTGAAGAGGGTGAAGAAAAGTCCGAGACTGAGAAGGAGCTCGAGGATGGTGAAATCGATGAACCGCCAAAGCCGAAGACTGAGGAGGAGCTTGCGCTCGAAGAGCGACGCAAGCAACTGAAGAGAGAGGACAGACTTCTCCAGGCGCGCAGACGCATGCTCGGTAACATTCGTTTCATCGGTGAATTATTCAAAAAGTCAATGCTCACCGAACGCATTATGCATACGTGCATCATGAAGCTTCTAGGCGAGGGCGAAAAGACTCCGAACGAGGAAGACGTGGAGGCTTTGTGTAAGCTCATGACTACTGTTGGCGGTCAACTTGATCACCAAAAAGCCAAGGCGTACATGGATGCGTACTTCCGCCGCATGGAAGTGTTGAGCAAATCTGAAGAGATGTCTTCTCGTCATCGATTCATGTTGCAAGACGTCATAGACACTCGCGCCAAGGGGTGGCGCGAGCGTCGCAAGGAAGAAGGCCCGAAGAAGATTGAAGACGTTCACCGCGACGCACAACGCGCAGCCATGGAGCAAACGCGCCGTGCCGGCGGTCGCCCCGAGCGCACTGGTTCATTTGGTGCCATGCCGCGAAGCGACAGTCGCCGAGGCGGCGACTTTGATCGTCCCCCGAGCCGTGGCGCGCCACGAGGTGGCGACGATCGATCAGGCGGATTCCAACGCACCGAATCGCGAGGTGCATTCGGCGGTGGCGATCGACGTGGTGCGGGTGGTAGTGGCGTGCGCGACGAGCGCGAGCGTGGGGGAGGTGATGTCAGAGGCGGCGGCGGCGCACGCGAGATGGACGCTCGATCGAGCATTCCGCAGCCGCGAGGCACACTTTCAGCGGCTGAGTCTAAGCCTGCGGCGGTACCTGTGCCAAAGGTGGCGACGGAGGAGAAGGCCATGGTCGACGACGCAGCTTTCATTGCTGAGCGCAAGAAGACGACGGAGTACTTTTATGACGATAAGGACACCAGCGAAGCCGTTAAGGTCATCGCAACGTGGGACCCGCGACGCATCGTTGCGTTCATCGAATACTTCTTGACGACGAGCTTTGAGCGTCGCGACATGGACTGGGAGGCTGCGTACGGGCTCGTTCGCGCGCTCGCCGCCTCTGACGGCCCGATGTCTGGCGCTCAGTTGATTGAAGGTTTTGCGCCGCTCTTCAACAACATCGAAGATGTCATGTGCGACTTGCCCAAGGCTGGTGACCACATCGCCGCCTCTCTCGCTGGACCAGTCATCGATGGCTCTTGCACGCTCGCCTCCCTCGCCGATGCCCTTCGTAAAGCCACGCCGGAGGGGGAAGACCCCGGGTACACCTTAGCCGAAGGTTTCGCCCTCACCATCTTCGCTCACGTTCTCGCCCGCGTGCAAGCGCTCGCCGGCGACGACACCGACAAAATGCCCGCGTTATTGAAAGCTTCCGGCGTCAAACTCGCCGATCTTCGCGGCGAGGCGGACAAAGACGACGGCGCCGTCGTCCCCAAGCTCGTCGAAAAGCTCGGCTTGCCCGGCGACATCGTCGCGTAGACCATCCCGCGTCGTTGCGATAATCACTCTTTGACTTAGAATCATCTCATCACCAGCGCCCGATTCCTCTCCCTTCGTCGCGCGTCGCCGTCGCGCGTCGTCGTCGCGCGTCGCCGTCGTCGACGAAGAGATAAGACTCGGGCAAAAAGTGCAAAAAGTGCACTTTTTCGGGTATTTCGACGCGCGACAAACACCGTATTACAAATGCCCAAACAGGCATCAAATTTGTTTATCGCACGAACGTTATCGCCGCGCTGTCCCCCGACACCCGCGCGTGACGCGACACCGCCGCGCGCGCGCGCGCGACGCCCGTCCGCCGCCCACGCGCGCGCGACGAGCGCACGACTTTCCATCGACCGCGCGTGACGCTTCGCGCGCGCTCGAACGCGTCGATCGCAGCGTGAAGCGCGAGAATCGTCGAATCCCGCGTGACGTCCCGCGAAACACCCGCGAGGGCGTTCGCGATCCGTCGACGGTGCGCGCGCGCGCGACGCGAACTGCGTCGATCGAGTGATCGTGATCGGTGGCTTGGATATCGCGCGAGCGATCGCAAGCGTTCAGGCGGTGATCGAGCGCGAGATGGCGTCGAGGGACGAGCTGACTCGACGAACGAGCGCCACGTTGGACATTGGTCCTCGAGCGCGCGAGAGGGACGCGCAAGAACACCCGCTGGTGAGTCATCCGGGGGCGATGCTGCAGAATCTTTCGGTTCGTTCGAGTGATGACACGCGCGTGAGAGGGAATGAGGCGCGAGGAGGGCAGAAGAGTGCGCTCGCGGCGAAGACGGACGCGTCTTCGGAGCGAAGGCACGTGTCGCCGGACAGCGCGCTCGAGACGACGGGGACGTTTGGGTCGTTCGAGAGTGAGGATGGAAGCTTGGAAGATGACGATAACCGAATGGATGCGGCGAATAATAAACGCGTGGAAAGCATGACGGATTTCATGAATAGCGCGCGAGAGTCTCAGACGAGCGCGCAAACGATGGCGAGCGCGGATTTGACGAGGAGCGGGTCAAGGCAACAAATCGATCGGTTGCTCGACGAAGCGATGTCGATGTTTCATCGCGACGGACCTTTGGTCAATCCACTTGAACGCTGTGCGAGTACGAGCTCGATGGAGATGCGTATGCGATTCGTGTGCGAAGCCAAGGGCTTCGACTATGGGTTGTTTTGGGAGTTTGACGAAGACAAGAAGTCGCTCACGTGCGTGTCTCGAGTGTGCATACCAGACGCGAGCGGGATAAGTTTATTCGTGGACACGTCATTCACGATGTTTAAGCGCTTCAGTATGGGTTTTGGGATGCCAGGAAGGATTGGCTACACCGGAAACTACGAGTGGCACGAAGACATTCGCAAGTTGCCGGCGTGGAGCTTCCAACGCAAGCGTCAAGCCGAGCAAGCCAACATTCGAACCGTCATCGGTGTCCCATTGGACGATGGCGTCGTCGAGTTTGGTACACGATCCGTCGCTGATCATAATGTCACCAGCGTGCAGTACATCCAAAAGCTTTGCCAAGTGTCCAAGAAGTGAGAGACTTTTCCACCTCAGCGCTTTTGTACCATATGCGTCATGGCTTCCACAGCACCCGATTTCAACATTTATTTTGTCCCGAAAGGCACTCACGATCGCTTGAAGTCTTTCTCATTTATCCAACTGTTCACATTTTGTATTTTCTACCCATTTTCCAAAGAAGTGTGTCATCAGTCACACTTCTCTTGAACATGAAAACATTATTATCATTATTATTTTTGGCGGCCTGATGTCTACACCATCTCATCCGCTCGACCACACCGTTTGCGATTTATCAACGTTTTGTAACAACAAACAAGCGGCGATCAATCTATTTGAACTTCCTTCGTTTACATCAGAGCTACAGCTCATCCTTGACGAGTTCATCCGCGGCGGGCGCTACTCTATCTATGAGAGCGTTGAGGATGGTCTTTTCGCGCACGCGAAGTTCCACTGCCAGCGCGCTCCGACGCATGTCTCTGAGTTTTTCTCGAACGCGCTCGCGCTCGAGAAGTTGCATGTCATCTCGCTCGAGTGCGGCGGCGAATTCTCGCATGGAATCACGCATCGTCGAGAGCGCGGCGTCGTCTTGCTCGAGCGAAGTCGGGTAGCGTTTGAGACGCGCTAGTAGGACATCTCGTACACCGTCACGACGAACATTCTTAGGCACACCATCGCCACCGATCTCCACGGCACGACCACTCGCGAGCTCGGCATACGCCGAGAGCATGTCCAAAGACGACTCGCTCGCCGCAGACGGTACGCAAACGCGCCAGGGGACGTCAAAACCAGCCTTGCGAACCTTCTCTTCGTTTCTTTTCTTCTCTGGCGTGAGAACCATCAACACACAATTACGCGTTGAGTTTGTATGCACGTCTGGTAAGTACCCGAGATGCTGCACCGACTCGCCATTGTTCCAGCCGCCGAATCGCTCGCAAAGTTCTTCGCCCGGAGCGTAGTCTCGCTTCGCGTACACCACCACCTCATCCGCGTGTGGATCGTACACCGCGAATCCCTCGTCATCGACGATGTCAGTTTTATCAGCATCAACATCTTTGCCGCACTCTCGAATCATATCAATCACCGGAACGAGCGCCAACCCATCCTTGCCGCTCACCCGCGTCGCTCGCGCGTGCGCCACCGTCCACGCCCACCGCAACGCGTACAACGATCTCGCCGCTTTCCCGACGAAAACATCCGTGTAAACGTCAAACACTCGCACGCGTAGCGCGTTCCACACCGTATTCAACAACTTGTACTCATCCACGATGTCCACCTCGTACGTATCGCTCCCGCGCAACTCCTTCGCCGTGTCGTCGCTCCAGTGCGTCGGCGTATCGAATTCCCCCGGCATCGTCCTGAAATATTCCGCGAACGCGCTTCGATCGCCCAATTCATACCGCTCATACAATAAGCACACGATCAGCGCCATCTTATCGTCGTTCCCGTGCTCGCTCCGCATCGACGCCAACGCCGAGCCCAATCCGCCCGGCGCCGTCGCGTCGTACCTCGACGGATGCAGCGTCTCGTTCCACCGCACGCGCGCGTACGCCTCCATGCGTTCTACCGGCGCGTGCGTCAGCGCGAGTCCGAGTCGATCGCTCCCCGCGCGTTCGTCCGCGACGCGCGCGCCGTCGATGAGGTCGACACCGCCCCGCGCGATGGCGTCGTCCAACCATCTCGACGCCGCCGCGCGCGCGTCGACCGCCGCGCGCCCGCGCGCGACGCTCGACGCCGCGACGCACACCGCGAGCGCCAGCGCGCGGCGATCGACGCGCGCGCGTCCGCGCGCCATTCGCGCGCGAGACGATTTGTGTCGACGCCGACGCGCCGTCCCGCACTCATCGTCGCGCCGCGCGACGACGGCGACGCTCGAATCGCGCTCGAATCGCGCGCGCACGAAGCGCGAGGCCACCGCGCGCGCGATCGTCGACGCGCGCGGACGCGCGGACGCGCGGACGCGTCGCGATGGCGACGTCCCCGTCGACCGCGAGGTTTTCCTCGGCGAAATGCGCGCGTCGCGTCGCGTCGCGCGCGGCGCTCGACGCGCGCGCGCGCGCGCGACCGGTCGGACGCGCGATCGCGCGTCGATGCGCGGCGGCGCGCGCGACGGCGGGCGCGAACGGCGCGAACGGTGACGGAAGAGACGGCGCGGAAACCTCGGGGACGACGAATGCGAGCGGGGACGCGAGCGCGACGACGGACGTCGCGCGCGACGCGGACGCGTCGTCGGGCGACGCGGACGTCGGTGATGGCGCGACGGCGACGGAGGCGACGGGCGAGGGCGAGATGGGGCGAGAGACGTCGGCGCCGGCGGACGCGAACGCGCTGGCGCCGAGCGCGGCGAGCGGCGCGAGCGCGAGCGGGAAGAAGACGAAATCCGCGGGAGGGAAAAAGAAGCGATCGGGCGCGAAAAAGAAGAAGGCGACGGTCGGTCAGCGAAGCGGCGGTGCGGGGACGGCGATGGAGGTGGATATGACCGTCGTCGGCGCGGCGGGCGCGGCGCTCGCCGTCGTCGGGTACTTTGCGTGGACGAAGTTGAAGGGCGGCGGGGGGAAGGCATCGTCGCCTGGGGACCGCGGCGCGTTCGATGGCGGTATGCCGTCCATGGGCGCGACGAGCGATGACGTCCCGGTCGCGAGTGGAGTTGGAGAGGACGGTATGGACGGGCCGGTGTCCGTGGCGCCGAAGCAGCAGCAACAACAGAAGAAGATCATCACGCGCGAAGCCAAGCGCATGCTTCGCGACGTCATGGACGAACTGCGACGGGTGCAAACAGTCGACGCGAGTGGTAAGAATCTCGGTGACGAAGGTACGTGCTTCATCGCCGAAGCGTTCGCGTACAATAACGTGGCTACGTGCGTGGACATGAGCGCGAACGGCATCGGCGTCGAGGGCGTCACGGCGCTTTGCGAGGCGCTGAAGTGTAACGACACGCTGACGATGTTGTCGCTCGCGAGTAACGCGCTGGGCGACGAAGGTGCGAAGGTGTTGGCGGACTATCTCAAGACGGATGAAAAGATTACAACCATCAACTTGAACGCGTGCTCGATCGGCGACGAAGGCGCCAGGGCAATCGCCGAGGCGCTCAAGACGAACACCACCATCACTTCCCTCGAGATGAACAACAATATGGTCGATTACGAAGGTTCAGGCGCGCTCGCGCAGGCGTTTGCGCAGAATAGCACGGTGGAGTTGCTCGCTCTGAGCGGCAACTACGTCGGCACTCTCGGCGCCGCGGCGCTCGGCGCCGCGTTCAAGGAGAACACTGGGTTGCGCTCTCTCCAATTGAACGGAAACGACATAGGCAACGAAGGTTGCATCAAGCTCTGTGAGGGACTGGCGGCGCGCAAAGATAAAATTAACAACTTGGACCTCGGCAACAACTCCATCGGCCCCGAAGCAGGACCGGCGCTTCGCGATTATCTCAAGGACGACGACGCGTTGACGCATCTCAACCTGTACATGAACGAGCTCGCAAACGACGGCTGCGCCGCTGTCGCCGAATCGCTCAAAGATAACAAGAAGATAGAGCTTCTTGATATCGGTGGGAACAACATCGGCGCTTTCGGCGCCGAGAAGCTTGCTGAAGCGTTGCGAGACAACGAATCCTTGGTGACGCTCGAACTCGGGTACAACCCGATCGGTGTCCCCGGTGGCAAGGCTCTCGCAGAGACGGTGAAATTTCATGGTAAATTAAATACCATGCGTATGGGCTGGTGTAAAATTGGCAAGGAAGGCGGCTTCGCATTCGCGGATGCGATCAAGTACTCGAGCTCGCTCGCGGTGTTGGATTTGCGCGGCAACGACCTTGGCGACGACGGCGTTGCGGCGCTCGCGCAGTCGCTCGGCGTCGTCAACGAAGTATTGACCAACCTCGACCTCGGTTACAACGAAATCAAGGACAAGGGCGCTTTCGCTCTGGCGCAGGCGATCAAGAACAATGCAGACGGTTCCTTGCAAACGCTCTCCATCAACAACAACTACTTGACCAAATTCGGCGAAGTCGCCCTCACGGAGGCGGTCGAGTTGGTTCAGGAAATGAACGCCGATCGCGACCTGTACGTGCAGTTCTAACGCGTTCGTAGAATCCCATGCTCTTGAATCTGCTCTTAGCTCGCACGACAATCACAAAACGAGTTGAAAATGAAAACTGACAGTTATCGAATCAATCAAGCTCACCACCTCACAACCGGGCATGCCGTCGACCAGAGTCGTCTTTTTCAGGCACGCGCAGTCGGAGTTCAACGCTCGACACTTAATACAAGGCCAACTGGACCCACCGCTTGACGAAACCGGACTCGAACAAGTCGCGCTCGCGGCGCCGAGAGCTGCCGCTGCGCACGACGACGCCGTCGCGGTGTTTAGCAGCGACCTCCGCCGCGCCAGCGTCACCGGGCGGGCGATCGCAGACGCCCTGGACTTGGCGCTCATCGAAGACGCGAACCTGAGAGAGCGTCACTTGGGAGACTTGCAAGGACTCGAGAGGGCTTCGCTCGCGACGTCGGTGCCTTCGGCATTCAAGGTGTGGAAGTCGCGCGACCGCAACGCCGCCGTGCCCGGCGGCGGTGAGTCGAGCGCGGGAGTGGACGCGCGATTGAGCGCGTTTTTCCAAACAGTAAGCACGGGAAACTACGCCGGAAAGAAGATCATCGCCGTGACGCACGGCGGCGTGCTCGGTCGGCTGTTCGCCGGCGGCGCCAACCGCGAGGAAAAGCGTCTGTGCCAGATGCGACGCGGCGTCGGAAACTTCGCCGAGTGCGTCGTAGACGCTTATGACGACGGGACGTGGAGGTGTCATTACTCTGGATGGGCGTCGGGGCGGTTTTTAGAGGATTCTGAAGCGACGCTTCAGGCGGACGACGTCGCCTGATGATGAGCCAGAGCGGAGCCCCACGCGCGGCACTTCCCAGCGCGCGCTCACGATCGCGCCATCGACGCTCGTAGTCGAATAACGATGCACGCGTCGTTCGCGCGAACGATGACGCCAGCGCAAGTCTCCGGGCGCACGACCGTCGCCGCCTCGCGCCGCGCGGCTTATCCGTCCCGCTCGCGATCCGTCATTCGCGCCCAAGTCACGACCGACGCCCTCATCGAACGCGCGAAAACGCTCACGGACGACTTGAAGGCGATGAACACGAAGATGCCGACCATTCGTCGCGTGGTGGCGGGGAACCGGAACGATCTCAAGGCGCTGCAGCTGTACCAAGACGCGCTTGAGGGTCGAGCACCGAGCGAAGACGACGAAGACGCCGTGCGAAAACTGGAGAATACGCTCGATGATTTGGCGACGTACGTGCAAGCGAAGGCAGAAGAGGAACAGTTTTGGGAGGGGCGGAAAGACGTGGTGACGTCGAGCATCGTGGACAACGCCAACTTGACGGATGACGAAAAGCGCGAGGTCTCGGGCATGGTGGCCAACTTCACCATGATGGGGGTGCAGGCGGGAGTTTGGAACGCGCTCATCTTGCTCATCGGATTCGTCAGTCTCGTGACGTTCGTATTGCCGAACATTTAATTCATCGTTGTAGTAATTTACACGGAGCAAGCTCCTTTTTGCGCTATGCTGTCATCGGGACTGTACCTCCCGTGAGTTCGGCTCTCGCGCGCATGGCGGATCGAACAACGTCTGGAGATTTGTCATTCGTTACGCATTGCTTTAGCGCATCTTCTACCGCTGACTTTACCGGCGTATGGCTCGCGAGCGCGAGTAAGGCTTCGATAGCGTCGAGCCGAAGCGCCGTGGAGGATGAGTCGCCGGCGGCAGCGACGACGACTTCAAGAAGAGGCTCGACAGCGAACGAGGCCACGGATTCTTTCGAATCTCGAACGATACGCATCAAGCCGACGACTGCCTTCAGACCTTGGCGTCGACGATCTTTGCTTAACTCCGCATCGAGACTTGCGACGCAAAGCTCGGCGCATAGCGAAGCATGCGGACGAATTGCATCGAGAGATTTGAAGCGATTCAGCACAGTCGCGAGAACGGTCGTTGCGGCAGTCGCTGTCATCGACTGGGATTTCTGACGCTTCTCGGCCTCGTACTTAGCTTCGTTTTGGCGTTCCAAAGATCCTGCGGCACCGACGCCAGAGTCGATGTCATCGACGGGCGCAGGCGCTGCTTTTAACGCGCACTCCACCACCGGAACAACTTTCGCGATAATTTCCGTGTCAATATCGCTCTCCGTTGACGCAATCGCGACGAGTACTGCATCAACAGCATCCAGAGCGGACTTGCGGTAATCAGTCTTAGCTCTTTGACTCTCGGTGAGCAAAGCATCCACCACAGCCGTCGCGTCAATTTGTCGTGGGCAAGCGCTCGTCAATGCCGCCACCGCATCAAGAACGGATGTCTTCCCTTCCCATATACGTCCAGGAAGCTCGGCCAAAAGTCGTGTCATCACATCATCAGCTCTGGTCGCGATGACATCTGCGGACGCGCGCGATATTGCGGCGAAAACTTCCGCGCCTTGCTTCTTGCGTTGCCACTGCTTCGCCGCCAAGTACTCAAATGTTATCGCGAGAATTTCGTCAAAGTAAACGCGAAGGCTTGCCGAGACGCCGCCCGAATTTTCTTCCCACACTTCACTCCACTTTTTCTTACCGGCGTCGATGGAATCATAGGAGCCGACGAAAGCGAGGGGAAGAACAAGAGTTTTTTGCGGACTCAACGCATCGGGCGCGTTGCGCGACAGCTCGAGTGCAAGCTGCGCCGCAACAGCACGTTCAGTTTCGGTGTCGCTCTTGAATAAGCGTGCGATCTCTTGCGCTAAAGCATTGACTCCGGGCTCTTCGGCGTACCGCGCGATGGCGGCGATGGCGGAGATGAAACTCGTTCGCACCGCTGCCGATGCGTCATTCACTGCCGACGCCAAAAGCATCTTGAACAGAGTCGCGGCGTGCGGTCGCACGAGTCGACCGCGTCGCATACACAAACGCTGAAGAAAACGACCCGCACCCGCTCGAGTATTGAGGCCCACGCCCGTTCGCAACACAGAGTTCATAGTGGAAACGAGCTCTTTCATCACGTCTTCGTCAATGTGCGCCATGAGAAGGTCGAGCGTCTCGCCCATCGGACTTGATTTCGCCGCGCGCAAACGCATCGCCTCCAACTTATCACTTGCTCCCTGTCCAAACGACGCGGCGTGCTGTTCGATGTAATTCAATCTCGAGTCTTCCATGCCCGAAAGCGATTCTAACAGCGTTTTCACGATTTCAGCGATGTGTGGTCTGATGGCGTCGCCGTCGGCAAACTTGACCAATTTCATGATGACATCCATGCTAAGCGCTTGCACCTCCTTCACCGTGGAAAGTAGTCCGCGCTCAAGCATGATTGGCAAAACGATACCAATTGTTCCCTTGACTTCACTTGGTCCGCTGTGGTGGGCGTCGCATAGGCGCAGTGTCAATGAACGCACCGATCGGCACAAACCTTCGCCCGATATGCGCACTGTTTCTTTGATGTCGTCGATGACGCGTAGGCACACGTCCCAAATTTTCTCCAAGTAAGGTTCGATCTCTTTGAAAGTTCGCCCGGACAATATTTCACTCAACGCACTTGCACTCGATTGACGCGTCCGCCAAAGTCGACTGCCAGACTCACGCAATAACTCATCCATGATGGCTTCAAAGTGCTTGTCCACGGTTGCCTTTGGCGAATCCACCAAAGACACCCAGATGCCTCTGACTGCCTCTTGCATCTGTGGATTCGGATCGTGCATCATCCGATAAAGTTTTGGCACGAGCTTCTCCAAGTGTGGCGTCACAGCATCACCCGCGCGCTTCGCGATGGAGGCAAATCCGAACGCGGCACCTCGAGATGAATTCATCGCGCGCTGATGGTTTGCGAGATCCATGAATTTGTAAATCAAGTCGGGCTGCCCTATATCCGTTACGACGCTGCAAAGCTCCTGGTACGTCGTGAGAGAACTCTTATCGCTATCACCACTTCTCAACGCTTTATCATCGAGTGCGATGGTACCTTCTTCGAAAACTTCAGCCTTGTCGTCGAGCTTGATGTGACGCTTCTTTGGCGCGACGCCGTTGAGCGTGCCCATCAGCGCAGCGAGAAGTTCCTTCTGTTGAACCTCATCGCCCATGTCGTACAAGATGCTCATCCCTCGACTCGCGAGTTCTTGTGTGAGATCGTTCTGATCACCCAACAAGGATCCAAACGCTTCCTGAACGTCTTGAAGCATCGATAACAACCGTGGATGGTTGTTCGTGTGCGTGACGAGAGAAAGCAACCAGACGCACGCAGCGCATCTCTTTTCGACACGAGCGCTGTAAATGTACTGGTTGAAAATTGCGTCGAGCACGGCGCGATGGACGTGCGCACGCGGATCGCTCGCTTGATCGTACGCCGCAACTCGCGCTTTAATTTCATCAACATCCATACCGACGATAGAGGCACCGTCATTGCCTTCAGAGGCGAGCGACTTCATAGCGGCGTTAAGCGAAACAAAAGACGTCGTGAGCACGCGATCGGCGTCGACATCGACGCCCCCCCACGCACACGCAACCGCCTCACCTATGGCGAACTGTGTGTCATCGTGTTTCACCTCGCACATCGCAAGAAGCCGCGGTAAAAGCGCAGATGCGGTACTTTCACTTGCATCCGTGAGCATGATGTGTCCAGCGGCTCGAGCGCCTAGCTTGGCGACGTGTGGATCTGTGTTTTGCAGAACGCCACACACTGCGTCGAGCGCGTCCTCGATGATATCAGCGTGCAAGGGCTTACGTAGTCCTGCGTGACCGATCGCTTCCGCCGCGACACTCGCCAAGTTAGCTTCGGCACTTTGTCCTTTGCCTACTTTCTTTGCCAAGTCGACAAAGGTTTGAATTGCGCGCAGCGCGTCGACATCCGGAATCTTTCCTGAACCTACGATGTAGCCAGTCGCGCTTAATGCGCCCTCTTGGTGCTCCAGACGAGCGCCACGTTCGTCTCCTTTACACAGCGACAGAAATTCATCCATAAAAGGTACCCTCGCATCGGCCTCAAGATTACCAACAAGAACGCCGCAAAGTTTGGCGGCGCGCCGACGAGTCTCTGCATCTGTGTGAGACACGAAGTGTCTCAGACGCACTAGAATCGCATCCGCGGTAGCCTTTTCGCTGAGTAACGCTGGTTCACGCTCGAGCAAGTCTATGAAACTACGTAAGGCTTCGCTCGCGAGGGCTGGTCCCGACGATTTGACGAGGCACCGGTTCAAAAAGTTGAGGTAGAGCTTCACGTCGTTCGCCTCCAACTTTCTCGACTTGGAATAATCGCTCTTTAAACACGCGTTCACGAAATCCAGTGCACTTATCATGGCGTTCTCAGGCAAAAGCAAAGCCGCGTGTAGTGCGGGGTCGACGTTCAAGCCAGGAAGTTTGATGACGAGATACCGAAGTAACGAAGACGCTGGTGGGTGCTTTTCTAGCACGCGAGGCGTCTCGCCTCGACAGAACGCCAGATATTCCATGTATCGATAATGGTCGCTTGTTAAATCCACAAACATCGCGTTCTCATCCACCCACGAGCGCGCGGTGACTTCTCGATCGCACCCGTCCCAGCGCTCGATGTGTAAAACCGCGTCGTCCTTTGTCTTGCGAGTCGCGCTCGGTTGCAAACCTCGTCGGCCCAGCGTTTGCATCTCGTGCTTGGCGTCCCCCGAGGCTAAAATGCTGGCATACCGCGACGGGACGTGTGAGAACGGAAACATTTCAGTCGCCCATTGCGCACCGACGAGACGCTTGACCTTGTTATCATTGTCCTCGATGGCACTCAAAATCAATTCTTCCATTCGCGTTTGTACGTACGTCGACGGCGAATCGCGATACGCCGAAACTAGCGTTCGCGCCGCCTCTTGCACGTAGGATTTCACGCCATCTGGTTCGCTTTCTAACGCGTCGAAAACTCGCTCGGCAAGCAACACGTCTCGATTCACGCTCGCTTTGTCGCGCTCGGCGAGCTGCGAAAGTGCTTGATAGCAAAATCCGCGCAAAGTTTCTTGCGCAAAAGTCACAGTCTGATCTCCCTCGTTCGAGCCGTCGGTGCGCGAATCTAAAATTTCGAGCATACCATTCATTAACGAAGGGGCAAACGCGAGTAATTCCTTACTCGTCGCGTGAGTCAGCATCCATACGGTAAACTGCATGCCGCACGCCTTCAATCGTGTCGTCGTACCGTCGCCGTACAGGCACATTTTCACCGTCTCGAGATTTTTCGGGAACGCGTCAGCCGCCGCCATGGATCGCGTGAGCAAATTCATGATTTTTAATTTCACCGCCGGCGAGGCGGGCAAGATGCGAGACTCCACCGGCACGTCCAGCGATGAACCGAGGAAGAGTTGGAATAATTCGCTCGTCGTTGCCCCGTCGTCCAAGTTGACAATCGGCTTGTTCGTCTCCCACGTACATCGTCGCTTGAGTAATTCTTCGCCACGTTTGGATACTTCATGATCACCATCACACGACGCGATGAGACAATGCGTGAGCATTTCCGCCCCACTCACTAAGAATCTACTCTTTGTCTCGCGCTCCTTCTCGACGCCATCGTCGACGCCCGCGTCGTCCATATCGATATCTGGCACGGGATCGAGCACCTCCGCGCTCGCTATGTATTCAAGTAGCTTTAACTTTCGCTTACCTAACGCCACCGGCGTAGGTGGCGCTTTCCCTTTCCCTAAAATCCGTTCCACCGCGCTCGGCGACAGGCTCGGCGGCGCGCTCAACGTCGGCGCCTCGACGCTCCTCTCGGCGTCTTCTCGCTGTGCTTCCGCCGCCGCTCGCAACGCTCCCTCCGGTGCTCCTTCAACCCCGATCGACGCCCCCGCCAACGCCGATAAATGCGCCTCCAAACGATTTGGTGTCGTCCTCGCGCTCGTTCCCACGGCGTTCGGCGAGTACGCGAAAAAATCTCTCGCGCGTCTCAAAAACAACTTCCGATCGTCATCATCGCTCAAAAATTCCACATCGCGCCTCGGATCTCTCGTCGAAAGCTCCCCCAGCGCCTGCATCGCCATTCGAAACACCATATCCGCCTGTTCACTCGACCGTCTCGACGCCCCTCGACACGCTCGCGCGATTTGAATCTCCCGCGTCTCCGCGTCCGCCCTCTCAAACGCCTTCTCCGCGTACACCAGCGCAAAATTCCGCACCATCGCGTTCGTCGTCGTCAAATACGCGTCCACCATCCTCTCCAGCGGCAACCCGATCGTCGTCGTCGCGTTCACGCGCTTATTGATGTGTCTCAGCAGATCCATGATTTTCGCGACATTGTTCGGATGCGTCGTCGCGAGCGCGTCGATCGCGCTCGGCAGCAGCTTTTCGAGCACGCGCTCCAGCGCCGCGTCGTCCGTCAGCGCGAGCGACGTCAGCGCGCGCTCGATCGACGCGCGCTCGTCCGTTTCGGTCGCCATTCCTTCGCGCGCGACTGTGACGCGGTCGCCCTCGATCGTCGACGCGGAATACAAACCGACGAGTTCGACGCTCGACGTTGACGCGTCCGAGGCGCGCGCGGCGCGAGATCGCGACGCGCGCGCGCGGATTCGCGGCGCGAAGACCGACGCGCGCGCGCGAAAAAAACGCGGCGCGCGATCCGAGCGCGACGACGGCGCGACGGCGCGCGCGGGCGCGGGCGCGGGCGACGACGATTCGCGCGATCGGCGCGCGATCGGACGAAATACGTCGGTCTCGGTCTCGCGCGAGGACGCGCGTCGCGCGGGATGGGGGCGGGAATGTCGACGCGGGACGCGCGCGCGAGGGACATCGCGGCGAGCGCGTCGACGGGCGGACTCGGGCGGACGCGGTCGGGGCGACGACGGGAGCGGGGAGGGGTGGACGTGCCGTCGAGGGGCGAGCGGTGTCTCGTCGTGACGCGCGGCGCGGTCGATTGCGCGCCGGCGCGATCGGACGCGGCGCGATCGGACGCGGCGCGGGAGAGCGCGCGAGGGGACGGGAAGCTGCGAGCGGTGGTGGAATACGATGAAGATGGACGCGAGGGAGGGGATCGGGTGCGATGGCGAGTGGCGCGTCCGACGGCGGCGGAGGCGGAACGGCGATCTCCCGAGTTTCAAGCCTTCGTGTGCGACGGGAAGCGAACGAAGATTGGATGGCGATTCGTGATGCGCGCGGGTGACGATGGCGTCGCTGATTCGGTGTCGGTGTACGTGCAGAGGTCGCGCGATGCGGCGCGCGCGCACGCGGTGGAGGCGGCGTTGAGCGTGACCTTCATCGGCGCGGCGAACGACGAGCGGCACTTTGAGACTTTCTTCGATCGCAGGTTCGACCGCGAGGGTGATATGTGGGGAATCAAGCACGTGTTCAATCTTGCCGACGACTTGCACGCGCTCGGAAACCTCGACGACGAATTCGTCGTCGAGGTTTGGATGAGCGAGTTGCGAGTCTCGCGACACCGATCGAAGCCGCCGCCCCAAGTCGCGTCGAGCGTTCGCGTTCTGTCAAACGACTGTCTCTTGTTCGTGCTCGAAGATTTCTTGAGCGAAGAAGAGGGGGATCAATTGATTGAGATCGCGCGTCCAAGTATGCAGCGATCGCGCGTGACGGACGGGAAACTTTCGGAAGGTCGGACTTCGACGTCTACTTTTCTCACCGGGGCTCGGGCGCACGACGATTTGGTTCTCGAAATCGAGCGCAGGATTCAAGCCGCGATTCGTCTGCCGTTGATCGTCGAACGACGAAAAAATGTCAAGGTCATGTATCAACACGAACCGATGCAAATAGTTCAGTACGGTCCAACTGAGCGATATACGGCGCATTACGACAACAGAGCGGGCAGTCTCAAAAGATCGATGACGTTCATGTGCTATCTTCAAGAGCCTGAAGAAGGCGGGGCGACGTTCTTTCCGAAGTGTGTGCCGCTTTGTGGGTGCGATTCGACGACGCTTGGGATTCGAGTGTTCCCGAAACGCGGGCGAGCCATCTTGTTTTGGAACGTGGGAGAAAACGGACAAGAGGCGATGCGATCGCTGCACGAGGCGCAACCCGTAGTCTCCGGCAAAAAAGCGATCTTCACGCAGTGGCTTTCGATTTCGGAAGATACGTAGCGACGTGTAACCCAGATGAGTCGTTGTTGATGATTTTGTCTTGTTTATTAAGTCGCTAGTGGTAAAACTTGAATTCGTTCGAAGTCCATCGGACTGAAAAAGAGGCTACTAGAGTACACGAGAGCTAAGAGGAATGAGAGTCGTGGAAGATGTTAATCTTTGTTCTTCTTGCTCTTCTTCGAAGACTTTGGAGAGTCGCCTTCGCTCTTACGCTTCTCTTTCTTATCTTTCTTCTCCTTTTTCTCCTTCTTCGTCGCATCCTTATCCGGATTGTACGAACGCGGCGCGGTGAGAAGCGCCGGCGCGTCCGCGTTGCGGTCCTTGTCGTGCTTCTTTATGTCTCCAGACATCTTCTTGACGCCAGAAGCTTCGCCAAGCGTCTTGCCTTCAAGCTGTCGTAATCGTGCCTCGACCTTTTCGCGCGCTTCAACGCCAATCGTCGCCTCGGAGGATTCCCCAAGAGCGTCGACGCGAATCGACAACGCGCACTTCGCCGCCAAGACGCGAGAAATTTTCCCCTTGAACTTGGGCGCCGCTTGGCCGATGAGTGAGGCATGATAGATCAAACCATACTTTGGAGTTTCATGCTTGGTCTTGAGCGCGCGGAAAAGAGCCTTTTCCGCTCCCAAAATTTGCACCGTAGACGCCGGGTGCTTGGCGAGGTTCATCAACGAACCCGCGTGGGAGATGAGACGAGCGCCGACGAGTTCGCCGACGAGCACCGTCAGGTTGGGCGCGATGGCGTTCATTCGAGCCTTCAGATAATCGTACAGTTGCGCACGGTACTCGCTCAAGGAGATGACTTGGTCGGCCAACTGTCCAATGTTGCTCAAATCTTCTTCGGAAATTTCCGTCCCCATGGAAATGATGGCGGCGTCTTTTACCTCTTGTTCGACGTCTTCATCGAGAATACCAGAGAAGTCGATCCCCGCCGCCTTCGCGCGATCACCCATGAGTTTCGCAGCCTTGGCGTACTGCATGTTATCCGCGATGATCTTCGTGAGCTCGGGGAAGTGCCACCCGTACCACTCGCGCACGCGCATGGAATACGTGTTCAATTCCTTGTCGAGTTCGTCGAGCAAGCCGATGGCTTGAATAACCATGGTATCAACCTTATCCGGAGAAAACTTGAGCTTATATCGCGACAAGGAGTGAGACAAACCCAAAGCCATCGGCGCGAGATCGGCATCCGTCAACCCTCCGATCAACTCGTTGAGCTGGTAACGCACGCCGCGCATGAGTTCCATAACCCCACTATCGGCGACGCAGTTAATACCCAGCTTCTCTTTGATCGCCGCGCCGAGTTTAGAGTCCGCCACCGCCAAAGTCTCCCCCTCGGCGTGTTTCGACAAAAACTTTTTCAAGTTCTTCCCGACTTTGGAATCCACCAGCGTCGCCGCCGCCGCGAGCGCCTCCGTCGTATTCTCAAACTTACTAAACGCCTTCATCGACACCATCTTCTTCGCCCCCTCCACCGTGCTGAAAGCATCTTGCAACTTCTGCGTTCACGTTCGCGCGCGCGCGCATCGTCAGTCCCTCGTCCTCGCGTCGCGTCTTCCTCGCCAGCCAATCCCCAATTCGCCAATTCCCTCGCGAATCGACTCCCGCCCTCCGTCCGCGCGCGCCCGCCCGCGCGTCCTCCCTCGCGTCGTCCCGCGTCCACGACCGTCGCGCCCCTCGCGCCTCGCGCGTCCCGCGTCGTCGACCGCCGCCCGCGCGCGCGTCGCGCGTCCCACCGCCGCCGCGTCGATCGCGCGCGCCTTTTCGCGCGCGCTCGCGTCGCGTCGCGTCGCGTCGCGTCGTCGTCACCGCGCGCCGCACGCACCTCCGCGTCCCGGAGCTTCTTCTCGTCCTTGACCTTGAACAGCGCGCACCCCGCCGGGGTCTCGAACAGCAGCAGCATCGCGCGCGCGCGTGTGCGACGATCGGCGGCGGCGGCGGCGTGGTCTCGTGGACGCGCGGTGTACACACGGACCAAACACACGGCGCGCGTCGTCTGTTAGATATAAAAGCGCGCGCAATACGAGATCGAGACCCGCATCGTGGGCGCCGCGAAGACCATCAATGAGACACTACACTAC
>Ga0255769_10002404_pt1 | contig 20102 bp, 15 predicted proteins | sample 041ome_9_FD_179637 | JGI IMG/M metagenome (GOLD analysis project Ga0255769, IMG submission 179637) | Coastal salt marsh microbial communities from the Groves Creek Marsh, Skidaway Island, Georgia - 041413US metaG (version 2) | ecosystem: Environmental > Aquatic > Marine > Intertidal zone > Salt... | reverse complement strand
GAGCTGTGTTTGGTGCAAAACGGCTCACTCGCTCGGTGCAATCGCATTGAACTCGATCAAGCCTACGACAAGGTGTGCCTTGAGACCATCGAATAGCTTTGCGGCAACCCATCACCATTGGACGCTGCGCGGCACCCTGCCCTGGGCCGTGTTGGCGCTGACACTGGCGCTGGTCGGATGTGCCTCTGCGCCCAAAGCCCCCCCAACAGCGGAGCCACTGCCGCACGCGGCCCCACCGACCGTGCAGGCAGAGCAGCCCGGAGCGACTAAAAAAGAGGCGCCTGCTGAGCCGGAACCGGTGGAGCTCTACACCTTGCCCGAAGCCTCCAGCGGCGCGTGTGCCGCCTATATTGAACGCATTGTGAAGGCGCCTAACCCATTAACCGAGGCCTGTATCTCTCGCTACAAGAGCCTTGAAGAGGAGGCCATCATCTGTCGCCTCGATGTGGTGCTGTTTTTGCGCCAAAACTCCAAAGGCGATGGCGAGTCGTTCGACAGCTGTGGCCAAGTCGATGCTGGCGGCAAAACGTAGGCCAGCCTCCCACGCAAAATAGTTTTTTTTGAAATTTTTTAAAAAAAACTTCCTGACATCTCTCACCTTGGTCCGTCATTTGGGTAAGACCAACCCAATGGAGACCATGATGTCGAAATTACCCTCCCTCGTCCTAGCCGCATCGGTTATCACCAGCACGGCTCAAGCCCAAGTCTTTAGCAACTGGCTATCGGCCAACGGCACCCCTTGGCGAAGTGCCGTCAGCGGCGAGTGCATCAGGTCTGGGTTTTGGACCCCTGAGACCGCCCACCCAGATTGCGGCCGAATCGAAAAAGCCACCAGCCAGCCAGAGACACCCCAGACGGTCGAAGCGGCGGCCCTTGCACCGGTCGACGACCACTCGGACTACACCCGAGCAGTCCCGGGCTTGGTGGGTAGCGCGCTTGCCCCTTCCTACGAAGAAAAGCCTCCCATGGTTCAGGTGAAGTCGACCCCCGCCCTACCGCCTACCCCGCAGAAATCAACCGTCCTGTTTGGCTTTGACCAGGCCGTCTTGACCCCCGAGGCTCAGGCGCTGCTAAACCAACAACTGGCCACCCTGCAAGCGACCGAACTGATGGTGGTTGTCGCAGTCGGCCACACCGACTCGGTGGGAGCCGAGAAATACAACCTCAGCCTATCAACAAGACGTGCTGCCGCGGTGCGGGACTATCTGTTGAGCCGCGGGGTATCCGTTCAGCGCGTCTACATCGAAGGCCGGGGGGAGTCTGACCCACTCGTTAACAACAGCACCGAATCGGGACGAGCCAAAAACCGTCGGGTAGAGATCCAGCTGATTCCTGCCAAACAGTCCTAACTACTCATTACGGTTAGAACTATAAAGTGACGATCGCCTGATAATTTCTTATGAAACGAGTCACAAAAAAAAAGGGGCCAATCGGCCCCTAACCCTTATAGATACTGGCTCCCCGAGCAGGGCTCGAACCTGCGACCTGCGGATTAACAGATGAGCCGCCCGTCGATTTATTCAATATTTTCAAAGGTTTAGCTTCAAAAGCAGGCTCTGTGTAATAAACTGTGCAATTGCTCTGGCATTTTAGAAATTCCCAACCTTAAACAGTAAGGGTGGGATTTTTTAGCTAAACGAGTCAACGTTTGACCTGCAACACACGGGCCCCGACTAACGCACTTTAAAAGCCATCGGTTGGGAGGTGAAGCAGGCCATAACGACCTCAGTTTGGCTTGGGCCTCAAATTATGAGGAAAATACAGCACACGAGATTTGCCTCGCCAGGCAAGACACCTAATTTAACTAATTCGAGACGACTGAGATTACATGCATCAAACTTTAGCGGGAAAGACTGCGCTTATCAGCGGTGCCGGGCAAGGAATCGGACGAGAAATCGCAAAATTATTTTTCACCTCAGGCGCCAAATTGATTCTTGTGGACAAAGATCCTTCAGGAATCATGACTCTTCAAAAAGAATTAAGTGGGTCAGCAACAGCAACTTTGGATATCTCAGATCCGAGTCAAATTGAGCAAACGCTTCAGCCCATCATTGATCTGCATGGGCCAATTACAATCTTGGTCAACAACGCTGCGTCGGTAACACAACGAGCGCCAATTACCGAGCTGCCTATCGAAGAGTGGAACCGTGCACTGGCAGTGAACCTTACGGGTGCCTTCCTTCTAGCAAGGGTTTCCATTAAACAAATGAAAGCAGCTGGTGGAGGCGTGATACTCAACGTCGCGTCGCAACTTGGTCATGTGGCTGTTGAAGGGGCGGCAGCCTACTGCACAACAAAAGGGGGCTTACTGCAACTTACACGCGCCATGGCTCTAGATCATGCAAAAGATAACATCCGCGTTGTGGCGCTCTCTCCAGGTGCGGTGCTGACGCCACGCCTTCAGACCATTTTCGGGTCTGATGAAGGCGCCGAGCGTGCTTTAAGGGCAGCACACCCAATAGACCGACTCGCGCAGGTTGACGAAATAGCGCAAGCTGCACTTTTCTTGGTCTCTGATTCGGCATCGTTTATCACAGGAACGGACCTAGTGGCCGATGGTGGCTACATTGCCCGGTAACGGGACTTGAACACCCAATGAAAGTGCGGCCTCATGCCCCTCATATACGGCCTCCAGTGCTGTGCGAGCTGACACGCTGTCTCCTACGCTAACAATCAGACGCCCAATATTCGGAGGTATGTTTGGGGTACTGGCGATGGGAGCGATCACACTGTCCGCTTTTACGCTCTGCACCGATCCCGACAGAGACAAATCCTCCAGTTCCGCCACACCAGCTTCAAAATGTCTTAATCGATACCCACCTACTATCCGCACTTTTTTCTTTTTTAGACGTTCACGAAGCGCAAAAGAGCTGTAAACACTAACCTTCCAAGCGGCAATCCCGGTAGGTACCACTAGCGTTACCTCTATACCGGAATCGGCCAAGTGTTCTGCAACTGAAACAACAGCCCAAGTCCCTAAGTGATCCACCATCACAACGCGATTTCCCAGCGTATTAGGGTGGGTTAGCGCAGCTTCTAAAGCCAACGCCTGGGCTTTACCCGGCAGATGCTGTGCCTGGGGCTGGGCGCCAGCAGCCCAAATGATCTCGTGATCGGCATATGCCGCAAGAAGGGTTGGATCAGCAATTCGATTCAACTCCAATCGAACTCCGGTCTCTTTAACTCGCTGTTTTTGCCACTCGACAAAATTGAGAAATTCTTTACGGAGCGGCATTTTCTTCAAGTAGTTCAGTGTTCCCCCGAGCTCGTCATTCAAATCCACAAGGGTAACAGCGCATCCTATTTGAGCAGCCATCCACGCAGCCTGCATACCGCCAGGTCCCCCACCGATAACGAGCAGAGGTTTTTTGACCTTAGTTATCACACCTGGTGGACACGGCCACTCGCGCTCTCTTCCAGTCCTTGGGTTAGCCAAACAGGTAATTGCAAGCGACTGGGCCAGCATGTCGGCGCAACCCTGATTGCACCCGATACAAGGAATGGTTTGATCTATTTGCCCGTCAAAAGCCTTATTTACAATTTCTGGGTCGGCAATGTGTGCGCGAGCCATTCCAATCATGTCCGCCTTGCCGGAAGCAAGCATCTCCTCAGCTAACTCAATGCGGTTGTATCGGCAAACACTCATCACGATTGGTTTTTTCTGTAAACCATCCAGGGCGGAGCTAATGGCGTCCGTCAAATAGCGAAACTGCTCATTCGAAAAAGCCATATCAGCCATCTGGGTCGATATTGTGTAGCTTCCGTGGTAGGCAGAGTGACTGACATTCACAAAGTCTAGTGGTACCGCATTTGCAATCACTGGAACAATCTTGCACATGTCATCCAGTGTCAACCCTCCCGCAAGAAATTCGTCGGCACTTACCCTGATACCCAACGTTTGGGTTGCACCAACGGCATGACGCACCGCCTCCGCTGTCTCCAGCACAATGCGAAGCCGATTCTCGAGAGAGCCGCCATATTCATCCTCGCGCTGATTCGCAATTGGAGAAAGAAATTGCTGCAGCAAATGGCCATGCGCCAATTGCAACTCAATGCCGTCAAGCCCAGCCTCCAAAAGATTGACCGCAACATCTGCGTGCGCTTTCACCACCAATTTGATTTCATCTTTGGTCATCGGATGTGGCGCAGGGGCTGTCGCCGTCCAAGGAATAGATGAAGCCGACCATGCCGCCATCCGTGCAAAATTTCCGTCAATATGACGCCCCAGATGCAATACCTGACCGAATAGCTTGGCCCCCTCCCCTTGTACCGCTTTGGCGATTTCCCGAAACTTTGGAATCGCCTCTCGCTCATAACCATTCACGCCTTGTTGTCGGCCCAGCGACGATTTATGAACCCGAATACCCTCAAAAATAATCAAACCTGCACCGCCCGCCGCTCGAGCTTGGTGATACGCCAAATGACGCACAGACGGTAAATTATTTTCGCCAAAGTTTGTCGTATGGGCGGGCACAAAGATTCGGTTGCGTACTTGTGTATGGCCAATAGCTAGAGGTCGAAATACATTCGGAAACACGGGATGCAGATCCATGATTGGTGCCCTATGAATTTTTTCTCATATCAACAAAACGCTTGGCTTTTAACGTTTTCTCTGTATCAAATATCTCAGCATGACCCACCCTTTGAATGACGGGCCGAACACCAGCCGCTAACCTGACCGCCTCGGTAACCCGCTCAAAGTCGGCGTCTGGATGAGCGTCCAACCGGAGGTAAAGGCAATCCTCCGAAAGGGGGTCCGATGTATCGCGGCGATCGACAACTACCTGAAATTCATTGATCTGACCGTCAGCCAACAGCAAATCGGTAATCACCTCCGGATTAATAAGCATTCCCTTGACCTTGACCAATTCGTCGGCACGAGAAGGCATTCCAATGAATCGGTCGGTCCAACTGCCACAGTGCGGGCATTGGTCCTGTGTGAGGGCCGCATAGTCACCCATCGCGTATCTGAGCAAAACTGTGCCACGTCGGTCCAGATGCGTTAAGACGGACAGACCACGCTCGCCCAGTGGTAAACCCTTATGGGTAAGTGAATCGACGATCTCAAAGTAAAAATGATCGGGTGCTGGGTTGTGAAATCCGGAGCCTGGACAACATTCAACAGACCCCACTTGCATTTCCGTCGCGGCGTAAGAAATGTTCACAACACTATTCGATTGCCCCATGCGTATCATTCGGGCAGTCATGTCCCGGCGCATTTCTTCACTAACCGCTTCGCCAGTGACAAATGCCATTCGAACAGCTGAAAAATCAGCTTCCATTTCCTCCGCTCTGATTAAGATGCGTCGAACGTAACTAGTCACGCCCCAAAGAATGGTCGCTTGACTTTTCGCAATCGCTGTAACAACCTCATCCAATGAGGATGACCAATGAAAGTGCGCCGATGGCTTTCCGGGCAAAGGGCTGATGACCGGAATTTTCATCACATTTGCTGCCGCAATGGTTCGATGATAAGCACCGTACGGATAAAGTGTCATGGGACACAAATTTGCCACCAAATCGGTATCTCGAACGCGACGGATTTCTAAGGCACGGCGATTGGCAGTAAGTGTGTTGTAGAAATCGTACGCAGTTGAATAAAAGGGAGTTGGTTTCCCGCCACTCGTGCCGGTCGTGTGCATCACGTCCCATTGAATTGACGCTTCTTCCTCTAATCCAACGCTCTCTAGTCGAAAATCTTCGGGTGCAGCTGCGTAATCTTTCTTTGAAATGATCGGGATTAATGAAATGTCGCTCAAAGACTTGATGTGTTTCCTCAACAGCCCAATCTCTTGAAATCGCCGGCGATAAAATGGATGCCGAGTGAAACAGAGGTCGAGCATGCGCTGAAAGTTTTGCTCCTGAACGGCGGTAATAACCGAGCGTGTCTGATGGGGAAGGTCAGGGATCATAGGTCTAACCCGAAAACCCTAATGGCGTTGCCGCGAACAAAGGCTTCGTAACTCTCCTCGCGCAACCCGAGATTGTCTACCTCTGCGCGATAACGCTCAAAAGTTAGAACTGGAAAGTCAGTGCCAAACATCACTTTGTGGCGTCCAAAAGTATCGATGTACTGGACGAAGCTCTGCGGCCAGTATTTGGGCGCATGAGCATCCGCGATGATGAACACGTTAGGGTGTTTCCACGCCATGGCAATCATTTCGTCCGACCAGGGTATCCCAACATGGATTCCCACCAACTTGAGTTCTGGAAAATGACAAGCTACCGGGTCCAGCGTGATTGGGCGACCCACAGACTGCAATGGCCTTTGAGGTTCGTAGACCAACGACTGCCCGACCTGCAGAAGTATGGGTATGTCTAACTCGACGCATTTGCTGTAAAACGGGTACCACCGCGCATGATCGGGGGGCAGTTCAAACCAATGCGGGTAACCATGCGCGCCAATAAACCCATGCTCTTGAACCCCCTGCTGCAGCGTTTTCACCCCGGCCATACCCTCCGTTGGGTCGATTCCTGCCAGCCCATAAAAACGATCAGGAAAGCGCCTAACGGCCTCGGCCACTATCTCGTAGGGCAGGTGCCAACTCCCAGTGAGACCGAGTTGCCCAGTTTTGTTTGCAACCAGAAACGCTTTCTCTATCCGTGCAGCGTCCATCTGGCGAAGCATTTCCTCATATGTATACCCAGCCATCACCGATGAATCACGCCCAAACTTGCTTTGGTGAAAGCGGCCGGACCAATCTGGGCGCATTTTGACAATTTCAGGAGTGTGGGGATTCACCACGGTGTCAATAGCCCACAAGTTGCTTGTCGTCATTTGGCCAACCTCCGCCCTACCCCCAAATCAGCAGCGATAAGATCCAACAAGATTTCGCTCGAACCCTCACCAAAACTGTACAGTCGAGCGTCACGCCAATAGCGCTGCATGTCGCTCTCCGCCGCGTAACCAGCGCTCGCCATAATTTGCATACCATGCTCCGTCACGCGTTTCAAAGTTTCCGTGGCAACCAACTTTGCCTGAGCCGCTAATCGATCGGCACCAATCTCCTCATCAATATGCCTAGCTAACTCACGCGTAACCAGCCGGGCCAAATCTACGTCGGTTTGCATTTGAGCCAAGCGATGCGAAAGTGCTTGAAAAGCGCCGATTGGTCTACCGAACTGCTGACGCGCTTTGGCATGGGCCATCGCGTCGTCGACTGCTGCCTGCCCCGTACCGACAACTGCAGACGCGAGCCCCGAGCGAGCATAGAAAAGGGTTTTCTTTAGACAGTCAAAGCCAGCTCCAATGGGGCCGATTCGCTCCGAATCGGGGATTAAGACATCATGAAATCCGATGTCATAAGAAAGCGAGCAGTGATTGCCAATTTTTTTTAATTGTGTCATTTCGACACCAAGCGCATCGGGTGCAACCATAAAAAGCGTTACACCTTGCCCACCGCTGCTTTGCGAAGTGGTTCGCGCCGCCACAACCATCCTCAACGCCGAAAATGCCCCACTAATCCAGATTTTTCTGCCATTCAGTTTCCAGTTGGTACCCGATTGTTCTGCCCGAGTTTGGAGGGCGCCCGCATCACTCCCCGCCGCTGATTCGCTCAGCGCTAGGGCGAATGTGCCCTCTCCAGCGAGTAATTTTGGCAACCAATGCTCTTTTAACGCTTCACTGGCCGACGTCAGAAGCGTCATGATGCCAAAGCACGTTACACGGTTGTACAGTAAGGCGGCCATAGTAGCGTGATAGCCCAGACGTTCCTGTATCACCGACAGGGTTTGCCATCCAACACCCAATCCACCCTCTGACTTGGGCAGAGCCAGATGAAACAAGCCCATATCAGCGAAGATCTTTAAAAGATGGTCAGGCGGATCGGCCATCGCATCTCGGCGCCGCACCTCATGCGGTGGAAGATGCTTACGCATCATTTTGTCGATAGCGTCACACAACGTCTCAACTTCAAACGACATGCTTGCATCCTGGAAAACTGAACCAATTAATGGTAACGTCAATCTTCAGTAAAACCAATCATCGGGTAAATTGGAACAGTTCGATGTGATTATTGTGGGTGCTGGCGCGGCAGGATCGGCTGCTGCGTGGCGCCTATCGGTTGGCGGGATGAGAGTCCTGTGCTTGGAGCGTGGAAATTGGCAGGAAGAAAATAGCTTTCCAGGTACAAAAGATGACTGGGAAATTCTTCGTCAAACCGAGTGGAGCCCAAATCCAAACCAACGTCGCCAATTATTTGATTTAGAAATTGACTCCGAAAACAGTGACATCAAACCACTCGCGTGTGCTGCAGTGGGGGGCAGCACAATTATGTGGTCGTGTCATTTTCCTAGGTTTCACCCTTCGGATTTTTGTACGCAAACCCTCGACCAAGTGGGTGATGACTGGCCCATTCGATACGAGCAGCTCCTACCGTACTACCGTTTGAATGAGCGGATGATGGGCGTCAGCGGCTTGACGGGGAATCCAGCCTACCCCGATGACTCACCCCTTCGCCTCAGGCCAATTCCACTCTCAGAAGGAGGGAGACGAATTGCTGTCGCATTCAATGCGCTGGGTTGGTCGTGGTGGCCAGCGGATTTGGCAATCAATTCTGAGCCCTACGGAAACAAACGAGGCGCATGCACAAACTGCGGTCCCTGCGAGCTAAATTGCCCGCAAAAGGCCAAAGCCACAACGGACGTTGTTTATTGGCCTCTAGCAATCACCGCAGGCGCAAAACTGCTCACGGGCGCACGGGTTACCCGCGTTGAAACTGATTCATCGGGCGCTGCTTCTGGCGTTGTCTATTTGGACGAGGCGGGCCGCTCTCATCGCATAAGAGCCAAACGGGTAATGCTAGCGGGGAATGGAATTGGAACAGCCCGGCTGCTGCATCTCTCGTACCAGAAATCCCATCAAAATGGGCTTGCAAACAGCTCTGGACTGGTCGGGAAACGACTCATGCTTCACCCGCTGGCCCGAGTGACAGGGCTTTTTCATGAGGCAATATCAGGTCATAAAGGCATTACAGCAGGCAGCTTTGTTAGCCACCATTTCTATGAGACCGACCCCAAACGAGGCTTTAGGCGTGGCTTTAAGCTTCAGGCTATCGGAACGCAGGGACCAGCCATGGTCGCGAGTGGCTCAATGGGAAAACCAATCACCTGGGGCGTCAACCATCACTCAGAATTTTTACGCCACTTCGACCGAGGCTACAGCATCTCAGTATGCTCGGACGACATGCCTCAAGAATCGAACCAAGTCACGCTCAGCAGTAAACTGAAAGCGGATGATGGTCTGCCAGCGGCGGGCATATCTTATCGCACACCGCAAGAAGCTAAGAAGGCGTTGGCAATGGGCGTGGATAAGGCAAAACAGGCACTGGCACAGGCTGGTTGCTACGAGACAATTGAAAATCACTCTCTGCCCGAAGCTGGATTCCATCTAATGGGCACCACCCGGATGGGCAATGATCGTGAAAGTTCAGTGGTCAACCAGTGGGGCGAAACCCATGATGTACGGGGACTATTTGTAATTGATGGCTCGGTATTTGTCACGGCGGCGGCTGTCAACCCGACCAACACCATACAAGCGATCGCCCTGCGCGCGGCAGACCACATTCTCTCAACCTCAGGGCGCGCGCTGCCCCATGTATAGATTTTGAACCGAAAGACGGTATTGCTTTGCCGAATTAACTAATTGACATAACACTGAAACCAAGTGCATGATGCGCCACAAGTTAAACCCGCAGGGTCGATTGCCACCTGAGTGTGTACCGTGGAACAAGCTCCACTCCAACCTTTAAAAATTAACTCAAGCGTTCCTGAAGAGGCTCGCCAACTCACTGCCGACAACATCTTAACCCTCCTAGATGCCAGTGAGGATGACTGGTCGGGTCGATGCTGGCATGCGAACCATTCCGCGATTGCTGAAGAGAATATTCGCTTTTCTCTGACACCAGAGATGTGTGATGAGATAACTGACGCGCTGACTTTCATACACCAAAACAACCTCACCCTAAATCATTTGACCCAGGAAGATTTCCGCATACCGTCGCTGGCGCGGTGCATGACGAAAATGCGTGAACAACTGGACCGAGGGGCGGGCTTCCTTATTTTGGAGACCAATCTCTCGGCGCAACTGAATGAGTCGGATTTTGAACTGGTCGGATGGGCGCTATGCAATTACTTCGGCCAAATCATGCGCCAAGGAATCAACAGCGACCTGCGTTTGTTTACTGTAGCGGATAAAGGCAGCCAAAATATCGACCCAACCAGAATAGGCGCCAGCGCTAACCGTTCAGCAAAACACACCGACAATGGCTGCCTTGAACCTAGACCGCCTGCATACATCGGCCTGTACTGCTACCGCTCATCACCACATGGCGGCGAAACGACCATTGTCTCCGCCCTGTCCGTTTTGCGTGAGATTAGCAGGCAACGACCTGAACTTTTACCCCAGTACTTTCAGCCATATCACTTTCGGGCACCACAAGCCCATGTGTGGCCAACGAGTGCGCCGACTATACAAAAACCAATTTTTGAATTTATAGATAACGAATTGCACGTTCATTATGCAAACGTTATGGTTTTCCCGGGCATGTCGCTGGCGGGACATGCGCTAAGCCCCTCTCAGGTGGACGCTCTGACCTTGCTGGACGAAGTGATTGAGCGTCCCAGCCTAAATTTTCAGACACTTTTGAAACCCGGAGACCTTTTGGTGATGAACAACCTGGCATTTTTGCACGGCCGCGAAGCTTTTGATCCAGGGCAGGTATCAGGCAGAACACTCAAAAGGTACTGGATGTGGCGGCGGCATATTGGACCCGGAACCGACCCGGTGTTGTTGGATTTAGCTGAATTCGGATACTAAGGAATAAGCATGCGAGAAATTCCAGTCACTATTGAACACATAGACGGCACATCAAAATCCGAGTCACTAAAGGTTTCGCGCATGTACAACTTCGGATCCGCAACCAGGGATCCGGCAACTGCGATTGCTCATCAACAGGAAGTGGCCAAATCAGGTATTCACATCGCATTTGACGTACCAGCGCCTCGTATTTATCCAATCGGGCTGCATGCCCTGGATACCAGTGACTCGGTATTTGTTCAATCCGAGAGGACATCGGGCGAAGTCGAGATTGTGATTCATGTTGGTGATGAAATACGCGTGGGTGTGGGCAGCGACCACACTGATCGATCACTTGAAACAGTCTCAATTCCTGGATCGAAACAAGCCTGCGTGAATCACCTAGCGACTGTTTTTTGGCCTTGGGAGGAAGTGGCCGAAACGTGGGATGACTGCGTCCTGCGAAGCTGGGTGAACGATAAGCTTTATCAAGATGTGGGGGTGAATAAATTTTTATCGCCACCTGATATCCTCACAGTCTTAAAGGAGCGAGTTGATAAGGTACCCGAGCGAGACTTCTTGGTGTATTGCGGAACCTACGTCAGTGTTGACAAAGCGCTTGGGTTTGGCGATAGATGGCGATACCAACTGGCGGCACCCCAGAATAGTCGTCAAATTGATGGGAAATATCACGTCATTGACATCCTGAACGAGGTCAAGGCTGGATTTCGAGTCCCGTTCTTCAATCCACAAAAGGGATGAATCGTTTTCCGTTGATAACGCAAAGAAAGGTATGAGAAATATGCTGAATCCACGCATGAAGCTACTGAAGGTAGCCGCGGCATCCGTCGCAATAGCTGCGGCAACAGGCATCGCCGCTGCCGAGACACTAATCGTCGCCTCACCACAAGTCCCTGAGGGATTTGATGGCGACGCCCTCAAAGCGCACACGCAAAATGTCGTGGTCCAAACCTACGAGAATCTTGTAGTCTACGGCAAGAAGATGGTCGATGGGCGAATGGTCAATGACCCATCAACTGTTGAGCCTCACCTAGCAGAAAGCTGGAAGATATCACCCGACGGAAAGACCTGGGTGTTTAAACTTCGCCAAGGCATTAAGAGCCCCTACGGTAACGAGCTCACCGCGGCAGACGTCGAGTGGAGTTGGGCGAAGTCATTTGCCCAAAAGCGCACGGGTAACTTTATTGCACGTGTGTCTAACGTCACCGGCGTGAAAGCATTGTCAAAATACGAAGTCGAGTTCACTTTATCGGCGCCGAGCTCAATATTTTTGAAGGCGTTGACGCTTTATGTTCCAGGAATTTATGACTCCACAGAGGTAAAAAAACACACAACCGCTGACGATCCATGGGGTCTAAAGTGGATGCAGTCAAACACCGCCGGCTTTGGGGCGTATCACCTACAAACCCTGCGACCGGATGATCAGGCAATTTTTGTTGCGAACAAGAATTACTTTGGTGGCAAATTGCATTTTGACCGAGTAATTTATAAAGAGGTTCCTTCAGAGGCTAGCCGAGTGACGCTACTCAAGACTGGGCAAGTCCATCTGATTGATCGGCCTTCAATTCAAAAAGTCGTTGATCTCCAAAATGACCCTAAAGTGAAGGTTGATCGTGCATCGGGTCGGTCTATTGCGTCAGCTCGCATGAATCCAAAGTGCAAGCCATTTGACGATGTCAGAGTAAGACAGGCTTTTAACTATGCTGTCGATAAAGACGCCCTCAACAAAGCGATCTTTGCTGGCCAGGCCGACATCGCAAAGTCGGTGGTCCCTCCTATCGTCGATGGTTACAACCCGAACCACTATTCGTACGACTACAACCCTGGGAAAGCAAAGGCTCTGCTGGCTGAGGCTGGTTTTCCGAATGGCATTAAAGAACCTATCCAACTTTTGTATGCTGACGCGTTCTGGCACCAAGAGCCCATTGCAATTCAAGTGGCAGATATGCTGAAGAAGATTGGGGTAACAGTCCAACCCACTCGTATAACCACCTCAGAAATGCGCGCCAAGGGCTCGCCAAAAGAAATGAGCATGTGTTTCTTCACATGGGAGGATGGGCCGATTGTTCTTGATCCGGTCTACACGATGTACCTCATATCGCACTCAAAAGGCGTATCCAATAGGTCGGCATACTCGAATCCCCGAGTTGACGAGTTAATTGACAAGTCTCGCGAGGAGCTGGACGCAGGCAAAAGACTCGCCATGATGGACGAAGCCCAAAAATTATGGGTCACCGATGCGCCGTGGATCTTGACCACTTATCCAGCAACATTTGAGGCAATGAACCCCAAATTGCAGGGATGGGTCCACTACCCCGACGAGCATGAGCGTTGGCGTGAATTGACGATGAAGTAAGGCTAGCACGTGGCGCTGTCGGCGTACACCGGCTGCGCCACGTTGCGTTTGTCCTAAAAATTACCTGCTCGATCGCGAGAACAGTGAACTTTTCAGTATTTATTTTCCGCCGAACCTTAATGGTTCTGCCCCTATTGATAGGGGTTGTATTTGTAACATTCATGTTGGTGAGGGTTGGCGGCCTAGACCCAGTTGGATTGCTTGCCGGCCCAACTGCCACCGCTGAAGAGTTCACGATGATCCGAAAGGACTTGGGGTTAGATCAACCCCTGTGGAAACAATTTCTCATTTATGGCGGCCAAGTTATCCAGGGAGATTTAGGTGAGAGCTGGCTCTCTAATCGTCCGGTTTTAGAAGACATCACCACAAGATCATTCATCTCTCTTGAATTGCTTTTTTGGGGAATTGGTCTTGGCGCAGCCATCGGAATTCCTGTTGGGCTGCGAGCCGCGTTTAAACCAAATCAGCGCTTTGATCAGGTTACGCGAATTATTTCACTGCTCGGATTTTCCATTCCCACCTATTGGCTCGGGTTGGTAATGTTATTTGTATTTTTCTACCTACTCGGATGGGCACCACCGGGAATGGGGCGAATATCATTAATGGTCAGCCCACCTGAATTTGTGACAGGCAGCTACCTGATTGACGGACTCATTGAAGCGAACTGGGAGGCAGCCCACTCCGCGCTGACTCACCTCATTTTGCCGGTGCTGTGTCTGGCTATCGTATCCGCCGCACCAATCATCAAGCAGACCCGCGCGATCGCACTTGAGGTCATTGCATCCGACACAGTACGCTACGCTCGTGCTTGTGGCCTAAAGATTAAAACACTACGTGCGATTGTTTTCCGCAATAGCGCAACACCGATTATCACGTTCGTAGGTACTGAAATTACTGGATTAGTCGGTACCATGTCACTCATCGAGTATGTATTTGCGTGGGGTGGTCTCGGCCAATATGGACTGAATGCGATCGTTCGAGGCGACTTCACTGCAGTTCAGGGTTACGTCTTGACCCTGGCGTTATTTTCTGTGCTGATATTTCTAATCGTCGACATCGTTGTTGCGATTATTGAACCCCGCTCACAGCTAAACTGACATGCCACCTTCTGTCACACATCAGTTCACTTGGCCCAGACGAACAGCGAATCGAGTCAGGGGGCTGAGTCGCCTTAGCCCGACAGCGGCCGCAGGGGTTGTCATCATCGTGTGCTTTGGCGTCTTGGCGCTATTTTCCGAATGGTTTATGACGCACGATCCTGTATCCTCATATCCCGATCGGATTCTTCAAGGTCCCTCCTTTGAGCACTGGTTTGGCACCGATGGTAATGGGATGGATATCTTTTCGCGTGTTATTTACGGCGCAAAGTTTGGTTTTGGCATTGCCATTCCGGCGGTAATCATTGCGGTGCTAATTGGTATCCCGGTAGGTTTAATTGCAGGATACCGTGGAGGCGCATTGGATGAAATATTAATGAGAATTTTTGATGGATTAAGGGTCTTCCCATCAATTATTCTTGCGCTTGCAGTTGTCGCCGCGACCGGCCAATCTTTGCTCAATGTTGTTCTGGTCCTCGGATTTTTGGATAGTCCAGTATTCGCCCGGCTTGTGCGAGCCGAGGTATTGGCCCTGCGCTCGTCAAATTTTGTCGAAAGTGCAATTGCCGCAGGTAATCCTACCTGGCGAATTTTGTTCTTTCATCTGCTACCGAACACCATTCAGGGTGCGATGGCACAGACCGCCGTGCGCGCCGCATGGGCCGTTCGAATTAGCGCCACACTGGCGTTTTTAGGAATTGGTATCCAAGCCCCAACGCCCGAGTGGGGCGCAATGATTCGCCAGGGCGCCGAATTCATGGTGACCGGTCAATGGTGGGTCGCAATCTTTCCCGGTATTGCGCTCATTTTCCTCGTCTTTGGCCTCAATCTGCTGGGTGACGGCATTCAAGATATCCTAGACCCACGCCGCAGAGCATCAAAATGAATCTCCTCAAGATCACGGACCTGCAGACTCACTTTGTGTTTCACGATATTGACAACTACCGCCGTGAGGCACGGGCTCTGAACAAAGTAAACCTGAATCTAAATAGAGGTGAAATTCTGGGTATTGTGGGTGAGACAGGGGCTGGAAAATCGCTCACCGCTCAATCAATTTGTGGCCTACTTCGCCCCCCAGCGAAAGTGGTTGGCGGCTCAGTCTTATTCCTTGGAAAAGAGCTTCTCTCGCTCGCAGAGGAGGATCTCAACGATATTCGGGGCGCAGAGATCGGAATGGTTGTTCAAAACCCGAAGAGCTCCCTTGACCCCCTGACCCGAATCGGCGACCAATTGGTCCGGATTCATCAAACCCACACCGCAAGTGCTGTCTCAGTGGCAAGATCCAAAGCCATCGCAATGATGCATGCCGTCGGTATTCCAGACCCTGAGAAACGCTTCTCAGCGTGGCCCCATGAGCTGTCAGGCGGTATGGCTCAGCGTGTTTTGATTGCAATGGCTTTAATGAACGAGCCAAAGCTGCTGATTGCAGATGAGCCAACAACAGGGCTGGATGTCACAGTCCAAGCGCAAATCCTGGAATTATTAAAAGATCTGGTGCGCCGCTTTGAAATGGGCACCATCATCATCACCCATGACTTAGGCATCGTCGCGCACTACTGCGACAAAGTCGCCGTGATGTTTGCCGGTGAGATCGTTGAATACGGCACAGTGACAGATATTTTTCGGCGACCAGGACACCCGTACACAAAGCAGCTTCTTGCGTCCACCCCAGAGAAACTCAAACTAAATGAAGCCGGCAGTCTCGGAGGTCAGCCTCCTGATCTGTTCAACCTACCTGAAGGCTGTTTAAGCCAAGACCGTTGCTCCCTTGCAAGTGATCAATGCAGAACTCCTCCCCCGGTCATTACCCTTGAGACTGGTCAAACCGTCCGCTGTCACTTCGCCCTCCAATGAGACAACCAATCTTACAAGCCAAGAATCTGGTCAAGCGCTTCTCGGTCGGACGCTCGTCAAGTTACGTCAACGCAGTAAACGGCGTAGACCTAACGATACACCGGGGAGAAATCCTTGGGATGGTTGGAGAAAGTGGATCAGGAAAATCCACCATAGGTCGCACGCTACTGCGCCTGACTGATCCCACCGAGGGCTTGATCGAGTTTGACGGCAGAGATATCACGTCGCTATCAGCCAAAGAACTGCGACCACTTCGAAAAGACATGCAAATGGTGTTTCAGGACCCGTGGAGCGCACTTAACCCAAGGATGAAGATTGGCGATTTAATTGCTGAACCACTTCGCATTCACCTCAAGTTGTCTGAGCCGGATCTTCGGGATAGGACCGAGCTGCTAGCGAAAAAAGTCAGACTAAGCACCGAGTTTCTCAACCGAACCCCCAGCGCGCTCTCTGGAGGCCAACTGCAACGCGTGTGCATCGCTCGGGCAATCGCAACAAACCCGAAACTCATCATTCTTGACGAACCAACCAGTTCACTAGACCTTTCTGTGCGAGCCGGTATTCTTGAGCTGTTAATGGAGCTACGAGAAGAGACCCAAGCCGGATTTTTGTTCATTAGTCACGATTTGGGAACAATCAAGCTGATCAGCGACACCATTGCCGTTCTTTATTTGGGGCGGATTGTGGAGCTGGTTCCCAAAGAAGCGCTTTTTAATGAACCCGCTCACCCTTACTCTCAGTCACTGCTATCGGCTCACTTGCCTGCGGACCTTGACGCACCAATCCAACGACTGATTCTTGAAGGTGAAATCCCATCTCCCATCGATCTCCCCAGTGGCTGCAGTTTTCACACGCGTTGCCCAGCGGCGGTAGATGTGTGCAAGACTGCAACTCCCGAACCAGAGCTTATCGCTCAAAATCACCATGTCTCATGCCTACGCCTGAAGGATGGTGGAAATATCCTGTCTCGACAACAAGCATGAGCACTGACCCCTTTCCCATCCTAAGCAGCCCGTTAAAAATTGGGAACAAACTTGCTCGCAATCGCATTTGGATGACGGCGCACGCTACCCTACTGGTGAAAGATCATCTCTTCAGCGATGCCCATATTGCGTATTACAAAGCCAGAGCCGAGGGTGGTGCCGCCGTTATCACCATGGAGGCGATGGCCACCCACCCAACCACTCAACCCTACAAAGGCAAAGCCTTTGCGTTTGATCCCCGGATGGTTCCAGAGTACAAAAAACTCGCCGATGCGGTTCACCCATACGGAACACTTCTGCTGTCGCAACCGTGGCACCGCGGACGGCAAACCAATGGGATTACCAATGGACTCCCAGTCTGGGCTCCCTCCGCTATACCCTGCGGGGTATACCGGGAGATGCCACATGTGATGACTTCAGCTGACATCAAAGAGATCATTGAAGGCTACCGCCTCTCAGCGCGATACTCAAGGCAAGGTGGCCTGGATGGCGTGGAGGTGCACGGCATGTCTCATGGCTATTTGTTGAACCAATTTTTATCGCCAGCCACAAACTTCAGAGGCGATCACTATGGGGGCAGCTTAGTCAATCGTATGCGCATCGTTCAAGAAATACTTGATGCCACCCGGTCGGAAATTGGTACTGAAATGATCATGGGAATGCGGCTTAATTCCGATGATGGGCACGAGGCTGGACTCAAACCTGATGAATGGGCGGATATTGCAAAGGAATTTGAATCGACTGGCCTGATTGACTATATTTCTTTCAGTCATGGAACTTATATCAATCGAATGCTCATTTATCCGACGTCCCCTCAGGAACACGGATACCAATTGAATGCCACGGCGCTCATTCGATCAAAACTCACGGTGCCAGTGGTTGGTGTAGGGCGCATTACTAGCCCCGACGAGGCGGAAAAATGGCTGGCTGAAAAAAAGTGTGACTTTGTAGGAATGGCCAGGGCCCTGGTGGCTGATCCCAATTGGGGCAAAAAAGCCTTTTCGGGCGATGACAAGAAAATCCGCCCATGTGTAGGTGCCAATTGGTGCATGTCCCGTATCTTTGCGCAAGCACCCCTGGGCTGCATACACAATCCGTCGGCGGGTCAGGAGCAAGAGCTTAATGAAAACCAACTACCTCCTATATCTAAGAAGAAAAAAATTGCCGTGGTCGGTGGTGGACCTGCCGGCATGCGAGCGAGTTGGACACTGGCAAGGCGAGGCCATCAAGTTACATTGTTTGAAGCACGGCACCAACTGGGCGGACAAGTTCGATGGTGGGCACAGGCTGATTCACGCAAAGAACTCTTAGGGATAGTCGACTGGCTTAACGACCGAATTAATGAGGAAGACGTGGAAGTCATACTTAATCACTCCGTTACGTCTAAGGACTTAGAGACCTTTGACGAGGTAGTGGTTGCAACGGGTGCTACAGGGCTCAAGCACGGATGGACCATGCTAAGACCTGAACGTTGGAGTGGTCCATGCCTTCCCGGTGCGGATAACGCCAACGTCTACAGCTACACCGAACTGCTTGAGCACAAACCCGAGCTGGGTTCCAAGGTGCTGGTATTCGACATCATGGGCGGTCGCCAAGGCGCTGTTGTTGCAGAAATTCTGGCTCAGCAGGGCAAGCAGGTCATCTTTGTCACCCAATTAAGTCAACCCTCACCAGACCTGTCGTCAAGTCGCGATTGGGGAAAGGTCCATGGATTGCTCAAGCGGCTCGGCGTTAAATTTCACGTCGATTGTGAACTGATAAATATTCAAAAAAATATGGTAATCGCACGGGACCTATATACCGACGAGCAAATTAAATTTGAAGACATTTCCGCCACAATCATGGTGCAAGGCGGTGCGGCAAATGATCAACTCTTCCACGAATTAGTAGCAAATCAGCCCTGTCACTTGATTGGTGACGCAATGGCACAGCGACGTGTCAATGATGCGATCAACGAGGGCGAGTTGATCGCCCGAAAAATATAGCGTTCTGCATTGGAAAAATTGAACACCTCTGTGCCCAAGGCAGCTGACATTGTCATCGTTGGCGCAGGAGCGTCGGGCCTGGCATTTGCGTGGCGGCTTGCGACGGGCCTTAAGAACTGCAGGATCTTGATTGTTGAGCGAGGCGGATACGTAAACCAACGTGCCGCGCCGAGCCTGACCCCAGAATGGGAGTTGGCATTGCAGAAATCGTTCCACGCTAATCCAAACATTCGTTGCAATGATGCCGACTATCCGGTTGACGATACACAAAGTGTCATTAAGCCGGCATTTTTCAATGCAATCGGTGGAAGTACGATTCGCTGGGGCGCTCACTTTCCTCGCTTTCGACCCTCAGACTTTTACCCTCACAAACTCGATGGGGTTGCCGCAGACTGGCCAATGGGATACGACGATTTGGTAGCCTATATGGACATCAACGATCAGATGATGGGCGTATCGGGTCTTGCTGGCGATACCGCCAATCCGCCTCGATCACCTCGCCAGTACCCCCCTTTGGCGTCTTGCGAGGGATCCAAACGCCTGATACAAGGTGCGAACCAGCTGGGTTGGCATTGGTGGCCCGCGGATGCCGCAATCGCAACAACAGATTCAACTACCCGACGTGCCTGCAACAACTGTGGCCCTTGCGGTATTGGATGCCCACGACACGCCCGTGCAAGCGCCGACACCGCGTACCTTGCAGCGGCGCAGCATGCAGGCGTTGAATTAATTCAACATACCGTGGTAACCAGAATTTTGACCTCAACTGGACAGGCCAAAGCCATTGAAATTAGAACTCAAAACGGCGAGAAGTTTGTGATTGACTTGGAGCACTTGGTTCTCGCGGGCAATGCCATATCGACAAATGTGTTGTTGAGTTCAATGAACGACTGGAATAACCCACTGCTTGGAAAAGGCTTAATGCTGCACCCAACAGCCATTGTGACTGGCTTTTTTCGAGATAATTTAAAAAGTTACACAGGCCCCTTTGCAACTTCAATAGTAAGTCAA
>Ga0255769_10002378_pt1 | contig 20194 bp, 19 predicted proteins | sample 041ome_9_FD_179637 | JGI IMG/M metagenome (GOLD analysis project Ga0255769, IMG submission 179637) | Coastal salt marsh microbial communities from the Groves Creek Marsh, Skidaway Island, Georgia - 041413US metaG (version 2) | ecosystem: Environmental > Aquatic > Marine > Intertidal zone > Salt... | reverse complement strand
TCCTTTTGATCTGATTTACGCCTCCAGTGATCGCGTTAGTATTGTTCGAAATATTCCGAACGCACGTTTGGAATCACGTATAATTCTAAAACCTCAGTGTTTTCAGTATTTTCAGGTTCAGGTCAACTCAAAGTTTCGATTTCAAAGTAAATAGGAGGACTGGATTTGGTTGCCAGACTCTGCGGGGTTCGATTCCCTACTAATGAATTTCACAAACATCACACACAATTCAACAATCATCCACATCAATAATGAGAATAGAAAATTTAAGTTACATGTTATTTAAGTATCATAATCGGATTAATACAATACACCATCTTGCGGATGAAATCAAGTTTATAGCGGTACTCACAAGAAAATCTTAAAACAAAGACTACTAATAAACCAAAAAACTATGAAACAGCCAAGTGGAAATCAACTAAGGACTAAGTCAGCATCATTTTTGCACATCACTCCAGACAATTATGTCCAACTTATTTGAAGGTGTACACATAATTTATTTGTTATTATATAAATACTAGATTATTGTCGGAAAAGCTGAAACAGCGACATATTTAAACTCTGAAAGTAGGCAAAAATTAAATTAACATATTATGAAAGATTTTTATAAATTTTCCCTAATAGGGGTTTTTCTTTTGACATTTTATCAATCAAATTGTCAAGTTGTTGGAATTCTGGTTGATAATGAACCTGTATTCACTGTTGATACGGATGTGTTGATTGCTAACTACAATGCGAATATGCAGGAACTGTCAGGATTAGAGGTTACGTTTACATCAGTTGAAATTGTTCAAGTAGATACAATATACTACCTTGTTTTTTACAATGACGGCATAACTACGAGATCATCCTTAGGAATTAAACTAAGTGGAAACGACAATAATTTATTAAATGTGCAAGGTGGAACGTCTTGTACAACGACAGATTGCTCTTCCTCTAATACAGGTTGTGTTCCTAGATTATTGTTTAAAGGATGTACTCCTTGTGAAAATGAAGGAAAATGCACACGCACTTCATCGAATTATTCTTTAATTGAATAATTAAATAAAGTATATAAAATTGCAACCTTCAATTATGGAAGGTTGCAATTTATTTGTTCCAAATAGTTCATAAAATTTTATAAAGGCTTCCCAGGCGAATTCCCAAATCTCTATAGAGATCTTCTACACGCTGGCCGTTCTCAATAAACTTTTTTGACTTTATGTGAATTTGCTCTTCCTTGTACCCAACGATCTAGCTATGACCACTAGCGTACCGGGTTTGACATTCAAGTCGGACTGTGGAATATGCTAATTGCTCTGTTATTGATAGTGGCATTCTATTTTGGTTTTAATGTATGGTAACGTATGTATATAATCAATTTGTATATATTTATTCTATGTCAATCTTGTTTAATTTCACTGATAGTCAATTATTTAACAGTAATATAGAAATCATTTCTAGTTTGTTTTTTGCAAATATTAATCGTGAAAATGCATTACTTTGCATGACACCTACTGAATTACGTGGAATCTTCATTTTAAACTATTTACAAGTATGAGCAACATTTGCGGAGACCAGCTTATCTGGTTCAATGTGGGCCTTAACATCAAAACATTCCGTGAAGTGAGATGAATTATGCTCACTGCATAATGGAATGATGTACCAAGAACTTGTTTTTCCATCACAAGCCTTTACATGTCCCCCGACAATAGATTTTTGTCCACATCCAAGAACTGAACATGTTGGAACTACACGACTTCCTGTGAATTGCATCCAATGGTCAAGCCAGTTTGCGCAATTACATTTTAAATCTCCAGTGTTTCTAATGTTTTTGTATTTCATTACTTAAGGATTTACTTAAGCAATGTTAGAAGGGATTTTAAACAATTACGTGATAGATAAATAACACCTGAGTGCGATTTAGTGTTCCCAAAACTGAAATCTTCTTAAAATTTCAGGAAAATCCTCACAATCATTAGCTTCTCGAGCTCTATGAACCTGGTTGTTAAGGGTAGATCTTTTCATTCCCAACATTTCTGCTGCATGCTAAGCTTCAACAAGTAGATACTTTTTGGTTTGCTGGGTTGCTTTTTTTTACATTTCAAAAAAGCAACCCGCTAAGCAACCCAAAAAGGGGGCATTTTGGAGCATTTTGGCACACCGGTTTGGACAAAAAAAATGCCCAAAACGTTGGTTTTGAGCATTTTGGTACATTTTGGCACCCCGGGCTTGCGGAGAGAGAGGGATTCGAACCCTCGGAGGCATTTTTCCTGACTCTATTTTTATAACTCATTTATATCCAGTGTCTTATTAGAAAAGGGACATTGCACGGATTTTTCCCACTAGTGGAACCATTTGGTGATCTATACAATTTTCTGGTTCGCCCCAATTTCCTATTGTTTTTGGCAGGTCGGAATGTTCTAGCTGTGCAAATTTCATCGAATTGCAGCGATTATTCCCACTTAAATCACAATGTGTAAGATATAAAAAATACATGAATAATTCAATGAATTCTACCAATATATAGAGATGCTACGGACAGTCTTAGAACACTAATTAGTATAAAATACTTACACGCTGGCATCATACCCTGTCGTCATCATTTTATTTCTGTGAATTCTCAAATTTTGATAATCCGCCAACGATAGGTAGGGTTAAACTCGATCGTTTCAAATCTATTTTTAGCTCGGTGCCAGGTGTTGGATGCAGGGTGAATTCCCTATCACTTGAGAATATCATAAGACCTAATTGTTGTCCAGCCGGAATGATTTGATCATCAGGTTGAAGCTCAAATGTGATATCGTAAAATTCCCCTGGTTTTAAAGGCTGGCTTGTATAAATGCTTTCATGGTTTTGTGGGTCGGCCCAACCTCGTGTAATGATATTATCGTATATGCTGGCATTGTCTTCGTCGTTCCATGGCAGAGACACTAGCCATACACTTAGGTTCGCTGCTGGTTCACTGCTCGATAATGAGAGTGTAATGCTTGCCGTGCCTGAGATATGTAGGTCATCACTTAGCAGGGGCGTAGTGTATAACAATCTGTGCGGAGAGCTTTTGACACGGGCGAGGTATTCACCTGCCAGCGAAACGTCATCGATCAGCATTTCTTTTTTGCGGCTGCTCTTGTTGGTGGTCAATCCTCCTTGAGTGTTTCCGCCTTTGGTGAGGTGTACTACTACATCCTCTGATAGGGGGTTCGGGTAATCAGGATAAGGAGTAGGGGATAGTCGATCATCACCTTCTCTAACTATCCACGCTTTTGGATCCTGTTCTACACCGTTTTCGATTTCAAAAAGATACCTAGTAAACCATCGGTTCATCATTGAAATAGGAGGAGGTCCGCCGTGACCACCTTGGTGATAGTAAATTTGGACTGGTAGCCCCATTTCACGAGCCTTATTGTAAATGCGGTAGCTGTGCTCAGGCATCACATTCCAATCATTAAATCCATGCGACATCAAGAGTGCTGCTTTCATGGGCGCCATATCATTTAAATAATCGCGGCCCGCCCAGAACGCATTGTAATCACCTGTGGCTCGGTCCATTTGGGCTCTCATTTCCTCGTCGCGGATTGTCCTGTTTCCATAGGCTCTTTTAGATTCTTCGCCGCTGTGAATGAATTCGTATAAGACGTCGATATCTTCACCCAGATAGCCTCCTGGGCTGCGAACCAAACCATTGGAACGGTAATAATGATAATAGGAGGTGTTAGGTGCTACAGGAATAATTGCCTTTAACGCTTCTACTCCGGTGGTAGCGGCGGCCAATGGTAATGTTCCATTGTAGGAGGTGCCGGTCATGCCGACATTGCCGGTGGACCAGAATGCGTGCACTTTTTCATCTCCAGTTCTGTCTTTATACCCATTATCCTTACCAGCAAGCCATTCTATTACAGCCATCGGTGCAAGCGACTCGTTATCTCCTCCCACGGTTGGAGAACCATCTGAAAGACCCGTTCCTGGTGAACTGGAATGAACTACTATGTATCCACGAGGCACCCAAGTGCGTACTTGTGAGTTTGAAATAATTGGACGTTCGCCTCTACGCACCACTTCGACATGTTTTGGTGGTGTAGGGACTTCTCCAATCTCATGTTTCACATTCCAGAATAACTCAGGATCATTTCCTGCGGTTCCCGCGTAATAAGGACTAGTTTCATAAATGACGGGTAATTGTAAGCCGTCATTGGTTTGTGCTGGACGAGTCACGTCGACATGCATCCTATCGGGTTTACCATCACCATCGGTGTCAAAAGAGGTTTCCACCCATAAGTCTTCGCGTATCCACTCGTCGGGATTTTCAAAACCAGGAACTATTTGGGCTTCGCCATCTACAAAGAATGGAGCGTCTTGTGCATGAATTAGAAAAGTGGTGCACACTGCACCCGTGAGCAAGAAAAGTTTAAGATTCGTCATGATTAAAAGGGTAGATCTCTGTTCAGAATTCCTCTAAGTTAAATAAAACTTCAAGGTGGGCTCATATTGCTCGATACAACGATTAATTTTATCGCATGGCAACAAGAATCAATAAATACCTCAGCGAAATAGGCTATTGCTCGCGACGTGGCGCAGATAAATTGCTAGAGCAGGGGAGAATTACGATAAATGGTACAATTCCAGAATTGGGAGAAAAAGTACAAGAGGGAGATATTGTTGCAGTTGACGGGCATCCTGTTGGTGCTCGTGAGGAAAAGCATGTGTATATAGCTTTGAACAAGCCTCGTGGTATTGTTTGTACCACAGATACTCGTGTAGAAAAAGATAACATAGTGGACTTTGTGGGGCATCCTCAACGTATTTTTCCAATTGGAAGATTAGATAAACCTTCGGAGGGGCTGATTCTTATGACTAGTGATGGGGATATCGTAAATAAGATTTTACGTGCCCGAAACAATCACGAAAAGGAATATGTCGTAAACGTACATAAGCCTATAAATCAGGATTTCATTACGCGAATGCGCAATGGTGTTCCCATTTTGGATACGGTGACGCGAAAATGTTACGTTGAGCAAATTGGCCCCAAAACCTTTCGAATCATTTTGACACAGGGATTGAATCGGCAAATACGCCGCATGTGCGAATATTTGGGTTACCGTGTTACCAAGCTTAAACGTATCAGAATCATGAATATTGAGTTAGATCTTCCTGTGGGTCAATGGCGTGATTTGAAAAAACACGAGCTGGCCGAGTTGAATAAGCTTTGTGAGGGGAGCGCGAAGACTTATAAATAGATTCTACTGCACTGCTCCTTTTGTTCCATCGGGATTTTTTTCGCTTCGCTCAAAAGAACCCTGGAAGGGGAGCCGTTCCATAAACAACTGAAAACCAGTCCGCCGAAGGCGTCCTGTATTTTTATATCCAAACCCTCAATTAAGCGAGCTTATTTCGGTTTTGGGTATAAAAAAAACCAGCGTAAAACGCTGGTTTTCAGTTGTTTTGGCGGAGAGAGAGGGATTCGAACCCCCGGTACCTCTCGGTACGCTGGTTTTCAAGACCAGTGCATTCGACCACTCTGCCATCTCTCCGGTAGAGAATTCAAAAACTCTCCGAGTGGGCGGCAAATTTAAACAGGATTTGATGTTATGCAAGGGGAAATATGCAATTATATTTGGGGAGTGAATAAGAAAATTAAATTTCTCCTCCTATTAAGCCTTTGGACGTCGCTTTCAATGGCTCAGGGTGTCCGCTTTGGACTAAACCCTATCGTATCGTCAACTCAAGAAGGTTCTCCTTATGTAGATGTGTATAGCACATTAGATGCGAGCACATTAGCCTATGAAATGTTGCCGGATAGTAGCTGGAATGGAAGTTTGAAAGTAGTGCTTACTATAGGAAATAAGGTAGACGTATTTGCTTATAACTATATTAATTCTGACAGTGCCTCTGGGGCACCTCTTTTGCTACAGAAAAGTACATTCTTACTAGAAAGTTGGCAGCCGTTGCCAATTAAAGTGGATTTAGGTGATGTTGTAAGCAATCAAAATTGGTCGTACAGCGATACTCTTATACTAGTCAAGGATACGGTTCAGTTATCCGCTCCATTAGTTTTGGATACCGTTCAGACGTCATTACCGCTCTATCAAAAATCTGGAAGCAGTGTTGTACCCAAGGCTAACCTTGGTTTACCCTTGATTACAAAACCCAGTGTAGAGTGGTACGCAGAGGCTTTTGCAAGGCAAGGTAAATATGTACTCCAATACCAACTGGTTGACTTGCAAGGTTCGATAGTAGAAGGTACCTATGGTTTTAAACGACTGATTGATGGAGTGACTCCATTGAGGATAAGTTACGATTTGAGCGCGGTTGCTAGCGGCACGTATGGAATCGTTGTCAAGGTATTAAATCAAAATGCAAAAGTCATTGCTCAAGAACAAACGAACTTTCAATGGTTTGATGAGGACGCCTTGTCAAAGTGGGAGATTGCAGGCGAAGCTTTGAGTAAAGATGCATTTGTGCAACAAGGTTGGGGGCAATGGGAATTGGTTCCCGAGTATTTAAGAATGATTGCACCAGTAGTGTCGCTATCTGATCGTCGCATTTTAATGAACTTGAAAGATCAGCCGGATACGGCACTTGCAGCCAAGTTTATAGTTAATTATTGGAAAAATCGGGCACCTGAAGATCCAAAAGGTACCTGGCAGGGGTATTTGCAGATCATCGATAAAGTAGACAAGGAATTCGGTTCTAAGACGCTGAAAGGGTACATGACACAAATGGGCCGAGTATTCTTGCAATATGGTGCTCCTTCTTTAGTTGAGGAGCGACCTTTCGATGGAAAAAACTATCCATACCAGATTTGGCAATACGATCAACTGAAGAGTCCTAGCACACCAACGCAGCAAAACCAAATTTTCATTTTTGTAGATCAGGAGCTGATAGGACGCCAGTATACGCTTATCCATAGTAGCGCAATAGGTGAGATTAAAGATCATAAATGGCAATTCCACTTGAGTCGCCATACCAACGCTGGACCCGATATTGATGCAACCTCAACGAAATATGGTCGAGATAATTTTGGTGAACGTATTTCAAATTCATTAATCATTGGGAATCAAGGAACTTGGTTCGATATGTACAATAACTAGGGTGTGAAGGAAGTTGCTGTTGTCATTTTGAATTGGAATGGAAGAGCGCTCTTGGAGCGCTATCTACCCGGCGTGGTAAAACATAGTGCTCCGCATCCCGTGTATGTTGTCGATAATGATAGTTCAGATGACAGTGAGCACTATGTCCGGGAGAATTTTCCCAATGTAGGATGGATTCAGACAGGTGAAAACCTAGGGTATGCGGGCGGATACAATGAAGGGCTTAAGTCAATTAACGAGCCTTTTTCAGTTCTTCTCAACAGTGATGTAAGAACCACACCAGGTTGGCTCAATCCAATAGTTGAACATTTTGAGGAGTATCCCAGTTGCGCAGCACTTCAGCCAAAGATTTTATGGGACCGAGATCCTGAAAAATTCGAATATGCAGGAGCATCAGGGGGATTTATGGACGCCTTAGGCTATCCTTTTTGTCGAGGTCGAGTTCTTCATCATCTTGAATCGGACATAGGACAATACAACCAGCCAAGAAAGGTTTTTTGGGCTACTGGAGCGTGTTTAGCCGTACGAACGAAGGTCTTTAAAGAAATAGGAGGGTTGGACCCAATGCTTTTCGCTCACATGGAGGAAATTGACTTATGTTGGCGAATGCAACGTGCTGGATACGAAGTTTGGGTACAACCGGAAAGTACGGTTTATCATCTTGGGGGTGCAACCCTACAAATGGACTCCCCGAAAAAGACCTTCTTAAATTTCAGGAATAATCTAAGTATTTTGGTGAAGAACCTGCCGCATGCAAGTGCGATGGCATTAGTTTTTATCCGATTAATCCTGGATGGCATTGCCGGTATAAAATTCGTTCTCGAAGGAAAACCGAAGCATACTTTCGCCATTCTTCAGGCACACTTTGCCTTCTATGGTCGTTTTTCAAAAATCCAGCGTGCTCGCGCCAAAACAGCTAAGTACCCATTTAAGAAATTAAGTCAGCTAACCGGGACCTATCCGGGCAGTATGGTTTGGCAGGTTTACGTCAAGGGTAAAACAAAATTCTCGGAATTTTTCTAGAAAATGTGGGCTTCCCTTCAGGGAGAGCAATGGGACAAGGCATTGGACCGGCTCGCAGAGAATGAGTATACCATCATTGATGATTTTCTACCTGAGGCTGTATTAGCCAAAGTTGAGGCCGCATTTGATCTTGTTGAAGCTGAAGGAGCGCTTCGGGCGGCAAAAATAGGAGAGTCTACGGAGGAACAACGTATTTCGGAAATTCGAAGCGACTACATTCATTGGCTTGATCGTGAAAGTCAACCTGAACTTGAAGGCTTTTTTGCGGGCATAGATTCCCTTCGGGCCCAATTGGCGAGAATGATGTTTATTTCATTATTGGGCTACGAATTTCATTTAGCAAAATACCCTGTAGGCGCCTTCTATAAAGCCCATTTAGACCAATTTGATCGTCGCGAAAATCGTCAGTTGAGCTTGGTTATTTACCTCAATAAGAGTTGGCAACACGGGGATGGAGGTGAACTTAAAATCCATTCTAGATCTCCTGAAATCATTCCGCCATTGTACAATCGGGCTGTATTGTTTCGAAGTGCTACCGTTTTGCATGAAGTCTTACCGGCAAAAAAACCAAGACGAAGCCTCACAGGATGGTTGCTAAAGCGCCCTTCAAATGTAGGCGCGCTAGGTATCTAATGTGTCATTTCTGAGATACCCATAACTCGTTCCCACAAGCATACAAATGGTTTTGAGTGAAATTTATCTATAACTTGATATTCATTCATCCATTCCGACGTATTAGAAACCTTAACTTCGGGTTCAACAAAAGAAATGTTATGAAACGCCATGTCTTACTCTGGCTTATGCTCTTTAGCATCGGCCTCCAAGCACAGACTTTAACTCAAACCATTCGAGGTACTGTTATTGATGCAGATTCAAAATTTCCCTTGGCAGATGCCATGATTATTTGTGATAATGCTCAAGCATTTTCGGATGAATATGGCCAATTTTCGTTGGAAGTCGAGATAGGTCGAAAGCTCGTAGCAGTGCAGCTTTTTGGCTACGAATCCAAGAGCACGGTTGTTGAACTTAATTCTGCAAAGCAAGCTGTGATTAGAGTCGAGTTGACAGAAAGCACAGTGAAACTTGATGAAGTGGATGTTGTTGCCACACCTCGCGGTGATGTGAAAAATGAGATGGCCGTGGTCAGCGCGCGCAAATTCTCCGTTGAAGAGACAAACCTCTATGCAGGCTCACGCGGCGAACCAGCTCGTATGGCAACAAACTTCGCAGGAGTTCAAGGCTCGGACGATAGTCGTAATGATATCGTTGTGAGGGGAAATACACCTGCTGGAATCCTGTATAGATTTGAAGGCATCAACATACCCAACCCTAACCACTTTGCTATCCCTGGAACAGGAGGTGGTCCGGTAACCATTCTGAATAATAAATACATTCAAAGCGGTGATTTCTACACGGGTGCTTGGCCAGGAGAATTTGGTAACGCGATCGCAGGTGTATTCGATCTGGAAATGCGCGATGGTAACAATGCAACACCTTTTGAAGGAAGCTTTCAGTTTGGTTTATTAGGTGTTGAACTCATGGCTGAAGGTCGTCTAGGCAAAGAAAAGCCGAATGCCCCTTCCTATTTGCTCTTGGGGCGATATTCCACGTTGGGTATGGCATCAACCTTAGGTATTCCACTAGGAACTACTGCTATCCCAAATTATGCCGATGGTGCATTCCGAATCAGTTTTCCTCAAAAAGACGGCTCAAAGCTCAGCCTTTGGGGCATGGGAGGTACGTCTAATCTCGTTATTGATATAACCGGAACAGATGGAGATTTAATTACGGGCGATTTTGAAAGTTATGGTACTGTTGATCGCGATCAATACTTTGATACGCACATGGGAGTTGTCGGAGGGACCTACAACAAACGCTTATCACCAACCAGCTATGTGAAAAGCGGTGCTGCAATATCTAGATCTGCAGTTCATGCGTTGAACAATAAAGTGTTCAGAAGTATCGATACCGTAGGAACGGAACGTTTCTGGCGTGTAGATTCTTCTCCGAAAATCTTGAACTATTGGTACTATGAAACCAAAATTCATGGTTACAGTCACTACAACAAAAAAATCGATGCCCGTCAAAGTCTTAAGGCTGGGGTGAACATAGACTATGTAATGGTCAATTATCTCGATTCAACGCGTATTGTGAATGGCTTAACAGGCGAAATTTCACCTTGGGAATTCCCATGGGGTACACAGGATGGAGCATTCTCAGCGGATGGATATGCAGTGGTTCAACCCTTCGTGAGCTACAAAAACAGGTTGACCGATGCCCTCACAATGACAGCAGGTGTTACAGCGCTTTATTCGTCAATCAATGAGAATTCACTTTCACCGTTTGAGCCGCGTCTAGGTTTTAATTACGATGTAAATAAGCACAACAAACTCTTTACAGGCGCTGGCTATCATAGTCAAATGCAAAGCTCTTACCTGTACTACTATAGAGGTTCTCAAGCGACACCACAGGCAATCGCAGATGGATTATTAGGAACAGAGTACAATAAAGGTATGGGACTCACTAAGAGTGCACACCTTGTCGCGGGTTGGGAGCATAATTTTGACTACCCCGTTCGCATTAAATTCGAGACGTACTATCAGTATTTATGGGACGTCCCAGTAGAGATGGTGCCTTCTTACTTCTCTTTAGTAAACGGAGGGACAGGCTTTGGCCGATTATGGGCTGAGCCGCTCGAAAATACAGGATTGGGTCGTAACTACGGAGTCGAATTCACGGCTGAACACTACTATCGTAACGGCTTCTACAGTCTGTTCACAGGCTCACTATTTGACGCGAAGTATAAAGGCTCAAAGAATATCGCAGCCGCAGGAACGGGAAGTGCCGATGACATGTGGGTGAACACGACGTTTAATGGGCGATATGCCTTTAACTTCATCATGGCGAAGAACTTCCAGTTAAGCAAATATGGTGTCCTTAACCTTGGGACAAAGGTGAGCTCAATCGGAGGTCGCTGGTTCGGTGATATCGATCCAACAGCCTCAGCAGTAGCTTCCGAGATTGAATTCTTTGATGATGCTACCTTCAACAGCAATCAATACCGCCCATACTTCCGACTCGATTTCAAAGTGGGATACAAGTGGAACTTCATGAACCTTGCTCATGAGTTCGCCCTTGATATTTCCAACATTACTGGTAACAAGAACATCCTCACTTTGACCTACTTGCCGGAAAGTGGAACCATTGCTGAAAATTACCAGCTCGGGTTCTTCCCGGTATTCTATTACAAAATGGATTTCTAGAAAATTATTTGGACCACAAAAAACCCGCGCCTTGGCGCGGGTTTTTTGTTTTTATCCTATTATCATTTTCGGTAGAAACGATGCACCACATCACCTGTCCTTAAGCTTATGAAGCCATAGTGCGATGCGTAGGTTACAATTGGTATTTCAGGTACGTCGATTTGTTCGTTGCTGTAGCGAGCCTCGTGTTCTAATGCACCGGTCTTATCGTATTTACGTCCAGTGAATTCATTGCCTGCTACATCGCTTATATCAAACCATGCACCTTCACCTAATCCTCCCAGCCATTGTGCGGTGGAGGGAAGGCCTTCAGGACGCGTAGGCTCTTCAATATCCCCGTGAATGCTATCATCGGGACGCGAGCTTGTATACTTACTTAAGGAACTTTCTAATAAGCCTGCACTTAGGTCAGAAATGCTGTGTCTTCTCGATTTTTCGAGGTACTGTAATGTTCCACCTTCAAAGCTGTAAATAGTGTCCTGTGTCTTTGCAGCAACAACATTAAACAATGGAGTAGGGCGTACTGTCAATGGATACTTGAGCTTTGTGCCAACCGTTCCATCTTCATTCGCGGCCTTCATGGTTTCGGTTACGTATCGAGCACAGTTACTTGCGCTTTTGTATAGACCGTTGTATTCAAAATAACCTTTCATGACCATATCATCTGCATAAGCCTTGGCTTTGATGAAATTAATGGTCTTGCTTACTGAGAATACTAGGGGGCCAGTACCGTGCGTGAATTTAGATTTGCTGTCCAGCTCACTTGCGATGGCCTCTACATTCATCAAATCTCGCTCCTCATTGAATTCTGCTTTAGTCACTAGGGCTAGCCCTGGGTCAGTGTATTTACTGCGAGCACGACCATAGCCTCTTGGGGTGATGTACCTTCCAAAATCGTAGTACAAGACCTCATGTGTTTGGGGATTAATCAAACAAATAGCGGCATGACCCACGCGGAAATTAAGGTTCTTCACCAATCCCGCTTTTCGCAACAAGATAGCTAGGCTTTCATCTGCTCTCGCAGTGCATTGAGGCCAAGCAATAACAATGGCAGTATCTAGATAAGACATTCGTAATGAATCAATCTAAGGTAAAAATAGGCTAAAAAGTAAAGGTTGAATTCACCTTACCTCATCATTTTTAACAATTCGGTAAAATTGGCAGCGATGAAATCGGCCCCAGCATTTCGCAATTCGTGTTCACTTTTACTGCTGGTAAGACCAATTACTTGAGCGCCAGCACGCTTCCCAGCTTGGATTCCAGAAGAAGTGTCCTCAACAACCCACAATTGTTCTTTTTTCAAGCTTGCTTGATTCCAAGGTTGAAGGCATTTTAAGAAGATGTCGGGTGATGGTTTCCCTCGCGACACAGATTCTGCACTGTACCAATGATCTAAAAAATGCTGAATGTCCAAATGCTCTATGACGAAAGCGGCATTTTCTCGAGTGCCCATCGTACCCACTGCCATCCGCACTCCCTTGTTTTGTGCAGCTTCTAAGAATTGATGGAGTCCGTCGATTGGCGCTATGTGGTTTTGGTAAATAGACCTGTACATGGCTTCTTTTTCTTCACCGATCTCTTCCGCACGCTCAATGGGGGTCGGCCCAAAGTATTTTTGACAGATTTCAAAATTAGTTCCATGCAAATCAGCGATAACGGCCTCTTTGGTGGTTGGACCATTGTATTTTTTACAAATCTCTAGCCAGGCGTCGATGTGAAACGAATAATTATCCACGAGTGTTCCGTCCATGTCAAAGACAATGTATTTAGGCCAGGATAATTTCATTACGGTAAAGAGAATATGGTGTATTCATCCAGGTGAAGGCTACCGGTAGGAAGCCTTGTGAACGTTCGCAAAGTCAATGCACCGGTAGGGATTTCTTTATTTTCAGATAACGGATCCCAACATTCAGTTGCAGGCCCATTGTACAATTCGTTTCCCCATCTATCGTAAATAGCAAAACTTGTGCGTTCGGGCATCGAGCTGGAAATACAATACTGATCGTTGGTGCCATCACCATTCGGCGTAAATGCCGTAGGTACATACATCAAAACATCGTCAAGGCAGTCCACTTCAAGTACACTATGAATGGTATCTAAGTTATTGCAACTGTCTACAGCTATGAGGGTCAGTTCATGCGTTCCTGCAAAAGGGAAAAGTGTATCTAGGGTGGGCTGCATGTAGGTTGCATTTCCAAGTTCTAACGAAATGAAAGCCGAGTATCCCGTTGCGGTCAGTGTATAATTTGGACAGCCGTATCCCTCGTCTATATAGGGCTCTGGAATTAATCGGAAAAACAAACTGTCTTCAGAAATACACCCACTTACGTCGGTCGCAACGTACGGATACCATGCGGTGCTGTCTAAGAGAATTGAAGTAGTATGGGTATCTAGGGTAGTCCAATATAAATCGGCCAATACACTTGAAGAAAAATCGATCTGTAATGAGTCGCAAAATGCGGTATCGCGGTATGGAGGTTCGAATAATGACGAGTTTTTCAAGAAAATGCTATCCGTGTATTGGCATAATCCTAAATCAACCGTAACCCAAAGCCAACCGCTTTGATTGGTCGTTGTATTATGCGTTGTATCGCCGTTTGACCACAAGTATGAAAGTCCCGATGTCGGGTTGTTTACCTCGATTGTAGTAGGCTGTGACAAACAAACGCTCGTTGTATCGTCGGTTATAGGGTCATACGTGGTACCGTAATAATCAAAATCAAAGTAAATAGAGTCTGTACTTCCCCGATCATCCGCAACTACTACTTTGATGGATACCGGACCGGTATAGGTGGGGTCGATCATCGCATGCAGGATAGTATCTCTAGCATTAGAATCCACAACACTTCCTGAACCTGAGAGGAGGGTGGAGGAGACCACTGTGATGCTATCCACACATGAGATATATCCGAAGGAAAGTTGAATTGGAGTGGCGCAAAGTGCGCCTAAGGGAACATTGGTTACAGGTTGTGCGTAAAACGGATCGAGCAACTTTAAATCATCATCAAAACCACTGATGTATCCATATAATCCCGTGGAGGTCCCTTGACCTGCAAGAATTCCCACATGGAACGGTGTGATACAATCCAACGTAAAGTTGTTCGTCAGTGTGGACGGATTGATATAAACACCAGACCAATTGGGATCGTATGTGCTTTGCTGTACCGTAATGGCCGCGATTCCGCTAATCGGGTTTCCATTGTAGTTTAAATCGGCCACAGCACTCGAGGGAATAGTAACCAATGCGGAAGTAGCCAATCCAGAAGCTCTATTATATCGGATGAATGTAGAACCGGTGCAGTCAACATGCGGAAGTTGCGCCATACCTTGCTCAGGATCGTTACTTGTTGTACCCGTAGTTACTTGGAAAATATAAATGGGTTTAGAACTTTCCACGATAAACGGTTTGCCCGGTGTACTCGCATTTCCCGCCATTCTATAAGTACCGGCATCGCCTGCATTACCATTGGTTAAAATTGCCGTTCCATCAACGGAAATATCTGTACTGTCCTGGGTAGCGATGTACATGAAATAGTCGTTGGGATAATTGGCCATCCCCCTTAAAACCACATGTTTGGTTCCTAAATGTTCTATTGGAGTGACCTGATCAATGCCCGCATCGGCGTTGTTTGCCGAGGCGTTTTTTAAGTGGTTTCCTCCTGCCGTAACGGCAATAGGTTTGTCCGATTCTATTCGAGTGCCCAATAAAACGTCGTTGTCTTCCATGATCGAAACCCAACTCTGACCTGCATCCAGAGTGAAAACAACGCTATCTAGCCCGTTTTCGAATACATTATTTGGCTTCGCCTTAAACTTCACATTCGTGCTGTCCTCAGTTGCAACGACACTGATGTAGTGCATGCCTTGGTAACCAACGTAATTGCCTGAAACTGTAGATGTGATCAGTGTTTGGGAAGCGACATAAAAATCGGTCCCTAAAGCATTCCGGCCTTTAGCGGTAATAATCTCTTGGTTGTAAGGGTCTAATACCCGCTGGGTCACCGTTACAGGGTTAGAGGCTTCTACAAATAAAGCATCCATATACCGCTTCTGACCCGTCCAGGCGAGATTTCTTGCCCCGTAAGTACTTTGAAGCGCAGTAACAGGCGTTGTAAAAGTGAATGTACCAATGTTATTTGAGGTAACAATCATTGTTTGAGAGAAGCTGGTGTCGCTATTATACACCCAAACGGTTGAAGAAGGGTAGGTAGTACTTACGTATAGGTAGATGTCGTGGTCCCCAGCCTCCCATTCGTAAAGGGGGGGCAAGACGAAATACGTATCGGTTTGCCCATTCATTTCGAAGGACATGATGAATAACCAGATAAACAGGACCTTCTTCATAACGTTAAAGGTAGTGTAATAAGGACACTTACATGTTGTGGGAGAAGGTTTTCTAAGCTATTTTCGCACACCTTCGGAGAGGTGCCTGAGTGGTTGAAAGGGCCCGCCTGGAAAGCTGGTATAGGGGCAACTCTATCGGGGGTTCGAATCCCCCTCTCTCCGCTATAATCCACTGAAATACAGCTAAGTATTTAGCTGTATTTCTTTTTTTAATTCAATCATCTTTTTGTAGTTATCGCAAAAACATTCTGATTGAATCAAGGGTTAATTCAAAAGATATTTAACGTGTTGTCATGAAAAAGTCCGTTCTGTTTTTCGTCCTATTCTCTGGTTTATCGGCCTTCGGTCAGGCCCTTGAACAAAACCACGAACATGAACATCATCACAATCACGACCTCGAGTTGGGGGTTGCTTTAAACCCAGTGTATATGATAGCCGAGCAAGAATGGACCAGCGGACTGCATGTGCATTTGGTGAAAAACATTGGTCATACTCCTTGGGGTATTGGTCTAGGTTATGAGCGAATATTTGACGATCATCAGCACTCGACTGCTGGCATTGTTGGCAGCTACAGATTCACTCCTGAATGGGTTGTGAATATCAGTCCGGGACTTACCTGGGAAGGTGCGCATACCGATGAATTACTCCCTGCAGTTCATTTTGAAAGTGCCTATGAATTTCTTGTAGGCGAACTACATATAGGCCCCGCTATCGAGTATGCATGGGATCCTGCGGACAGTCATTTTAGCATTGGTCTTCACCTAGGGTTGGGTCTGTAAATTAACAGCAACCCGAACCTGGAGTACAAGCGGTTGCACCTATGCGAATTTTCGGCTTTTCTGCAGCCGGTTCGATGCCACACTTATCCTTTGCTAAGCAATCGGTCTGGAGTGAAGTCAATTGAAGTTGACCACTTTCCAATGCCAAACCATACACTTCTATGGTAGCACCTTGATGTTCGACGCGGATTTCTAGGTTAGGGTTTAGCCCCAATTGTTCCACACTCTGGCTGACAATACCGGAAAGTTTTGTGATTGCTAATCTGTGATCAAAATCATCCGCCGTGTATAGTTGGAAGTTAACAACACTTTCACGGCGCAATTTTCCACCGCAATCCAAAAATAATCGATCCACTTGCCCTACTTCTGTGATGTGGAAATGGGCGGGAACTTTAATGCCGTTTGGAAGGACGAAAGTTAGTTCATCCAATGTGGTCAAGGCATGTTGAAATTGAGCTAGGGTCATGAAGCATTGCTATTTGTGCAAAGGTAATTCCTTAGCAAGGAATTATTGAGATGAATATCACAGACTAAAAAACAAGATGACGAATGGTTTCACCTTTGTTAATGAGTTGTTTTAATGATTCAATTCCCACGCGAACATGCTGCTGATCGAAAAGTTTCGAATTGACCTCGTCTTTTGCCAATGTCTTCACGCCCTCAGGAATCATGGGTTGATCCGTGACCAACAACAACGCCCCGGTAGGAATCTTATTATGGAATCCCACCGTAAAAAGCGTAGCGGTTTCCATATCAATGGCATAGGCGCGAATCTTTTTCAAGTATTTCTTGAATTTGGTATCAAACTCCCAAACGCGGCGGTTCGTTGTGTAAACGGTTCCGGTCCAATAATCAATTTGCAGGTCTCGAATGGTCGTACTTACGGCTTTTTGAAGAGCAAAGGAAGGCATGGCCGGCACCTCAGGTGGAAAATAGTCGTTTGAAGTTCCCTCGCCACGAATAGCCCCAATGGGCAAAATCAAGTCGCCGATGTTATTGCGTTTTTTCAACCCCCCGCATTTTCCTAAGAACAAAACGGCTTTTGGGTTGATTGCACTTAGAAGGTCCATCACAGTTGCAGCATTTGGGGATCCCATCCCGAAGTTGATCATGGTAATGCCACCGTGAGTTGCACTAGGCATGCTTTTACCTATTCCTTGAACCTCTGCACCCGTGATCTCAGCAAAAATATTGACGTAATGCTGGAAGTTGGTCAGTAGGATGTATTGTCCGAAATTTTCTAGGGGAACGCCCGTATAGCGTACGAGCCAGTTGGTAACAATCTCTTCTTTTGTTTTCATCGCTGTAATGGTTTACAAGAAGGGATCAACTCAAGGGTATTGAGTATGTTCCCTTGAAAGTCAAAGGTAAGTATTTCGTATCTTGCTAACACCCTCTGGAAACATTCATATGAAGAAGCTTGTACTATTTCTATTTTTTCTAGGCGCTTTTGGCCTTCAAGCACAAACAAAGCGCGTAATGCTTGAAATCAATCACCGCATAGGTTCAGATACCTGCGCGAGTTCCGTTCAAGGAGTGAACAATCTTGGAAATATTTTCAAGTTGAACAGAATTCAATACTACATAGACGAAATCATTCTAACCCAAGGCATGCAGGCGCCAGATACCTCTTCAACTATCGCTTTAGTGGATGGTTTTAGTACTACAATGATAGATTTAGGGGAGTTCGTAGTTGATTCTTTGGAATCTATAAGGTTTGCTATTGGTGTGAATGAAGATTTAAACCACTTGGATCCAACAACGTATAATCCACAGCATCCCTTGGCTCCTAAAAGCCCATCTATGCATTGGGGTTGGACCGCTGGATACCGATTCATCTGTGCGGAAGGGCTCGGAGGAAGCAACCTTTCACAAATTTTTGAATTTCATGGATTGGGTGATGATAACTATGCACACTTAACCATTCCTACACAAGGAACGATGCTCGGTACGGATACATTGCTTATTTCAATCAATGCCGATTATAATGAGCTATTCAGAGGTCAAACCCTTGCTACAGGCCCCATAAGTCATGGTGAAACAGGTGCGGCGGCTCAGGTTATCCATAACATGAATAATTATGTATTCACATCAAGTGAAGGCAACGCAGCGATGGCTACAAAGGAAAATTCCATTCCACTTACGGTATTCCCGAATCCATCAAATGGTTTCTTCCGAGTGGTGGTCGATGCGCCGTCTGAATTTAAAGTCATCGATATTTTGGGTCGCACAGTTGAATCAGGTCGTTTAGATCGCGGTGAAAATACCCTTGAGCTCTCTTCAAAAGGATTGTACCTTCTTCAGGTTCAACATAAGACCGGAGCAGAGACAATTAAACTTCATGTACGCTAGAAAAGGTATAAAACTGGGACTATTTGGGCTAGTACTACTCGCATGTAACAAGGCGCCGGTGCCCGTTTGGGATACCACTCCCTATGTCCTGGAATATGGTGATCTACCAGAACCGGAACTTCCTGCGGATAACCCATTGACTGTTCAGGGGGTTAAACTAGGACGCATGTTGTTCTACGAGACGCGACTATCAGGAGATAATTCTATGGCTTGCGCAAGCTGCCACAAGCAAGAAAATGCCTTTACAGATACCAACCGATTTTCTACGGGCATTGATGGGTTAAAAGGCGAACGTCAGGCCATGAGTGCTGTGAATATGCTTTGGAATACCAATGGTTACTTCTGGGATGGTCGCGCAGATAAGCTTCGCGAACAAAGTCTGTTGCCCATTCAAGATGAACTGGAGATGCATGAGACACTGCCCAACGTCGTTGAAAAGCTGGAGCAAGACACCATGTACACGCGTCAATTCTTTAGAGTTTTTGGTACGGAGGAAATCACAGCACATAAAATTTCTTTGGCTCTAGAACAGTTCATGAACAGCATTGTCTCGTACCGTAGTAAATATGACCAATACCTCGCGGGTACCACCATGCTTACGGAGCAGGAGGAGCGAGGTATGGAGTTGTTCTTTGATGAATACAACCCATTTTTTCCAGAGACTTCTGGTGCGGATTGTGGCCACTGCCACAGTGGTAAGACGTTCATTTCTCAGGAATACATGAACAATGGACTCGATAGCATCTACAATGACCAAGGACGTAAAAAAGTTACGGGACAGGCGGGCGATGCAGGGGCCATGAAAGTGACAACGCTGCGCAACATTGCATTGACACCACCGTACATGCACGATGGACGTTTTAAAACATTAGAAGAGGTCATCAATCACTACAATAGCGGATTACAAAATTCCGCTGCACTAAACCCGGCTCTTGCCATGACAATGGGCACCGGGCTCATGCTCGATGCACAGGATAAAGCAGACTTAATCGCGTTTTTGCACACATTGACGGATCAGGCGCTGATCACGGATCCAAGATATGCATCACCTTTCTAGATTCTTTTTAGCATTCGCTGTGTTACTTGCGTCTTGTAGCACCGACCAAGAGGTTTTTTCTGATTTGGAAGGCGGCCTATTCGAGATGGATATTCCGTCAGATAATCCCATTAATCCCCAGGCAGCAGCCCTAGGGGAGGCACTGTTTTTTGATCCCATCCTAAGTCTTGATAGTTCGATTTCCTGTGCAAACTGTCATAAGCCTACCCATGCCTTTGCGGATGACCAGGCCATCTCACCTGGAGTGGATGGTGCATTGAGTACGAGAAACAGCCCGAGCCTATTGAACGTGGGTTACCGACCTTA
>Ga0255769_10002360_pt1 | contig 20303 bp, 27 predicted proteins | sample 041ome_9_FD_179637 | JGI IMG/M metagenome (GOLD analysis project Ga0255769, IMG submission 179637) | Coastal salt marsh microbial communities from the Groves Creek Marsh, Skidaway Island, Georgia - 041413US metaG (version 2) | ecosystem: Environmental > Aquatic > Marine > Intertidal zone > Salt... | reverse complement strand
CCACTAAACCATCAAAATTAAAAAAAGGATCTAAAGCTGCAAAAAGACGTAAGTCATTTTGTGCTAGAATGAAGGGTATGAAGAAGAGATTAACTTCAGCTAAGACTGCCAGGGATCCAAATAGCAGAATTAATAAATCTTTAAGAAAGTGGAATTGCTAATGTTAGATAGATTAATATATAACTTTTTTGCTGGTCTTGACAATATTGCGTTAAAATTAGATAATGTATTTTATGCGGGATACAAAATTATTAGAAACCTTTTCAGTAAAAAAAGAAGAGGAAAAAAAACAAAAAAATCTGTTTAAAAACCTTCGTAAAGAAGTTGAGACAGGTGCGAACGGAACACAAGATTACATTATTAAGAAAGGTATAAATAAAGGTAAAAAAGCAAATGGACGAACTAACATTAATAACTAAGATACAGAGAGAACTGAAAGAACAATATCAACAAATTGGTGATGCTATGATTTCTGGTAGTGTTGACAATATGGAAAAATATAAGTATATGATGGGACAGGCACATGCCTATTATAAAATATCACAGGATATCTCTAACCTGCTAAACAAGAAGGAGCAAAATGACGAAAAAGGAACAGTTATCAAATTCGGAGAACCCAAAGATTAAATATGCTTTGGCGGACAAATACGAAGAAGAAAATAAAAAGATCGAAGATAAAGAACAAAAAACTTACGAACGATTAAAAACAAAAGAATCAGATAAATTACCTCAACCCACTGGTTGGAGAATGTTACTTCTCCCTTTCAAGATGAAAGAAAAAACTAAAGGTGGATTAATTCTTGGACAAGAAACTTTAGAAAAACAACAAGTTGCATCTCAATGTGGTTTGGTTTTAGCAATGGGACCTCATTGTTATGACAAAGAAAAATTTCCTGAAGGACCTTGGTGCAAGAAGGGTGATTGGGTTGTCTTTGCAAGATATGCAGGAAGCCGTATACAAATTGACGGGGGTGAAGTTAGATTGCTAAATGATGATGAAGTGTTAGCTACAATCGATAACCCCGAAGATATACTTCATCAATATTAATAACATAGGAGGAAACTATGCCAGACACTGAAGAAGTGAAAAAAACAGTTGATATCGATACCTCTGGTCCAGCAATGGATGTCGATGTACCTGAAGAAAAAGATCAAGCAGAGATTGAGCAGCCGGAAATAAAAGAAGAACCGACTGTAAGACCTGTGGTAGATGAAAAAGTACCAGAGGATCAAACTTACGAAAATGAAAGAGAAGTCAAACTTGACGACAAGAAAGATAATAAAGAAGAATTAGAACAATATAGTGAAAGTGTACAAAAGAGAATAGCAAAACTAACTAAAAAGTGGAGAGAAGCTGAACGTCAAAAAGATGAAGCTTTAACTTATGCTGAACGTGTCATTAAAGACAAAAAAGAAGCAGAAGATAAACTTAAAAAGATAGAACCTAACTTTCTTTCTGTCACTGAACAAAGTATCGAATCAGGTATTGAAGCAGCAAAAGCAAAACTTGCAGCAGCTAGAGAAGCAAATGATCTAGGAGCTGAAGCAGAAGCTATGGCAGCTATATCCGAGTTTGGATACAAAAAAGCTAAATTGACTGAAACAAAAGCAGCTCAAGAAGCTTATGAAAAACAAAAAGCGGAGAAAAAACCTGCACCTGAAGTTAATTTAAGACAGCAAGCAGCGCAAGGAACACCTGATCCTAAAGCTGAAGCATGGAGTGAAAAAAATCCATGGTTTGGTCAAGATTCAGCTATGACTTACACAGCTTTTGATCTTCATAAAAAACTTACAGAAGTGGAAGGTTTTGACCCACAATCTGACGAGTATTATTCTGAAATAGACAAAAGAATAAGACTTGAATTTCCCCACAAATTTGGTAGAACAAATACAACGGGAGAAGAAACACGACCTGCTCCGGTACAACAAGTAGCTTCAGCGAAGCGAAGTACCAAATCTGGTCGCAAAACTGTGAGGCTCACACCATCACAGGTTACAATCGCTAAGAAATTAGGTGTGCCACTCGAAGAGTATGCGAAACAATTAAATATCACGAAGGAGGGATAAGCATATGGAAAATACAATAGATAAGAAGACCTCACGTGCGAGTCAAACTAGAGAAAAAACAGCTCATAAAAAAGTTTGGACTCCACCATCACCTTTAGATTCACCACCTGCTCCATCAGGTTTTAGACATAGATGGATTAGAGCTGAGTCAATGGGATTTCAAGATACGAAAAATGTATCTGCCTCGTTAAGAGAAGGATACGAATTAGTTCGTGCCGATGAATACCCAGATTCACAATTTCCAGTCATTGAAGACGGGAAATATTCAGGAGTGATCGGAGTTGGCGGCCTACTGCTCGCTAGGATACCTGAAGAGGTTATTAAGCAGAGACAAGAATATTATGCTTCACAGCATAATGAAAAAGTCAAAGCAATGGATAATGATCTGATGAAGGAAGAGCACCCAAGTATGCCTATCGATATTGATAGACAGACTCGTGTAACTTTTGGTGGCTCAAAGAAATCTTAAAAAATTTCCTAACCATTAAAGTTCATTTAACCCGTACTGGAGGCTCGCAAGGGCAGGTACATTTATAAGGAGGCCTCTATGGCAAATAAAAACGAACCTTTCGGTCTAAGAGCGATCGGAAAAGTTGGTCAAAATAGAGACAACCAAGGTTTAAGTGAATATAGTATCGCTGCAAACTATGCGACTACTATCTATTTTCAAGATGCTGTAAAACCAGTAGCTGGCGGAACTATTGAACAAGCCGCAGCTGGTGACAGATTACTTGGATCACTTAATGGCGTTTTCTACACAGACCCAAATACAAGTAAACCTACGTTTGCTAACCACTATGCACAAGTTAACGCTTCTGACATAGTAGCATTCGTAAGTGATGACCCTTATGAAAGATTCGAAATCCAAACTGATATATCAACTGCTTCAGCGCAGACTGATGTATTCATGAATGCGGATATCGTTGTTTCAGCAGGTGTTGCAGCAAACTTTGTGTCTAACTCAATGTTAGATGATGGTACGCTATCAACAGCAAGTGGTCAGTTAAAAATCATAGGTCCATCAACTAACATAGACAATAGCGATATTGCATCTGGTTATGTTAATTGGGTAGTGATGATTAACGAACACATATACAACTCTGCTACGGCAGGAATATAATAGTTAGAATAGGAGAAAAAACATGGCTATATCACGAGGACAACTAGTTAAAGAACTAGAACCAGGCCTGAATGCACTATTCGGACTGGAATATAAACGTTATGAGAATCAGCATGCTGAGATCTACACAACAGAAACTTCAGACAGAGCGTTTGAAGAAGAAGTTATGTTATCTGGTTTTGCTAATGCTGCAGTTAAACCTGAAGGTTCTGGCGTAACTTTTGACAATGCTCAAGAGACTTACACAGCTAGATACACTATGGAAACTGTTGCGCTTGCGTTCGCAATCACTGAAGAAGCGATTGAGGACAACTTGTATGACAGACTTGCGTCTAGATATACAAAAGCGCTAGCTAGATCTATGGCGAATACTAAACAAATCAAATCAGTAAATCCACTGATCAATGGTTTCGGAGGTGGTTTCACTTCTGGAGATGGTGTACAATTATTTAGTACAGCTCACCCAACGATCGCTGGAACTGTGTCAAACACTTTGGCTACACAGGCTGACCTTAACGAAACTTCATTGGAGCAGTCTTTAATCGACATCGCTGCAATGACTGACGAAAGAGGTCTTAAAATTGCTGCTAGAGGAATGAAAATGATCGTTCCTTCTGAGCTTCAATTCCAAGCTGAAAGACTTATGAAGTCTCAAGGTAGAACTGGCACTGCTGATAACGATATCAATGCAATCGTTTCTATGGGAATGGTTCCTCAAGGTTACAGAGTGAACAATTTCTTAACTGATCCTAATGCGTACTTCTTCATTACTGATGTTCCTAACGGAATGAAGTATTTTGAAAGAACACCTATTAGAACAGCAATGGAAGGTGATTTTGATACTGGAAACGTAAGATACAAAGCTAGAGAAAGATACAGATTTGGTGTATCTGACTATAGAGGTATCTTCGGATCTTCAGGAGCAAGTTAATCGTAATTTTTTGTGGCGGGACATAGTCTCGCCACAATTCTATGAAAGAAAGAATAATGGTAAAATTTCTAGTAAATATCTGGGCGTATGATCATTACGCTAAATTTAATGTTGTAGCTGATGATAACCCAGCCTCACTAGAACAGGCTATACTTGACAAGTTGGGAGAAAAAAGTATAGTTTGGGAAAATCTTGGAAACTCTTATAGTGACAAGATAAATAGAATAACCTATGAGGAGGTTATCGATGGAAAAAATGATGCAACACTTAAACGACCTTTACAAGCAAAAGAGGGGTCTGGACTTACAGTGGGAGCAAGAGCATCTTAAAGAGGGTAGATATACTCTCAATATGGTTAAAATAGATCGAAAAGTTCGAGATGTTTTAAGTCATATTAAGATGGCAGAAGCGCAAAGAGAACACATGCGTAATAAAGTTGAAGACTCTGCTCCGCAAGTTTCCGTAGCTACTTAATCAAAAAGCTACATCGTTGGAAAAATCCACTCCACACTGCAGGATCTCTTGCACTCTACTCAAAACTAGTATATAAAAAAACCACTGTATAATTTAATTAGTTTACATAGACGCGTACAGTCGACGGCCTAGAGACTATGTAGACGGAAACTAGGAGAATAATACTATGGCAAATACTACGTTTTCAGGACCGGTCATTTCTAAAAATGGCTTTATAGGTACTGGACCAGGTTCAACTGTTGCTTTAACAGCTAATACTTCATTAACTGTAAATGCTCACGCAGGAAGAATCTTATTAACACAAGACGCGGATGGTATCTTTACTTTACCATCAATCAATGCAAATGCTAATGGAGCAAGTGCAGGTGAGACAGACTACAACAATCTAAATAACATTGGTGCAAGTTTCTATTTTTACGTAGACACAACTGCAACTGATGTTCAAATCGTAACTGACGGTGTAGATAAATTTACAGGTGCAGCTATGATCGCAGTGGATGATGGAGCTAAAAAAGCTTTCTTCCCTTCTACAGATAATGATGTTCTTTCTATGAATGGAACAACTACAGGTGGGATCGTTGGATCTGTAATTCAAGTTACAGCGTTAGAAACTGCTCAATACTTGGTACACAATACTTTGATCTTAGGATCAGGAACTATTGTTACACCATTTAGTGATAGTTAATAAATAATTAGTGTGGGGCTTCGGCCCCACATATAAATTTTAGGAGATAAAAATTATGTCAACATTTGGATCATCAATTGATGGAGTTGCAACTAACGTAACTACTGAAACTAAAACTGTTCAATCTGGAAGAACTAGAGTATATGGAGTTCATGTATCTGGTCCTAACGCAGCTGGAGTTTTAGAGCTTAAAGATGGTGGAGCAAGTGGAACATCAAAAGTAAAATTAAATAAGGGTGCTCATATTCATGATATGACAGTTAATTTCCCTGTACCAATTTTATTTAAAACAGATGTTTACTCTGCACTAACTACTGAATCGATTACAGCTATCACTGTTTTTCATAGCGGCGGAAGTAACTCGTAGGAGGCAACTTGGCTTTTTCAGGCACAACTACATTCGAGAAAACATTCTCGATCGATGAAATTATAACTGAAGCTTTTGAAAGATTAGGTTTCTTTGATTACTCAGGTAATGACCTGCGTTCAGCTAGAAGATCATTAAACATAATGCTTCAAGAATGGGATAATAGAGGTATCCATTTTTGGCAAGTTAGAGAACATGCTTTTAGTTTAGTTAGCGGTCAAAACGAATATATAATTTATAGATCACCAAGCGATGGTACATCAAACGGAATTACAACTACACTAACAGCTGCTATAAATGATACAGACACAACTATTCCAGTTGCTTCTGTGGCCCAGATGCCTGACTCTGGAAAAATAAAAATCAATGATGAAATTATTTCTTATACAGGAATATCTAGTTTAAATTTAACAGGTGCTACCAGAGGTGTAGATAACACAACTGCTGCTTCTCATGCACAAAACGATTCAGTAAATAATTTTGTAAATATGGCTTCTGATATGTTAGAGGCTAGTTATAGAACTTCAGCAAATGTAGACTCTCCTTTATCAAAAGTAAACAGATCACAATATTCAGCTTTTTCAAATAAAACTGCTACAGGTCAACCTTCTCAATATTGGGTACAGAGATTTATAGATAGAATATCAGTAACTTTATATTTAACTCCAGGTTCTGATCAAGTTGGAGACTACGTGTTCTTTTATTATTTACAAAGATTACAAGATGCAGGTAAATATACTAACGAAGCTGATGTTGTTAATAGATTTGTACCTTGTATGTGTGCGGGTTTAGCTTATTACATATCACAAAAGAAAGCACCTAACAGAACTCAAGAAATGAAATTACTTTACGAAGATGAATTACTAAGAGCATTAGAAGAAGATGGTTCATCAGCTAGTGTTTACATTTCACCTAAAACTTATTATCCGGAGATATAATGGCAAAGTTTGCAAAAGGGAAACACGCTTTAGCAATCTCTGACCGAAGCGGATTAGCTTTTCCGTGGAGAGAAATGGTAACAGAATGGAATGGTGCGTTTGTACATTATTCAGAATATGAACGTAAGCAACCACAATTAGAGCCAAAACCATTTGTTGCTGATCCACAAGGTTTAGAAAAAGCAAGACCTGCAAGAACAGAATTTGGAACTACAGATTTTTTACCAACGAACCCTTTTACAACAGCTTCAGGTTCTACTTTACTAACTGTATCAGAACCTAACAGCGCAAGAGTAAATAATGATATTGTAAGATTTCAATCAGTTAAATCTCCAACGGTAGGTGGTGTAGCTAAATCTACATTAGAACTAACTACAACATTAGCTTCAAACATAACTGCAACTGACACAACTATTTCATTAACAGATGCTTCAGCCTTTCCTACATCAGGATTTTTTATGATTGAAAAAGTAGATGTATCAGATGATGGAGATTCTTATTTTAACAACGAAGTTATTCAATACACTGGTAAATCAAGCAATGATTTAACAGGATGTGTAAGAGGAACTAACTCACAATTTAGAGGAGTCTTACCTAAAAACACAACTGCTAGCGCTCATAATTCAGGTGCAATTATTGTTGGCGGTTATTCAATAACTATGATACAAACAACTCAACAACAAGCAGGCCAACCTTCTACAATAACTTTAGAAAATAGTTATACGTTTAACTTGGTTTCAAATGCTTCGAGTACAGAAACAGGAGGAGGTATTCAAGTCTTAGCTGGACCACTGGATACTAAACAAGGATGACATACACAGAATTATTACAAAAAATTAGAGACTATACAGAAGTAGATGCAAATGTTTTTACATCAACTATCTTAGATGGATTTATTGAAAATGCTGAATTTAGAATTTTTAGAGATATCGATTCTGATAATAACAGAAGATATGATACAGCTAATTTAATTACTTCAGATAGATTTATAGGTAGACCAGCAGGATTATTAATTGTTAGATCAGCTCAAATAGTAGATTCTCAAGGAAGTTCTCAACCTAATAATAGAGAATTTTTACAATATAGAGATACTAGTTTTATGTCTGAATTTAATCCTACAGAAGTAACAGGAGTTCCAAAATATTACAGTTTATGGGATGAACAAAAAATTGTGGTAGCACCTACCCCTGATGCTACTTACACAATTCAATTAAATTATATCTTGAAAGATCCCGGATTATCTAGTACAAATGCTACAACATATATAAGTCAGAATTTTCCCAATGGACTTTTATATGCATGCCTAGTCGAGGCCTATGGATTTTTAAAAGGACCTCAAGACCTCTTGCAATTATACGAACAAAAGTATAAACAAGTGGTAGAAGGCTTCTCAATTGAACAAATGGGAAGAAGAAGACGAGATGAATATCAAAGCGGTGTTCCTCGAATAGGAAAATAAGGAGATATACTATGGCTATAACACAAGCGATCGCAAATGCTTTCAAAAAACAATTACTAGAAGGTGATCAAAACTTTTCTTCATCTGGTGGTGATGTTTTTAAATTAGCACTTTATACTTCTTCAGCAACTCTAAACTCAGCGACTACTTCATTTACAACTACAAACGAAGTTGCAAACACAGGTACTTACGCATCGGGTGGTGATCCATTAGCAGGTCAGAATACTTCAATTGCATCAGGTGTTGCAATTGTAGACTTTGCAGATTTATCTTTCACAGGTGTAACGTTGACAGCTAGAGGTGCAATGATCTACAATACATCTTCTGCAGTTACTAATGCAGCAGTTGCAATTTTAGATTTTGGAGCAGATAAAACAGCTACATCAGGAACTTTTACAATTCAGTTTCCAGCATTTACTACATCAGCAGCTATATTAAGAATCTCTGGTTAATAAGGAGTTTTAAATGGCACTAGTTGTAAATGACAGGGTAAAAGAAACCTCTACAAGTACAGGTACGGGCACAATAAATTTAGCAGGGGCCGTTTTAGGTTTTGAAACTTTTGTTGCTGGTATTGGTAACAGTAATACAACTTATTATTCTATTGTAAATGAGAATGGTGAGTTTGAAGTTGGACTTGGCACAGTTACAGATGCTGCAACTGATACATTATCAAGAGATACCATATTATCATCATCTAATAGTGACTCTGCGGTAGATTTTTCTGCAGGTACTAAAGATGTTTTCTGTACCCTTCCTGCATCCAAAGCAGTCATACTAGATTCAAGTGGAAACATTGTTGCAAACAATGGATCTAATTTAACAAATTTAAATGCAGATAATTTAGCTTCAGGCACAGTGCCTGATGCAAGATTCCCAGCAACACTTCCTGCAGTTAGTGGTGCTAATTTAACAAACTTAGACGCAGACGATTTAGCATCGGGCACAGTGCCTGACGCAAGATTCCCCGCAACACTTCCAGCAGCAAATGGTTCAGCTTTAACAAATCTTGATGCATCAAACGTTGCTTCAGGAACTTTATCATCAGATAGATTACCTACAGTGCCAACATCAAAAGGCGGTACAGGTTTAACAGCTATTGGGACAGCTAACCAAGTTTTAGCTGTAAACAGTGGTGCAACAGCTTTAGAATTTCAAACTCCAACTACTGGAGATATTACAGCAGTTACAGCAGGAGACGGTTTAACAGGTGGTGGATCTTCTGGAGATGTTACATTAAACGTTGGAGCCGGGAACTTAATTGATGTTCAAGCAGATCAAATAGATGTTGATCTTTCAGAATTAACTACATCTACATCAGACGCTGATGGAGATTTTTTTGTTGTAGTTGATGCTTCTAATAATCAAAAGAAACTAACTAAAGCAAATATTAATAATTCAGGATTTAATAATGATGCAGGTTACACTACTAACACTGGAGACATTACAGGGGTTACTGCTGGTAATGGTTTAACAGGAGGCGGTGCTTCTGGTTCTGTTACACTTAATGTTGGTGCGGGTACAGGTATTGATGTAGCAGCAGACACAGTCGCTGTTGATGTATCAGACTTCATGTCTAATGGTTCTAATAATAGAGTTCTTACTGCAACAGGCACAGATGCGATGAATGCAGAAGCAAATTTAACATTTGATGGTTCAGAATTAAATGTCACTGGTCACGTTGTTCCAGGAGCAAATGACACTTATGATTTAGGTGAATCAGGAAACGTTTGGAGAAACTTATACACTGGAGACTTACATTTATCTAACGAAGCAAAAAAAGAAGGTAACGCAGTTGATGGTACAAAAGGTAATTGGACTATTCAAGAGGGTGCTGAAGATCTTTATTTATTCAATAACAAATCAGGTAAAAAATATAAGTTCAAATTAGAAGAGGTTTAGTAGCTCATGGCTTTTGGTATAACAGCTTTTGCAGAAAGTCCTTTTGCAGCTACAGGTTCAACAAGTGTTAATGTTGAATTAACAGGTTTTGATTTAACCTTAAATGAAGGAACAGCTCAAGCATTTACAGATGTTGTATTAGAAGATGTAACTGGAATAGCAATGTCTGCTAATCTAGGTACAGTAGATATATTTGCAGGTGTTGTTGCATTTCCAACAGGGATAGCAATGTCTTCTAATTTAGGTTCTGTTTCAATTACAGGTATTGCAAATGTTGATGTAACAGGACAAGTTTTAACTATTACTCAAGGCACAGCTCAAGCATTTACAGATGTTGTAACGGAAGATGTGGTTGGAATAGCAATGTCTGCTAATTTAGGTTCTGTTACTGTTACAGGTACCGCAGATATATCCGTCACTGGTCAAGCAATGACCATGCAAGAAAACTCTGTTATAATTGGTGCAGATGCAAATGTTAGTTTGACTGGAGAAGCTATGACAGCTGCTCTTGGAACAACTGTTTTGGATGCAAATACTTTAATAGATTTAACTGGTTTTGATCTAACGATGCAAGAAGGTCAAGCTACAGCTACAGATTCAGTAGCAAGGCCAACAGGAATTGAAATGACAATGACATTAAATACTGTTGAAAATATAGTATGGACAGAAGTTAACACAGGAGGTGCTCCTATCGATCCTCCAGGTTGGCAGGAAGTAGCTTGATTTTTAACAATAAATTGAATAAAATAAAATTTTAAGGAATTTAAAATATGGCAAACGCAACATCAGCTAGTTTAAAATTAACTGTACAACAAACTGGAGAAAACTCAGGAACTTGGGGACAGTTTACTAACACTAATTTACTAATTCTTGAGCAAGCAATTGGTGGGTATGATGCTGTAGGATTAAATGCAACTACCGGTGCAACCTTGACTTTTTCAAATGGTGTTTTATCGAATGGTAAAAATCAAGTTTTAAGATTAACAGGAACTATTACAAGTGCTGTTAATGTTACAATTCCAGACTCTATAGAAAAAACTTATTTAGTTGAAAATGCAACAACAGGTGCTTTTACAGTAACTTTTAAAACATCTTCTGGAACAGGTGCTACGTGGTCTACTACAGATAAAGGATATAAAATTTTATATTCTGATGGAACTAATATTGTAGATATTACAGCTGACTTAGGAGACATTACTGCTGGCGATGTTACTTCAGGAGGTATAACTGCTACAGGAAATATTGTTCCAGGAGCAAATGACACTTATGACTTAGGAGCTTCGGGAAATGTATGGAGAAATTTGTATACAGGGGATTTACATTTATCTAATCAAGCTAAAAATCAAGGAAACATGGTAGACGGAACTAAAGGTAATTGGACTTTACAAGAAGGAAAAGATGATATATTCATGATAAATAATATATCTGGAGAAAAATTTAAAATTAATTTATCTAAGATAAAAGGAGATTCATAATGGGAGTAGTATCGTGCGGAACTACAATGATAGATCAGGGAGTTTTCCAAAATATTGGAGCGGTTACTTGGGACACTACAGCTAAAACTTCAGGATTCACTGCTGTAAGTGGTAATGGTTATTTTGTTAACACAACATCTGCAGCAATTACAGTAACACTTCCAGCAGGTTCAGCTGGAGATATAGTTGCCTTAGCTGATTATGCAGCAACTTGGCAAACAAATAATGTAACAGTATCTCCAAATGGGTCAGATAAAATTGGTGGAGCAAATGCTGATGCAACTTTAAATACAGAAGGTCAATCAGTTACATTTGTATATGTAGATTCAACACAAGGTTGGTTAAATGTAATAGACTCAACATCTAATGCTAGAGCTCAAACTTTTATAACAGCAACAGGTGGAACAATTACAACTTCAGGAGATTACAAAATTCATAAATTTACAGGACCTGGTACTTTTGCAGTGTCTGGAACTTCTGCATGTGCTGCAAATAATATAGTTTCTTATACGGTCGTCGGTGGTGGTGGCGGTGGTGGAGCTTCTGGAGCTGGTGGTGGCGGTGGTGGAGCTGGAGGTTTCAGAGAATATAAAGGACCTGCAGACTGTTATTCAGCAAGTCCCCTTAACGGTAATCCAGGTGGTACTGCAATTACAGTAACTGCAACACCTTATCCAATAACAGTTGGAGCAGGTGGGTCTGCTGGAACTTTTTCCACTACTAGCTATCCAGGTGGAACAATTACAGCAGCAGGTAGTGGTGGCAATTCAGTTTTTTCAACAATAACTTCTACTGGTGGAGGTTTCGGTGCAGGTGACCCAGCTCCTCGAGCTGGAGCTACTGGTGGTTCAGGTGGTGGTGGAGCTAATACTGGTGGAGCAGGAGGAGCAGGTAATACACCTCCTGTAAGTCCGTCTCAAGGTTTTCCTGGCGGTGCTGGAGCCCCTAATACTGGAGGATCTGGTTCTGGTGGCGGTGGTGGAGCAACACAAGTTGGAACTACTATAGCTGGTGGAACACCCGCTGACGGTGGAGATGGAGCAACTACTTCAATCACAGCATCACCAACTGCTTATGGTGGCGGTGGTGGCGGTGGTTCTCATACAGGTGATGATAATGGTTTAGGTGGAACTGGTGGCGGAGGACGAGCTTATGGTCCACCAGCAGAACCACCTTCCCAAGCTGGAACAGCAAACACTGGTGGTGGCGGTGGAGCAGGAACAGCTAGAGGATCTGGTTTTATGGGTAGTGGTGCTGCTGGTGGATCTGGAATTGTAGTTATAAGATATAAATATCAATAAAATATGAAAATTGCTGTGGTGGGAACCGGTACTGTCGGTGTAATGACTGTGTGTCATTTTTTAAGATATGCGGGTGACTTAAAAACAGAAATTACTTGCATATATAATCCTAATAAAAAAATTTTAGGAATAGGTGAAAGTAGTAATGTTCAACTACCTAAATTGCTTTGGGAATCTATAAAATATAATATTCAATTTGATTCTAAAGAACTAGATGCAACAATAAAATATTATGTTTTATATAAAAATTGGAGAAAAATAGATTTTACAAGTCCTATTTTACCTCCTTATTACGCAATGCATTTTAATAATTTTAAATTAAAAGATTTTGTTTTTAAAAGATGTAAAGAAATTTATAAAAATAGGTTTAAAGAATTACATGAAGATGTTTCAAATTTAGAAAGTTTAAAAAATAAATTTGATTATATAATTGATTGTAGGGGTTGGCCAGAATCATATGATGATTATCATGTTTGTAATGCTCTTCCTTTAAATAAATGTTTTGCACATCAAATAAATAAACCAGGTGATTGGAATTTTACCTACCATCAAGCGACTAAAAATGGTTGGATGTTTGGAATACCTCTACAAACAAGACAAGGTTGGGGTTATCTTTTTAATGATAAAATTACTTCTGACGAAGAAGCTTTAAAAGATTTAAGTAATCTTTTAAATAAAGATGTAAAAAAAGAAAATATAAATGAATTTAAATTTAAACCTTATAGAGCTAAAAATTTTTTAAAAGATAGAATTTTAAAAAATGGAAATAGAGCTATTTTTTACGAACCTATTGAAGCTCTTTCAGGTGTAATGTATGACAATATAAACAGATCCTTTTGGGATTACTTACATAATAATAAATCAGAAGATGAATTAAACAATTATTTAGATGATATGGCTATTAGATATGAAAATTTTATATGTTATGCTTATCATGGAGGCTCTAATTTTGATAGTAAATTTTGGAAATATGCAAAGAAAAAAACTTATGAACATATTAATAATAATAATAATATATGGAAAGAAACAATAAAACATATTAAAGATTTAGATTATAATGGAGACAAAACTTTTCCTTTTATACCTATTTTATGGCACAATCTTGAGAAAAATTTTAAATATAATATATTTACAAAATATAAGAAATAATGTAAAAGGATAAACATATGGCACATTTTGCAAAACTAGGAACTAATAATAAAGTTATTCAAGTATTAACACTTGATAATGTTAATATGTTAAATGCTGATGGTGTTGAAGATGAATCAGTAGGTCAACAATATTTAGAAACACATAATAATTGGCCTGCACAAATGTGGATTCAAACATCTTACAATACAGTAGGTAATCAACATACTAATGGTGGTACAGCGTTTAGAGGAAACTATGCAGGGATTGGTTACACTTGGGATGAAGATGATCAAATCTTTTGGCCTAAAAAACCACATGCATCTTGGGTAAAAAATAATACAATTGCTAATTGGGAATCACCAATTGGTGCTGCTCCAGCATTAACAGAAGAACAAAAAGATCAAACTGTAGCTGGAACTCACAGATGGGGTTACAACTGGAATGAAGAAACTCAAGCCTGGGATTTGACAAATAGTCTAGCATAACATATATCGGGTGGTGGTATGCAAAAGAAAGTTTTAACAGAGCAAGCTTTATACTATGGTGATGTTTCAATGCCTAAAGGTTTTGAAATAGATCGAGATAAACTATCAGGCGACATTTTACAATCGACATTTATAAATTCAGAGTTTCCATTCTCAAGAACTTGGGATATGTTGAATACGTATATACGTGAGCATATAAATTTAGAATATGGCTTTCAATTAGTTAATAAAAAAACATTTGGAGATATTTATAAACCTAATCAAATATCACAACCCTTACTAAATATTGATCCAATAGATCTTCGAAACTCACCTGATTATACATTATTGTATGGTGTTAAAACTAATGAATGTATGGTGCGAATATTCTATGACAACAATAGAAGAAAAGGAAAAAGTTGGGATATAGAATTAAAAGATAATATGTTCATTATGTTTCCATCGACAAACATGTATGTTATCTCAAACAATCAAAAAGATTCATTGAATTTTGTTAAAACAATAACTTATGAATATATCTAATTATTATTGGTATTTTACTTCAGCAATACCACCAAAACTATGTGATGACATAATTAATTATGGATTATCACAAGCAGAATCTATGGCAAGAACGGGTGGATATGGTGATAGAGAATTATCTAAACAAGAAATAAAAGATATGAAACGTAAAAGAAATTCAGATCTTGTTTGGTTAAGTGAAACTTGGATATATAAAGAATTACATCCCTACATACATCAAGCTAATAAATCTGCTGGTTGGAATTTTGAATGGGATAGAAGTGAGTCTTGTCAATTTACAAAATATAAACTTAATCAATACTATGATTGGCACTGTGATAGTTGGCATAAACCTTATGATAAACCTAACAATCCAGAAGAACACGGCAAAATTCGAAAGCTATCTATGACTTGTCAATTAACAGATGGTTCAGAATATGAAGGTGGAGAGTTAGAGTTTGATTTTAGAAACTATGATCCACATATGAGAGATGAAAGTCAACATTTAAGAAAAGCAAAAGAGATATTACCTAAAGGATCTATTATTGTCTTTCCATCATTTGTCTGGCATAGAGTTAAACCCGTAACGAAAGGAACGAGATATTCATTGGTAATGTGGAACCTTGGATATCCATTTAAATAATATGATTATTCAAGAATATTTTAAAACACCAATATGGACAGAACAAAAACCTGAATTTGTTAAATCTCTAAATAAAGCTTCCAATGAATATGTTAAAAAAGCTAAAAATTTTCCAGAAGCAAAAGAATATATAAAAAAACATGGAGATTTTGGAAGAAGTTATCATTCAACACCATTAATTATGGATAATAATTTTTTAGATTTTAGAAATTATGTAGGTCAAAAATCTTGGGAGTTTTTAGATTGGCAAGGTTTTGATATGCAACAGTACACAACTATGTTTAGTGAGATGTGGGTGCAAGAGTTTGCTAAAAAAGGTGGTGGTCATCATTCAGCACACGTACATTGGAATCAACATGTATCAGGTTTTTATTTTTTAAAATGTAGTGATAAAACTTCTTATCCTGTATTTCATGAACCGAGAACAGGTGCACGAGCTACAAAATTAAAAATGAAAACAAGTAATGATATATTTCATGGAACTGAATTAATTAATTGTAAAGTACAACCTGGAACTTTAATTATCTTTCCAGGATACTTGGAACATGAATATGTGGTCGATCATGGTATAGAACCGTTTAGATTTATACATTGGAATATACAAGCTGTACCGAAAGAAATGGCTAAAGATGTTTAATTCATTTTTAAATACAGGAATTATTAAAGATAAATTAAATGACGAAGCATTTAATAAATTAAAAATTTATATAAAAAATAAAAAAAACAGATATAATGCTACTTTAGCTGGAAATATATCAGATTCTTTTGCTTTAAAAGATAAAGATGACTGGTTTTTAAAAAATGTTTTATTTTCTTTAATAGATCAATATTCACCGGAAGATATAAATAATATTGTTGGACATCCTTTAACAAAAAATTGTGCTTATGCTTTAGATGGGTTTTGGGTTAATATGCAAAATAAATATGAGTTTAATCCATCACATTGTCACTCAGGGGTTTTATCTTTTGTAGTTTGGGTAGAAATTCCTTCAAGTTATAAAAAAGAAAAAAAATTAAAATTTGTTAGAGAAACTAATGTACCTTGTCCAAATACTTTTGAATTTACTTACACCAATATTTTAGGATCAGTTTGCCAGCAAAAATATCATTTAGAGCCAGAAGACGAAAAAACTATTATATTGTTTCCTTCAAAATTAGTTCATCAAGTATATCCTTTTTATTTATCAAATAAAAAAAGAATAAGTGTTTCTGGAAATATAAAATTAGACCCCACAAAAATAACATGAGTTTTAAAAAAAATAAATATACAGTTATTCGTCAAGCTATATCAAAAGATTTAGCTGCATTTGTTGCAAACTATTTTAATATGCAAAAACAAGTTTATGATACTTGTAGAGCACAAAGATATATTTCACCATTTGAAAATATTATAGGAAGCTATGATGATAGACAAATACCAAACACATACTCTCAATATGCAAATATTGCTATGGAAACTTTAATGTTAAAGTGTCAACCACAAATGGAAAAAATAACAGGATTAAAATTATATCCAGCATATACTTATGCAAGAATATATAAAAAAGGGGATGAATTAAAAAGACACAAAGATAGATTTAGTTGTGAGATATCTACTACAATGAATCTAGGTGGTGATCCTTGGCCTATATATTTAGAGCCATCTGGTAAAGAAGGTATGAAGGGTATTAAAGTAGATTTAAAACAAGGTGATATGTTAGTTTATTCTGGTTGTGAATTAGAGCATTGGAGAAATAAATTTAAAGGCAAAGAATGTGTTCAAGTTTTTTTGCATTATAACAATAAAAAGACTCCTGGATCCAAAGAAAATATGTTTGATAAAAGACCGCATTTAGGTCTTCCATCTTGGTTTAAAAGGTAGTATATTATAATGGAGGCAGTGGACACCACCACATACCACCCGCTGTCTCCTTTATAATATTTGGATATTTATGTTACAAAAACTTAATTTTAAACCTGGTTTTGATAAACAAGTCACTGAGTCTGGAGCTGAATCACAATGGATTGATGGAGACTTTGTTAGATTTAGATACGGTTTACCTGAAAAAATAGGAGGTTGGTCTCAATTAACTTCAAGTAATTTAACTTTACCTGGCGTAGCGAGAGCACAACATGCTTTTACTTCTATTAAAGGAGAAAAATACGTAGCAATTGGTACGTCTCAAGGTTTATTTTTATATGCTAATAATACATTTTATGACATCAGTCCTTTAGATAATGATGTTATTACAGGAGCTACCTTTGATGCAACATCCGGTTCTGCAACAGTTACTGTTAATAAAACAGCGCATGGATTACTTAATGGTAGGTATGTAACATTTACTGCGGTTACAGTTCCAACAGGATCGGGTTATGCTACCTCTGCTTTTACAGATAATACTTTTGAAGTTTTAAATAGAACAGCAAATACTTTTGATATTACAATGCCTTCTAATTCAGCTGGAACTACATCCGGCACTGGATCAGCAACAATTAATCCTTATGAAATTGTTGGCCCTACTTTTCAAACCGGTGGTTTTGGTTGGGGTACCTCTACATGGAGCACTAGTACATGGAACACACCTAGAGCAACTACTAATGTAACCTTAGATCCAGGCCTCTGGAGCCTAGATAACTTTGGTCAAATATTAATTGCAACTATTGGAAATGGTAGAACATTTACTTGGGATGCGGGGGCGGTTAATCCAACAACTAATAGAGCTGCAGTAATGACAGGCGCTCCTACTAAATCAAGATTAACTCAAGTATCGGATAGAGATAGGCACGTGTTTCATTTTGGAACAGAAACAACTATAGGTGATCCTACAACACAAGACCCTATGTTTATAAGATTTTCTAATCAAGAAGACTTTAATACTTATGCTCCAACAGCTACAAACACTGCAGGTACTTTTAGAGTTGATAAAGGTAATGAAATTATTGGAGCTGTATCTGGTAAAGATTATACTTTGGTTTTAACAGATACATCTGCATATGTGATTCAATTCGTTGGTCCACCATTTACTTTTTCTGTAAGACAAGTTGGTACTAACTGTGGATTGATTGGACAGAACGCATTAAGTTATTCCGATGGTAAAGTATTCTGGATGTCAGGTGAAGGTGGATTTTTTATGTTTGATGGTACTGTAAAAAGCATACCTTGTTTAGTAGAAGACTTTGTATTTACAACTAATGGAGATCATTTAGGAATTAATTATACATCAAATCAATTAGTATATGCGGAACATAATTCTTTGTATACAGAGGTTAGCTGGTTTTATCCTAAAGCAAGTTCTTCTCAAATAGATAGGTGTGTTACTTATAATTACACAGAAAATTTATGGACCACGAGTTCGCTTGCAAGAACTAGTTACATAGATCAAGGTGTTTTTGAATTACCCTTTGCAACTGAATATAATAAAACAGGGCTACCTAATTTTCCTATACAAGGTATTACAAACACTTATGGGGCTTCTACTTACTACGAACATGAAAAAGGAGTAGATCAAGTTAATAGTTCAGGTACAACTTCTATTGATGCGTTTATACAATCAGGTGATTATGATATAGCAAGTAGATCAAGTGCTTTAGGAACTCAAACAGGTGTTGCGGACTTTAGAGGAGATGGTGAATATATTATGTCAGTTAAAAGATTTATACCTGATTTTCAACTATTAGAAGGTAACTCTAAGATAACTCTAATCCTTAATGATTACCCTAATGGCACAGCTGTAAGTTCTCCACTTGGACCCTTTACAGTTAGCTCATCTACTGATAAAGTAGATACTCGTGCAAGAGCAAGACTAGTAGCACTTAAAATAGAAAATGATGCAGTCGGAGAAACCTGGCGTTATGGTACTCTTAGACTGGATGCAAAACCAGATGGAAGAAGATAATGATAGACAAAAGAATAACTGCTAGAAGAAATTTTAAAGGTGGAGCTGATATGGGAACTGTATCTACACCTACAAGAGCAGCCACTAATAAAGGAGCTCCTAACGTTAGTGCTGGTGGAGCAAGCTTCAATGATCTAGGTCCAAGTATCAGTGGAAGAGATACAGGTGGAAATCAACCCAGTTATGAAAGAAGCAGAAACCGATTTATAGATAAATTTAATAGAGATAGAACAGCTGCTTTAGGTAGAAAATACAAACCAATTGGTTTAGATGAATTTGGTTATAGACCTCGAGGTGGTGGTTTGGGTAATTTATTTAAAACAATGCTTGGTTTTGCTACAGGTATACCAATTGGTTTATTTAATAAAGGTAAATCAGGTATAACAAATATAAATAATGCACTTGGTAACTTTAGAGAAAAGTTTACGGGTTATAGAACTCAACAAGAATATGATGACGCTAGGCAACAAAGAATTGATCTCAATAGAATTAATACAATACAAAATACTTTAGATAGAAAATATGCTGATGGAGATTATAGCATGACTGACCTTGATGAAAGACTTGCAAGTCTAAAAGAAGGTTTAGGAATTACTCCAAACACTGCAGCTCAAAATGAACAACAATTTCTTGATTTTAGTAATCAACCTGAACTTTCGTATGAAGGTATAAAAAAATTAGCACAACCTAATATAAATTCTTCTGGTATTAACACTCTACCAATGGGAATAGCACCTAATAATTATAATATGCGACAACCACAATATATAGAAGAACTTGATGAAAAATTTAAAGACCCAGTTAAAGATCAAGTTGGTGATTTAGAGTTCATAATGGCTGGTATGAATGAAGCACAAAAAAATAAAGCTTTACAAGAAATGGGGTTTGGCGTACCTGCTGATAAAATTATGCCAAAGCTACAACAATTAGATGATACAAAATTTTTTAT
>Ga0255769_10002354_pt1 | contig 20360 bp, 13 predicted proteins | sample 041ome_9_FD_179637 | JGI IMG/M metagenome (GOLD analysis project Ga0255769, IMG submission 179637) | Coastal salt marsh microbial communities from the Groves Creek Marsh, Skidaway Island, Georgia - 041413US metaG (version 2) | ecosystem: Environmental > Aquatic > Marine > Intertidal zone > Salt... | reverse complement strand
ACGAAACCGATTAAATTTTTCGGCAACTTTCCGTATCCGTACATGAATGGCTTGCTGCACCTGGGACACGCGTTTTCGCTGAGCAAATTGGTACGATTTTTTTGTTATCGTTATTATTCGCTGCGCGTTATTCGTTCTCTTTCGTTCGTTCGTTTGTTTTTGTGCGTTTGTCGTCGTCGCTCGCGCGCGTTCTTTTCTTTCGGCGTTTAGCGCGTGCGCGCGAGTACTCTCGCGCGAGAGCGCGAAGACGTGTATTTAAATAAATAGTCTCTTCTGACTTGTATTTCTTTCTCTCTCTCTCTCTCTCTTTCGCTGCTGTGAAATGGAAACACAACAGGAATTTGCATCCGCGTACCATCGATTGAAAGGCGATAACGTGTTGTTTCCGTTTGGTTTTCACTGCACCGGGATGCCGATCAAGGCGTGCGCGGATAAGATCAAGAAGGAAATCGACGCGTACGGGAACCCTCCGGTGTTTCCGTCGGATGAAGATTTAGAAATCGAGGCTGCCAAGAAGCAAGCGGAAAAAGAGCAGATGGAAAAGGATAAAGATCCGACCAAGTTTGCGGCGAAGAAATCGAAAGCGGCCGCGAAAACTGGGAAGCAAGCCACGCAGTGGGGGATCATGCAAGCCAGCGGGATTCCGGAGGAGGAGATTCCTTCCTTTGCGGATTCGATGCACTGGTTGAATTATTTCCCGCCGTTGGCGAAACGCGACGTCGCTTTGCTTGGCTGTCAAGTCGATTGGCGCAGATCTTTCATCACCACGGATGTGAATCCGTTCTACGATAGTTTCGTGCGATGGCAGTTCAACACGTTGAAGAAGCTCGGGAAGATTGTCAAGGCGAAAAGGTACGCGGTGTACTCGCCGATTGATGGGCAACCGTGCGCGGATCACGATAGAGCCTCTGGCGAAGGCGTCGGACCGCAAGAGTATTTGTTGATCAAAATGCGCGTTTTGGAGGAGAATTTTGACGCCTTGGAGTGCTTGAAACCGTTGAAAGGAAAAGAAGTGTTCTTAGCTGCGGCGACGCTCAGACCGGAGACGATGTACGGGCAAACCAACTGCTGGATCTTACCGGATGGCGAATACGGCGCGTACGAGTTAAAATCCGGCGAAGTCTTCGTCATGGCTGAAAGAGCCGCGTTGAATTTATCCTATCAAGAGCAATTCGAAGAGGAAGGCAAACCAAAGTTGTTGTGCACGATGAAAGGCTCGGAGTTGATGGGGTGCTCGGTGAAGGCGCCAAACGCGGTGTTGGAAAAAATCTACTGTTTGCCAATGCTGACGATTTCCATGACTAAAGGTACCGGCGTGGTCACCTCGGTTCCGTCGGATTCTCCGGACGATTTCATGGCGTTGTCGGACTTGAAATCGAAAGAAGCTTTGAGAGCTAAGTTCAACGTCAAAGACGAGTGGGTCTTGCCGTTCGAAGTGATTCCAATCATCAACATTCCGGGCTACGGCGACGCCTCCGCGCCAGCGGTGTGCGAAGAGTTGAAAATCAAATCACAAAACGATCGACAAAAATTGGACGAAGCGAAGCATCGCACGTATTTGAAAGGCTTTACGGACGGCGTCATGATTGTCGGCGAGTATAAAGGGAAACCGGTGAAGGAAGTGAAACCGATTATTAAGCAAGAAATGGTCGACGCGAACACCGGTTTGATTTATTCCGAGCCGGAGAAGATGGTCATGTCTCGATCTGGAGGCGAGTGCGTCGTGGCGTTGACCGACCAGTGGTATTTGGAATACGGCGAAGATAACTGGAAAGACGTCACGGAGAAGTGCTTGAACCAAATGAACATGTACCACGAGGAGTCCAAGAAGAATTTTGAACACACCTTAGGATGGCTTCGACAGTGGGCGTGTTCGCGATCGTTCGGTTTAGGCACGAAAGTTCCATGGGACGATCAGTTTTTGATCGAGTCCTTGTCGGATTCAACTATTTATATGGCATATTACACCGTCGCGCACTTGTTTCAAGGCGATTACGACATGTATGGCACGAAGTTCGGGTCCGTCGAGCCTTCCAAGTTGACCGACGCCGTCTGGGACGCCATTTTCTTAGGCGCGGAGAAACCGAGCGAAGCGGACTTTCCGAGAGATGTTTTGGATAAAGCCATTGCCGAATTCAACTACTGGTATCCGTTCGACTTGAGAGTTTCCGGGAAAGATTTAATCCAAAACCACTTGACGTTTTCCATGTACTCGCACACGGCGATTTGGCCGGATGGAAGCGAAAACAGATGGCCGAGAGCGTTTCGATGCAACGGCCACTTGTTATTAAACGGCGATAAGATGAGTAAATCCACGGGCAATTTCAAAACGTTAGGCCAAGCGATCGAAGAGTTTGGCGCGGACGCAGTGCGATTTGCGTTAGCTGATGCCGGCGATACCGTCGAAGACGCCAACTTCTCCGACGAAACCGCCAACGCTGCCATTTTGCGTCTGACGAAGGAGTGCGATTGGATGGAATCGATGATGAGCGAAAGTTCAGAGGAGCGCAAAAAACTTCGAACAACTAAAAATGACGATGATTTTGCCGACCGCGCGTTTGAAAACGCCATCAATTTTGCCATCGAAGAAACGCAAAAGTATTACGAAAACATGATGTTTCGCGAAGCGTTGCGCACCGGGTTCTACAACTTGCAAACGGCGAGAGACGAATATCGACAAGCCGTCGGCGAAAAGGAAATGCGATTGGACTTGATCGAGTTCTTCGTCGAAGTGCAAACGTTGCTGTTAGCGCCAGTGTGTCCGCACACGTGCGAACACGTCTGGAAGAACGTCTTGAAGAAACCCTCCGACTCGCACGTGGTCAACGCCGGATACCCCGCGAAATCCAAAGATGTCGACGTCGCGCTTATGAAAGCCAACGCGCACGTGAACAAAGAAATTTCCAACTGGCGTAAAATGATTGCCAAAGTCCAAGCGCCGCCGAAAAAAGGTAAAGCGACGGTGAAAACAACCGTCACGGACATGAAAATCTACGTCGCGAAAGAATTTATCGGCTGGAGGTCCAAGTGTTTGCAAATCATGAAAGATTTACACGCTCAATCGAAATTAGACACGAAAGAAGTCATGGACGCTTTGAAAAACGCCACGGAGTTGTTGCAAGATGTCGCGGATGGGAACTTCAAAGGTGCGATTAAAGTCATGATGCCCTTCATTAAATTTAAAATGGAAGAAGTGCAAGCGTTGGCGGAAGACGGCGCGTCGGCGTTGGAGAACACGACGGTGTTTGACGAGTTTCGCGTCTTTGACGAAACGAGTGACTACGTCGCCAAAAGTTTAGGTTTAAATTCAGTAAAGGTGTTTTATACTAGCGAAGAAGGAGGCGACGACGACGACGACGACAAGACGAAGAAAGCGAAGAGCGATAGCACTCCGGGTGCTCCGTGCGTCGTGTTTGGTACGTTAGAGGAAGCGTTGGAAAAGTTGTAATTACTCGTTCACTTGAAAAATTTAAAAAAAAACGCTCGCTTTTTACCCCTCGTTCATCATATATAAAATATGCCGCAAATCACGCCCAACGTGGCGTTCACGAACGTTTCCCGAGAGATTCGGTGCAAGTGGAGAGACGAAGAGACTCTGAGCAAGTTGCAAGATGGTGCGTCGTTTCTAATTTTCAATCCTTAAATGCCCGATGCACGCGCGAAGAAACGCCTAAAACGCCCTTTTTTAATAACCGATTGATCTATGTATTCACACGACCAACAAGTCGTCGACGGGCATGTGCACAGCATTCGTTCTCTTGACGGGTTAGAATCCATTCATCGCGTCGTGTGCGAGGACTTTCACGATTGGAAATTGATTGTAACCTTACACGAATCAAACTTTGCGGTTTGGGAGTGCGATTCATTTACGTTTGAAAGTGAGATATTGAAGGAAATCGAGGCTTGCGAAGGCGTTACAATGATAGAAACTCAAACGTACACGTTTGTGGATTTAACCACCGCGGAAGCGAAGAAAAGAGATGAAGGAGAAGAAGAAAAAGAAGAAGAAAAGAAAGGGGCGAAGAAAGAAGAAAAGGAAGTCGGCGTTGTCTGGTAGTGGTTGATGTGAATTTTGTTCTCAGCGGAGCAATCCATCTACATTTTTTAATTTACAATCGTCTGTGAGTGTTCCAAAAGCTATCCTTTTCGTCCGCATCGCCGGCGCTCGATTTCTTTTTCCTCCAGCTGCTGCTATTGATGCCTCCTTCTTTGTTTTGCCTCTCCAACGAGATCGCTTCTTCTTGCATGTCCGCGGTTCTTTGTAACGTTAATCGACGCACTTCGGAGAGTTCCTCGGCTTCCATGATTTGCCGCTTCTTCGCTTCCATCGCGAACGAGGCGGTTTCCGGGAGCGCAATGTCAACTTTTTCTCGTTTGCCGTCTTTGCCTTTGCACATCATTTTGAACGCGATGGATTGTGCCGCCGATGCTGACGGCGCTTTCAAAACGCTTGGCGAAGGTATCGCAGTTTCTTTCTTGTTCTCGTCGTTTAGCGTATTTCTCTTCACCTTGACGCTACCGACGCCCAAAAATTTCTCCATCTCGCGCTCAAACTCGGATTCCTCTTGGCGGGACGCGACGACGGTTTGCATTCGCACTTCGATCTCATCATCCGATGAAGATTCATCGGATAAAGAAGACGAAAAACTATCGTCGTCGTCGTCGTCGTCGGATGATGATGATGATGATGATGATGACGATGCGCTTTCATCATCAGTTTCACCGTCACTCTCTTCTTCATCATCGTCAGATACATCGGACGGCGACGATGATCCAGCAGACATCGACGAAGCGTCGTCCTCCTCGTAGTCTCCTTCCAAAGTCTCAGATTCGCCATCGTCGTCCTCCTCCTCGTCGTCGTAGGTATCTTCACCTTCTTCGTCGTCCTCCATCTCCTCGTCCTCAGCCAACGTTCCCAGCCGCCCGCCCGATGATCCTCCGTTCTTCTTCTCCGCGTCGGTCGAAGAAACGACGCCAAACTTCTCCTCCATTTTCACGCACATCTCGTGCGCCTCCTGAAACGACTCGCATATTTTCATTTCGGGCCTCAACTCTTTGATGATATTCACCGCGTCGTTGTTCACGTCCATGCTCAAGATTTTTGATTTCATGTACCTCTGAAAATACGTCAAAAAGCAGTCTAATTTCTTCTTCTGCCATCCGCGATTGAAAAATCGACCGCACTTTTCGAGAAGCACGTTCGCGATGCGGATGCGAATCGGATCTTTCCTGTCGAAATCGTTATCGAACGGCTCCGCGTGCGTGTTTAAGAGCAAGAATAAGCACGAGAAAACGCACTCGGCGTGCAAACATCTTTGATTGAATAATTCGCCAATCACGCGCGCGTTGGAGACTCTTCGCTGCGTCATGTGGCTGAGATTTTGCTCGAGGCCGAAACGGAACTCTTCTAAAGCAGCGTCGGCGAATTTAACGATGAGTTCATTCTTCTTCGATTGCTTTTGATTTTGCGAGAGTTTGCAGATGAGTCTGACCACGCGCTCGGCGTCGTCATACTTTTGTTGAGAATGTTTAACCGCCCTTCGAACGAGGTACCTTTCCAAGTGCCCGTCGTCGAATTGATCGCAGTGTTTCAAAACTTTCGCGAGTTGTCTTTTCGCCAAGGATGGATCCGCGGACATTTGCTCCACGAACAAGTACTTCACGTATTCGAACAGAACCGGTTTGGGAGGTTTCGTGGTTCGAAATATCTCTCGAGGTCGCGCCGCGTAATACGCTTCGTCAACCAACGCCAGTTGCGTCTCGTCAAGGTATTTCGAGACTATTGATTTCAAGCGCAAAATAAAGTCGAGAAACGTGTTTGCCCTTTTCTTGGACTTTGCGGATTTGCAAAGAAAACGTCCGCATCTGCGAACGAATGCGCACATTAATTCTACCGCGCCGTTCTGTGCGGCGTTCAGACTGTCCACGCGTTCGAAATTCTCGATTAAGAGTTGCAAACACTGCATACCCTCAGCCGACGGGTCGATCAACTCGAATTTTATCAACTCAGACACGTAGTGCGCATTTTGCAGCTTTTGATTCAATTTCAGTTGAGATTGCGCTCTCGATGTCGTCGACGTCGTCGTCGTCTTGTTCAGGTTGAAAAACTTTTCGAGAACTTTACTCGCGACCACGTCTGAAATGTCCTTCGGAAAGACTTCGGACATGAGCTTACACACTCTGGCGTAAAAAGGAACCAAAGGAGACATCAAAAGTTGATTGTTATTACTCTCCATCGACGTCGCGTTGTTGTTGTTATTGTTGTTGTTGTTATTATTCATGGTTAATTCCGGAGGCGATAGCAACTCCTCGGCCAAACGCTTCTTCGCTCCCGGCGTCGCGACGTAACAGAAATCCACCGCAAACGCGTCAACTTTTTCTGCATTTTCGCAGTCGCGTCGCAATCGATTGATCAACGCGTCCACTTTGAAATCTTTTGCCTCTTTTTCTTCCCTTTGTTTCTTTTCCGCGTCCGTTTCGTTCTCTGGCGTCGGCTTTTCGACGAGAAGCACCGCAGGAATCGACTCTTTTATAGGCAACAAGTCTAGGTAGAATCGTCTTTGCTCGTCGCTTTCCCACTCGGAGGCGTTGGCACCTCCGACGAGCGCATCGTTTTCACTGGCTGCGTTTCTTTGTTTCAATCCACGATCGAGTTCAATCTTGTTCGTCTCTTTGTCCTTATCTTTGCTGTTCGCGTCTTTGTCGTCCACGAAATCCTCCAACTTTGGAATCTTGTCCACGCGCAACGCTTCCGCCAAGGTTTGACACTGTTTCAACAACGCGTCTCTCGTCGCCGTCGCTTTTGAAAATGCCGAGGACACTTGCGCCGGGACTTCGCCTTTGGTTTTCAAAACTCGCAAAACGTCCTCTTCTCTCGCTCTCGCCAATCGCACCGAGGCGGCTAATTTTATCAACGCGTCCTTTTCGTACTTTTCGTGGATGATTTGCGCGAATTTCTCGCACACTTCCGGTTTACACTTGACGACATCGTCGACATCATCCACGCTCGTTTCTTCCTTCATCTCATCGCCTCCTTCTTTTCCTTCACTTTCCTCCTCTGCAATCGTAGTCGATGGTGGTGGCGGTAGTTTCACGTCTCTTTTGCCTAAAAATTCTAGCGAATACGTCTTGGCAAAAAACGCCAACGCGCTAAGAGATTGCAAATACGCCTCGGGAGCGACGTCGTACTCCATCTCCGCGTGTTTCTTGACCACTTCGTACACGCACTTTGGCGAATCGATGATTGATATCAGGTATAATTCTGCCAATAAACACAGTTTCGCTCTTCGTAACAGCGGCGTTGGCGGTTTGTTCTCCTCGTCGTCGTCGTTGTCGTTGTCTTCTCCTCCGTCTACTCCTACACCTAATCCTCCTCCTGCTAAACTATTAATGCTGCCGCTATTATTATTATTATTATTATTATTTTCTAACGCGAGCGCCATCTGCGCCGCTTCAGCGCTGCTCATCGGCGTCGCGATCGCCAAAATCTCCTTCTTCAGCATCTCTTTCATCTCCGTCCTCGGCGTCTTTGAAAACAGCTGCGTAAACATCGCGTCGATAACCTCCGCCGCGTAAAACGCATCCGAACCTTTCAACTTCCCTCTCGCGATGGCAATGATGCACTCCTCCATGTACTTGGACGCGTTTATCTTCGACTCAAAATCTATTTTCAAAGCTTTACTCGTCGCTTCCGTAATCGCCCCCGACTTCAGCTTCTTCACCAGCGCCACGTTCTTCTTAATCGACGAGTCCATCTTCCGCAGCCGATCTTCGTTCGCTTTCTCCTTCGCCTTCATCTCTCCTTCTCCTTCTTCTTCTCTGGTCGCGTTCTTCTCTCTCAACGATTTCCTGCTCTCTCGCACGAGCGTTTTCACCTCGTGCTCTCTCTTCCTCTTCAAATACGCTCGCTCCATCTCTTCCAATCGTTTCTTCTCGCGTTCTTCTCGAGATTTTTTCTCCATCGCTCTCGTTTCTTCTTCCATTTTTTCTCGTAAAATTCGTTTCTCGTCTTCCGTCAGCGGCTTTGAAATCTCTTCTTTCTTCTTCTTTTTCGAAGAAGAAGCGTTGTTGTTGTTGTTCTTGTCGTTAGCGGAAGAGAGAACAGATCCAGAGGCGACGGTGGTGGTGGTCTTCTTCTTCTTCTTCTTCTTTGCTTCGTCGGTGGTCTTCGCGACGCGTAACTTTTCGCCGCTGATGTCGTCGTTTTTGTCGTCGTCGTTCTTTCCCGGAAACTTCTTCTTGTTGGGCGCTGGTCCTCCATCATCTTTAGCGGCGGCGGCTGAAGCAGCAGCAGCGGCAGAAACACCAGAAGAAGAAGATTTTTGTCGTCGCTGCGTCGTTTGCCTCGGCGGCAAAGGCGCCGGTATCTTAGGAGGCATGTTTACTTACGATGCGCTTTGTGCGTTTAAAGCCGACAGTTTTGTGAGGGAAAAAAGAGAAGAAAAGACGCGTGAAAATGATGAAAAATACACGCTCGCACCGCATGTGTGCGCACACGATGTATTTAAACTGCTGGAGCTCGCGCGATGATGAGAGAAGAGCTGTGATGGCATATGCGCGCTGCTCGTGGTGGGGTATGGTGGCAAACCGCCCCCGGGCGCTCGTCGCGTACGGTTTCTCTCTCTCCACGACGACGACGAAACAATCGTTTTCACGTTCTCCGCTCTTCTTCTTTTCGGAGGACGTTTATATTCTCCTCGCGTCTTCTCTCGTTATTATTATTCACATCCCAACACACAACGTTCTCCTTCTTCTCCTTCTCCTTCTTCTTCTTCTGCGCCGTTCGTTCGTTCGTTCAGAGAGAGCGAGAGAAGAGAAGAGGCACAAAACGACGACACACAAACACAGACGAAAGAAGTCTCTGCGCGTTGCGTTCTCAGTTCAGATCACGCGAATCGAAAACGCGTTTTATTTTTGTTTTCTTCTGTTTAGGGTTTTTGTATCAGAAAAATCCCTAAACCCTAAACCCACGCGTATCTTTTTCCCTCATCGAGGAGAAAAATGCAAAATTCTTCTCTCTGTCTGTATCTTCATATTCCGCACTCGCAAACACACACGCACAATAATACATAATAAATATGATTTCTGCAGCCACTTCCACAACCGTTCGCGTCGTTGCCGCGTCTTCTGCGTCTAACAACAACAAGGTGCGTGTTCTTGACTGTATTCAATCGAGAGAAAATCGTATTTTTTTTTGTTTTTCCTTTTTTGGATAAATTTCCAATCGCAAGCGCGCTCGCTTTTCTTCCTCTTTTGGTTCGTGTTGGGGATCTCTTTTCTCTCTCTCTCGTCTCTCTCTCTTTTGGTAAAGAAGGAAGGAGGTCGCGCTCTCTCTTCTCGTCGCTCTCTCGAGTCGAAGACTCCCTCCCTTCTCTCGCTTTGTTGCTCTTTGGGATCGAAGTCTTTGACAGAGAGAGAGAGAACGAGTATGTAAAACGAGAAGAGCGAGATGGCGTAAAAAGTCTTAAACCCTATCTGTGTGAAAACCCTAAATTATTGTGCTCACCAAAAACTCTCTTCTTCTTTTTTGTTGTTATTAAATAACGAACAAACAGCGCGCGTCCAAGCAAGCGTGCAAAGCGTCTTCTTCTTCTTCCGTGCAAAACGTGGCGGTGTTAGCGGCTACGATCGCGACTTTATCCGGCCCGGTGTTACCATCGCAAGCGGCGGCTGAGGGGTTTGATCTCGAGGCGATGTACGCGGCGAAGGGGCAAACGGCCAAGTCAAAGTCTCGATTCGAAGGGACGGATACGGCGAGATTGATCGAGCAACCGAAGGAGTCTGCTCCGGCGTTACCGGCGGCGAAGCCGAGAAAAGAGGCGCCGAAGAAGGTGAAGGCGGCGCCGGCACCGAAGGCACCGAAGGCGGCACCGGCACCGAAGGCGGCGCCAAAGGCGGCTGCTTTGAAGGCGGCGCCGGCGCCGGCGGCGCCGAAGCCAGCGCCGGCTCCGGCTGCGCCAGCCCCGAAACCGGCCATGGACAGCGCCCCGATCAACTGGTCTGAAATGATGAACTCGACGACGCCGTCCAAGCCGAAGGCGGAAAAGCCGAAGAAGGCTGAAAAGCCGAAGAAGGAAGCCTCCTCGGCGGGCGGCTCTCGATTCTTGTTGCCGGGCACCAAGGCGAACTTTTCGAACATGCCGGCGCCGGCGCCGAAGAAGGAGAAAGCCCAGAGACCAGCTCAGCCGAAACCGACGTACGAGTTTACTCGATCTGGCCCGGGAGAGGCGGAAGGCTTCCAAAAGAGAACTGTGGAGGACAAATCCACCGCGAGCGGTGACAACGAAATCGTCACGTTCATCGCGTCCGTCTTGTCCGCCGCGTTTGTCGTCAAGATTACGGAAAACAAAGACAACAAGCCGAAGTTGCCGGAAGTTGTGAGAAAGGCCCCGGCGGCGCCGAAGGCGAAGGTGGCGGCTGGCGGTAATGGTGGTGCTGCCGAAGCGCAGGCATGGATTGACGCGTGGAAAAACTCCTCCGGCGGCGGTTCGAGCGACCCGGCGCAAGACGCGCAAAAGTGGATCGACGCGTGGAGAGCAAAGCAATAAATGATGATTTGAACACAAAAACAAAATAACAACAACAACATTAGATGTAATACAAACAAAAATTAATAAGACGCACGAAACGTCGTATTTTATCATGTGAATGTGATTATATGCGTTTTCGTCGAATCACCGGCATTTTACTACTACGTACATAAAATATAACAACATCAGCATTTTTTTTTATTATTCGATGGGTTTGAAGACTTCCAAGCCGCCGAGGAACGGCCTCAACGCTTCCGGCACGGTGACCGACCCGTCCTCGTTCTGAAAGTTTTCCAAGATGCAAATGATCATTCTCGGAACGGCGCACGCCGTGGCGTTTAAGGTGTGCGCGAATTGCAACGGCTGCTTCTTGCCGTCGACCGCGTTTGGCCTGTATTTAATGTTCAATCGTCTGGCTTGGAAATCCGTGCAGTTCGACGCGCTCGAGATTTCCCCGTACCTCTCTAAGGCTGGCATCCACGCTTCGATGTCAAACTTTCTATACGCCGGAGCGCCTAAATCGTGCGAGCTCATATCTAATACTTTAAAGTGTAAACCTAATTCCGCGTACATTTCTTTTTCGATGTTTGACAACTCCTCGTGCATCTTGTTAGACTCTTCCGGCGTGCTCACGGCGAACATTTCAACCTTGGAAAACTGGTGCAAACGGTACATGCCTCTGGTAGCCGCTCCGGCGGCTCCGGCTTCGGTTCGAAAACAGTGCGAAAACGCGACGAATTTTTTCGGCAAATCTTTTTCTTCGTACGTTTGATCCATGCATTTCCCGCCCAGCAACAACTCCGCGGTGCCGGCTAAACATAAATCGGAATCTTCCACGGAGTACACTTGGGTGTTTTCCGCCCGCGGTTGAAACCCGCATTTTTCGACGACCGATCTTCTGACCAAATCGGGAACAACCATCGGTTCAAATCCTTTCGCGATGGCTTTTTGCATCGCCCAGTTAATCAACGCTAATTCGAGCAAGGCGCCGACGCCGGTCAAGTAGACGAATCGTGTGCCGCTCACCCTCGACGCCGTCTCAAAGTCAAACATGTTCAACTTTTCACCAATGGTCACGTGATCTTGACACTTCATCCCGCCAAAATCTCTCTGCTCGCCGACAATCTCCATCACCGTCGCTAACTCCTCGCCTCCAATCGGAACGTCCGGGTGCGTATCGTTCGGAATCTTTTGCGCCTCTTGCTGCAACTGCTCGGAAATTTCATTCAACTCAACCTCGATGGACGCCAATTCGTCTTTAATCCTTTTACCTTCCTCAATCAGCGCGTCTCGGACTTCTTTTTCCATCTTACCTTTCATCTTCTTCGCGTTTTCATTCCGACTCGCTCGCAACACGTCCGCTTTTTGGTCCAAGTTCACGAAAGCCTCGTAGCGTTCCACGACTGCGCGAAGAAGAAGAAGAAGAAGAAGAAGAGAAGTGAGCAGAGCAGAGCGGGTCGGGTCAGTTTCATCTCAGACGACGACGACGACGACGATCGATCGATACTAAAACACGTGCGCATGTAATCAACAGACCCCGCGAGAGAAGAAAAAGATAAAGAAGAATCAATCGAAAAGTGTTTACAAAACAAAATATATATACACATATTAAAATCTTACCCGCGGATACGTCCACGTTCGTCACGTTTCTGTTTTTGCAATTCAGCTCCACGTTCGCTTGATTGTCGCGAATGGATTTAAAATCAATCGACGCTTTCCACTGCTCTTGCGGCGTCTTTTCCTTCGCGACGACGACGTTGTTCGTAGCAGCAGCAGCGGCAGCGGTGGAAGAAGAAGCGCAGACGTATCTTCTCCGTCCGTTGCTGCTGTTATTCGTGGTGACATTCCATCGTCTCGCGGCAGCGGCAGCGGCAGCGTGAGCCGCTTTGGGGAAAGAACTTCTTCGGGTCGTCGTCGTCGTCGTCGTCGTGCAGCGGTAGTACGACGAGGACGACAAGACTTTGTTAATAATCATCGTCGAGGTTCCGTGGTGCATTCTGAGCATTATATTTTTTTGATTCGAATAGACGAGCTTCGTTCGCGTTTGCTTGCTTGCGCGCGCGTGGTTTATCTCGCTTTCGCGCAATGAGGAGATGACGTTTTAGGGAAAAGGAGAAAAAAATGGAGAAAAAATGGTGCGACGTGTGTTGCTCTGACGACGATGACGGTGACGATGATACAACTCTCTGTTATTTTTTCCTGCCGCTGCTCCTCCTGGTCGCCACCCCAATCTTCTCGTTCGTAGTTTTAGTCGTCGTTGTCGCCGCCGCGTTCTTTTTCGTCGCTACTACTTTTGTCTTCTTCTTCGCGGGGGCCGTTTGCGCTTTCTTCTTCGGGGCGAGCCGTCGTCTCGCGGCGGATTGCTTCGCGACGGCGTTCTTCTTTTTCGTGTTGTTGTTTTTGTTCTTGTTCTTGTCGATGACTTTTTTCTGCGTCTTCTTTTGCGCGTTCGTCTTTGCACTCGTCCCGCTCTTTCGCGCGCTCGTCGCGTTCTTCTTCTTCTTCTTCTTCTCGTTCTTCTTCTTCTTCTCTTCTTCCGCGGCTGCTTTTTTCTGGGCGAGCGCGGTCTGTTGGAGGTGGGCGAGCAAAACGTCCATGACCTCGCGCGCGATGGTTTTCGTGTCGCACATTGCGCCTACCCCGGTGTCGCCGCACATCAACGTTTTTTCGATCGGGTCTAAGAATCGCACGCCGTCTCCGAATAGCTGTTCACCGTGATGTCTTTTGATCGCGTCGATGTGCGTCTTCGTGATCGGGTGTTGCCACATGTGCGTGTTCATGGCCGGCGCGATCAACAACGGTTTCTTGAAATCCCAAGCGCGGATGATCGACGTCGCGAGGTTGTCGCACATACCGTTGGCTATTTTTGCGAGCGTGTTTGCCGAACACGGCGCGATGACGCAAATGTCCGCTATGTTTCGTAAATCGATGTGCAGCACCGGGTCGCCTCGTTCTCGCCACGTGTCCCATTCCTCGACGTCGCTGTAATATTGAAGGATGACGTCGTTCTTATCTTTTAAAATCCATGGGCCCCAATGCACCAAAAGCTCATCGTAAGACCATCGACAGTCGGTATAAAAATTATCGTGATTGTTTTGCTTGATCCGATCTAATTCAATCTCAACGTCTACATCCACGGGTTTCATGGGAACGGTGTTGATAGTCAATTTCCCTTCGTCTACCGATTCCATGGCAACTTCAATGAATTTCGTCGCGGCCTTGGTCGCCACCACGTGAATATACAGCGTCGGCTCCGGTTGTTGCCTACGTCCTCCTATAATCCATCTCCCCCCCCGCGGTCGGATCTTCTCGAGCCGCTTTCGAACGCGCGCGTATTCCCGCGCTATGTCGTTGCGCAAGTCGTACCATTTTATCGCCGCCACCGATCCCGTCGCGATGACGAGCACGTGAATTCCTCCTCGATGCTCATAATCATCACCGAAGCCTCCTGGTCTTCTTTCACGTGCATCCGATTTCGGATTTACGCGACGGTGTCTTCTGTTGCTCTCCAACCTATTATAGTTCGTCCGCTCCACAACCTCCTCCTTTCCGCCGCTCATCTCTCTCACACGCGCACAAAACAAACACTCTATTCCTCCTCCTCGTTCTTCAAAACTCTCCTCTTCAGTCGATCTTTATACTTCTCTCCTCTCTCTCGGTTTATCTTCGCCTTGAACAGCTTTTGCGCTTTCAAACACTTATCCAATTCCCACTTTTGTTGGTTACAAATCCCGGTCCACTTTTTATACCACGGCTGCACTTCGTGACACCGTTTTAACTTTTGGACGAGTTCAGCGCACAGCGGGTGTTTGGAAAGCGTCAGAGGCGGGTGCATTTAACTTAAACAACGACGTTTTTCTTTCTTTCTTCGCTCTTCTTTTTTGGTATCTTTACGTCGTCGTTCAATTTGCGCGCAGCGCTTTTCTTTTGGGGAAAACGTCTTTTGGAAATGAAGCATTTTGGAAAATGATGAAAAGAAATAATACGCGAAGAGGATCGATCGATCCCCCCTGTTGTGATCACGACGCCGCAGCGCACCTTATTTTGTCGTCGTCGTTAGCGGCAGCGGCGGCGGCAGGAGCAGCGCCAAAAAGAAGAAGAAGAAAACGAAACAGAGAGAGATGAAGAGATCTGATATCATCGATAGATACCACATCGATGATATCTCGTTTTCTGTTCTCGTGGAATGTGCGCATCTCTCTTTTAATAAAAAGAGAGAACAGAGAGAGAGAGAGATGTACACCGCGCGCTTCTGCTTTCTCTCTCTCTGTTCTCTCTGGAAAGAAAGAAACCCAACGAACGCTCTTCTGTTGTTGGCGCGAGACGAGAGAGAGAGAGAGACAGAGAGAAGAAGAAGGCATCACATCGTCGTCATCGATCGTCACACATCGTTCTCTCTGATCTCATTTTTTCCAAAATCTTCATTTTTTTTTTCTTCGTGTTTTGTGTATTTTGCAGAAAGAAAAAAGAAAAATGATGTCGACGCCGAAGAACAACGCGACGATATCGACGACGATTAGAAAAAGACGCCTCCTCTCGTCGCTGATCCTTCTCTCGGTCGTCGTTTTCGTCGTGCTCCTCCTTCCGAACAGCGCGGAGTATTCCGTCGTTCGGAAGAAGAACAAAGTCTCTTTGTCGACGACGCGTGGTGCTTCTTTTTCTTCTTCGTTGGATTACGATTTCGAGTTTGACGAAGAAGACGGCGAAGATTACTGGGAGGAGGAGGACGAGGAGGACGAGGAGGGAAGGAGAGGAGAGAGCGACGGAGGAGACGTTTCCTCTTCGGTTTCTCACCACTCTTCTTCGGTGGTCGCGAAGAAGAAGACGTTTTATAAGAAACGAATGGGAAAATTTCGAGACGACATCGAGTCGATTTTTGTCCTCGAAGAAGATAACGAAGACGACGATGGATCGTCATCATCTTCTTCTTCTTCTTCTTCTTCGACAACGTTTGACGACTTCGAAACACCACTCAACGCGAGGAAATGCGTTCGATCGATCGCGATGAAACCATCCAGACGATTGTTTAACGACGCGGAGAGCGAGAATAAGAACAACAACGACGACAACGCGTTTTGTTTCAACCGGAAGAGCGAGAGAGCGAAGCACGAAGATTTCCCGCCGGTCGCCGTGGTGGCGGCGATACACGCGAGATCTTTGATGAAGATTAAGTCGAAATCTCCCGAAGCGATGACGGAATTCACGGAGAATTTACGGATGGCGTTTGGGGACGAGCGAGATAAGAAGAGCGAGATGCACTCGGACGGGGAGTTAGTGTTGGTCGCGTACGGCGTGAACGAAGAGACGGAGTCGGTTTTAGAGGATTTAGAGAAGCACTTCTTTCGCGAGAATGATTTCTTCTTGGCGGTGGTGGACGGCGACGAGAAAGCGCTGAATGAAATATCCGATTACGACGACGCGATTGCGCGAGGCGTGAAGTTTACGAGAGCGAAGTTTGTCATCGTCGCGGATTTGAACGCGATCGTTCCGTCCGCGGAGTGGACGAGCATGGCTTTAATGAAAGTTTTTCGAACAGAACCGACGATCTCGGCGGTTTTGTTCGGCGGTAACGAAAACGTGAGTGGATTCGAAGGCGCGAAGCGACCGGCGATGGTAGTCAGAGCTTGGGAGGCGAAATTCGCGCTGACTTCGGAAGACGATCGATCCTCGGGATGCGCGAAAACCGAGAAGAGTTTAGTCTCGTACATGGTGGAGAAAGGCATGGAGTTTAAGCGATTGCCGAGGAAGCTGAAAAGAATCGTCGCGTCGTCGAGAACAGGTAGCGGTGGCGATGATACTAATGATAATATTAATAATAATATTAATAACATGATGAAAAGCGATAATAGCGATAGCAGCAGTAGTAGTAGTAGTAGCAGTAGCAGTAGTAGTAGTAGCAGCAGCAGCACTTTCAACAGAAGACTGCTTCTCGGAGAAACGTCGACGTCTGAACGAAGAGACGACGTAGAGGAAGAGGAACTGTACATCATGGACGGTAAATGGGAAGCAAACGCAAACCGCGGCGGCGTCGACGGCGCATTTGATTTAGGATGCAAATCAGCCTCGAAAAGAAACGAAAAGAGTTTGTTTTGTCCCTCTTCTTCTGCTACGAATAATAATAGCAACAGCAACAAACGAAAAAGGAGAGTTCAGGCGACGTTCATCATGCAATACTTCAACAGAGCGAAAACTTTGGGTGAGATTTTCGACGCGTTGGCGAAGAGCGTCGAGCACTCGTCGATATCTTCGACTTCCTCGTTTACGATGGAAGTGTTGGCGAACATCGATAGTGGGTATAAAAAATCCGACAAATGGGTCCAGCGCGCGCTGGAATTCAAGAAACAAACCGGTAATCACGATTCACCGTTCGTGTTGTCGTTTTCTAACGACATTCATGAACTCCGAGCGTATAATCGATTGGCGCACGTCGCGACGGCTGAATTGCTCGTTTTCGCGCAAGACGACGATAAACCAGACGTGACAGACCAGAGCTCTTTATCGTGGCTTTTAGATGGATTATCGCTAATGCGTCGTCACAAAGATTTGGCTCTGTTGGGCGCCTACCGAGGCCGTTACGACGACGGTTCCCGAATGAAGAAATCATCCAACCAAAACGACGGCTCGAAATTCGGCGGTAACTTTGAATCCGACCGCGAGACTCGCCCGATCGCGTACGTCGACAGCGAACTCGGCGTTCCTTTCCTCTGGATGTACAAAGTCAACATGGGTCCCATGTTGTTTAAAAAGTCCATATTCTTAGCCTCCGGAGGGTTTCACGATCAATTCTCGTGCGCCGGAGAGATGGCGCAAGGCTTCGATTTCGAAATTTCCGTCCGCATGTGGGCGGAAGGATTCAAAGTCGGATTGTACGATCCAAAATGGAAACATCGAATCGATAAGGATTTAACGCAAATCGGGAACCAAAATCGTCATCGAGACGTTCAAAAGAAAGAGTTGACGGATAAAAAAGACGAAGCGACGAGGAGAAACAACCAGAACATTTACACCTTGTTCGCGAGCAACAAAAATTTTCACCACGAGAAGGGCACAAAATTAGCCAAAAAAGCTTTGAAGGAAGATTTAGCGAAGAAGACGTTACTGTGCGCTTTGCCGAAATCGCACGAGTTGTGCGCGAGTTCGTTTTTAGACACGCCGAGAGATACGGTGACGTGCATGTCCGCGGACCGGAAATGTTTCCAACGCAAGTACATCGAAAAGCACAACGTCGCCGGCGCGAGCGACGAAGAAGCGAGAAAGTCGCTGCCGAAAGACGAGAACGGGGACATCGACGTTTCTAAAATTCGATTCACGAAAGGCGAAAAAGTGAGATTTAAATACGAGTGGTTAGAGCACGACGGCGCGCAGAGAGTATGGAACGAAGCTTTGGTGGAAACGCAAAAAGTGGCGCTGAAGACGGCGTCGCGCTTGCAGAAGAGGAAGAAGGGCAATGTTCCTTCCAGCGGCGAGAACGAAGACGAAGGAGACGAATATCTTTCCGTCGAGGATGCCATAAAGCAATGGCTGAACGAAAACACGCCCGCGATAAACGAAAAAGTCGAGCAAGTGCGTTCGCAGCTCGCGAAAGAGGCCGAACCGGAGTTGAAACGCGCGGAAGAGCTCGCCTCGAGAGGTTTGATTTACGGCACGGGTGGCGCCATCAGTGAAGAGGAACGGGCGAGACGCACGAAAGAGGCGAAATTTGTGGATAAAAAAACGAGAGATCGCGTGGTAGAACTCGCTGGGATTAAAGCGTTCGAGGAAGGCAAGGAAGACAGAGCTGCGTGGGAAAAATAAATGTTTGAGATTCTCGAAGGACGTTTCTTTCTTTCTTTTCTTTCTTTCAATAAAATAAATAAAAAATATGTACACGTCATTTTTGTTCCTTCTTTGTTCCGTCGTCGTCGGTCGTCGTCGTCTTTTTGATCGCCGTAATTTAGGCGAGCAAAGCCGCCGCAATGGTTGCGCCGGCAATTGCGAGAAGCGCCTTGGTTGAAGCTCCTCCAGACGTACCAGTGGTGGTAGTCGTCGTGGTAGTCGTCGTGGTAGTACTGGTTGAGCAATCGTCCCTCGCCGTCGATCCAACGTGATCGGTAAAACAGAGCGTTTTCTCCACGGTTTGCATGCAACTCACGCCATCTCCGCACGTCCACTCGCTCGCGTCGTACGAAAGCACCGACGGCGCCGCGATGATCGCTCGCTCGGTGATAGTACCCGTGTTGAGACCGTTTGCGTCAAAGCAAGGACAATCGCGGTCGTAATTGAATGTTTTTTTCGTGCCATCCGGTTGCGGCATGTCCGTGAACGTTTCCGTGCCGTCGCCGCACTCGGTATATAACGCTCTGCATTCGGCGACGGTAACCAAGTTTGTACCGTCGCCGTAACAGCCGACGCCATACGGCGCTCTGTCTTGCACGTGGTAGTGATACACGTCAGTGGCAGGAGAATCCGGAGTCTTCCCGATGTGCGCGCCGCACGCGTCCAAGTGCGGCAACTTCTTGTTCGTGAAATCTTCCCACTTCCCGTACATTATGTACGGTCCAACGTCACCAATTTTTGTCGAATGCGTACCGGATTGCTCATACAAGCAGTGATACCTCCCGTGAAAGTGATAATCGTTTGTGTGTCCGCCGCACGGGCCGACGCATCCGCGATAGCTGCCATCCGATTGAACGTTCGGAAAGGAGTAAGCGGCGGAATCGTAGCACAATTTCCTGACTTTACTTTCCGCCAAGCCGAGATCCAATCCGCCCGCGGTGTCGTAAAAGTCGCTCGGCGTTGAACATCCCCAACCGGAAATTACACTATCTTGCGAACTCGAAAAACCGGCTTCGAAAGAGTTGTAGATGTGCGCGTTTGTGCTCACCGCGCTCCCACTAACCTCATACGTCAACGTTTTCGTCGTTCCACCTGCGCCGGTGTCGGTATACGTTTCCGTGCCGGCAGCGTACGTACATCCGTTGTCATTTCGCAAGTCCGCCGCCGCGGGAAGCGAAGCGAACGTCGGGTTAGAGCACGACGCCGCCCCGCCGCCGCCGCCCGGTTGCGCTTCCGCTGAAAAGGGCGAAGAAAGTGCTAAAATGCACGCCACCGTCGCGAAAATCTTCTTCTTGTTGTTGTTGTTGGTGGTGGTCGTTTTCATCGTCATCATCTTCAAATAAAATAGAGAGCAAGAGCGAGTATTTTTTTCTTTCTTTCTGTTGTTGTTGTTCAATCACACACGAGGGACAAAAAAAAGAGGAAAATATCTCATTTAGGGTTTAGAAGCGGAACGAACGCGATCCTCGCCTTACCCTAGGCAGGAGAAGAGAGAGAGAGAACGATGCGAGAAGAAGCTCACACAAACGGAAAGGACAAAAAAAAAACGACGACGAGACGGACGAAAAGAGAGAAACGCACTCACCGAGGGAAAGAAAGTGCGTCTGCGCGCGTGTGTTTTGTGTGTTCGTGTGTCTGCGCACCGACAAAAAGAGTCAATAAAAAGTGATGTTTTAGATAAATTGGAAAAAACAGTTGCAACTGAGAAGGGTTTAGGGTTTTTTAACTTTTTCTTCGTTTTTCTCTCTTTTTTCTTGCTTTAGAGCAGCCGTCACTCTTTTCTTGGGTGGATAATAAGTAATCCACACGAGCGAACAACGAACAACGAACAACGAACACGCGCGGACACCAGATCGAGAGAAGAAGATTATCTCTTTATCTCTCTCTCTCTGTGTGTGTGTGCGTGTGCGTCGCCTCTTTTTCTTACCTTAAGAGGTTGTTTTTTGGTCTTTTTGTTTTCCATTTAAGAGTGAAAGAGTACGAGAGAGATTTCTTGTTAAAAACATGGGCGGCTCA
>Ga0255769_10002350_pt1 | contig 20384 bp, 10 predicted proteins | sample 041ome_9_FD_179637 | JGI IMG/M metagenome (GOLD analysis project Ga0255769, IMG submission 179637) | Coastal salt marsh microbial communities from the Groves Creek Marsh, Skidaway Island, Georgia - 041413US metaG (version 2) | ecosystem: Environmental > Aquatic > Marine > Intertidal zone > Salt... | reverse complement strand
GCGGCTCGGGGTGACGATCTGGCCGATGGGTGTTGCGAGCGAGGCGCATCTGGGCGGGTGACTGGGCGAGACGGAGAGAATACAAGATGTTATGAATGACGAGAAAGAATGCTACGACGCGCGCGAAAAGACGCGGCGCGCGAGATGAATGGACTCAACGCGACTCGCGACGCGGACGCGGCCGGCGGCCGGGCGCTTCGCGAGTCGATGTCTTCGTCGCGGCGGCGCGGACGCGCTTGGTCGTCGCGCCTCGAGCGGCGTCGCGGTCGCTCACGCCGTTTTCCCTGTAAGTGGTCTCTCGCGATCGCTTGTCGCCGGATTTTTTGGGTACTGGACCGTTGACGCGGGCGATACACCAGGCGATGATGTCTTCGCAGATGTGATCGGACGTGGGCTTTTCGTGGCAGAGGTCGTGAAAGACGTCGTCGACCCACTCGAGGTGCTTGTCCGCTGTGTTCGCGCGCTCGATGAGCATCGTGCTCGAGCTCGGATCGGTCATTGGGTCGTCCTTGCCGTGAAATGAAATCACTGGCATGGTGATCTTTTCTAATTCCCCAGCCTTTTTCAGTTTAAGCGTGCTCAGGTACGCCTCGGCGGCGACGCGCACGCGCGTGTTGTTCACCCCGCTCGGCCACGTGTGCGCGTCTTGTTCGACCTCTTGTTGCGTCAGAGGAAACTTTGTGTTCCGCACCGTCTTCGCCAGAGGCACGGTTGGAATAAACATCGACAACAACGTCGTGAAAGGCAACAGCACGCGATTCAGCGGCCGCTTGCACAACTGATCCAAGCTCAACATCGGCGCCAACGTGACCAACCCGTTGGCGACGTCTGGAAACTCCATCGCCGTCTTCGTCGCCACGAACCCACCGAGACTGGTGCCGACCACGAACAGCGGAACTCCGGGGACATCTCCACGTATTAAAGTACAAAACCGCGCGAAATCGCGCACTAAATCATCCAAGCGATGGAAATAGCATCGCTTTCCGGGCGACGCGCTGTCGCTTCGCCCGTGGCCCTGGTGATCGATGCAAAACAAGCTCACGTCCGACTTATTCATGCGCTCGGGCCAAGACGACGCGTAGTGCACGCGCGGAGTGCCGGGCGGGATGCTCGCCAGCATCTCGAACGAGCCGTACACGCCCAGGCCGTGCGCGAATACGATTATAGCTTTGGGTTTCGGTACTTCCCACGAGTACCACCGAATCTTCAAGTTTTGGTCGTTCGTGAAGTCACCCGTGCGCGAGACCTTGGCGGATTTCAGCTTGAGCTCTGGCTCCCATTTTTTCTTCGGGTAGGCGTTCATGATGGGCGCTAGGAACGGCCGCGCCGCGGTGTGCCGCGTAGAGGGCCGAGACGGGCGGGCAGGGGCGGCGGCCCGGACGGGACGGCGCCGACGATGGTACGATGGTGCTGTGGAATTGCAAGAATAACGCGTCGCTATGGTGAATGACGCGCCTTTGTTCAACGCTTCATCGCTTTTCTTAAGGCAGAGCGTCGGTGACTAGGGACCAACGCGTGGCGTGCGCGCTGGGACCGGGCGCTCGCGACTGCAAAACGCCGTCGAAAGCGGCGAGCGCTCGGGCCAAGTTGGCGATCCACGGCGCGCCTTCCGTGCTCATTGGGGTGTAAGGTCCGATCGCGGGGGGCGTGTCACCCTTTCCATTCGTCGCCGCGTCGACGACGGCGGAGATGACGTCCGGGTCCACGGGTTGGGGCGCGAAATCGTCAGGGCGGAATCGCGAGACGACGCTGGCAAGTTCCTCGTCCGTGAGTTTGCCGCACACGATATCCGTGCGAAGCTTGACGTCAATCAATGCGTCCTTCGGAATCATGCACACATCTGCGACGGCTCTGAGTTTCGGGATGATCGATTCAGTACTCGTGCCAACGTTGAGATCTTTGGCGACGCTGGCGAGTACAGAAATTGCTCGCTTCAATTCGGCACCCGCTGAAAACGTCAACGCGCCGCCACCGGGTATCATCGGGTTTGCCAGGGCATCGCCAGACGGATGAATCAATGCATCTAATACAGACTTGTCAAGTGCAAGAATAATCTCCTTCAAGATGCCTTGTCGGAGCTGCGTCAATAGTAGTTGCGAAGAGCAGCCGGCGTCGTCGGCGTCGCCACCGATGATGTCGAGTCGCGTCTTGGCGAGCTGAAACATTGCAGACCAGGCGCGACCTATCTTCTCACCATCTCCATTCGGCGAAGGCCCACAGAAGGATTTCATGAAGTGTGCGAGCGTTTCCGTCACTTCGCCAGGGTTTACTAATGCACTGCAAGTGTGCTTCCAGAGCGACTCAAACGCGGCGTTTCGAGCCAAGACTTCGAGTTCGATCACGTCGCGCGTGTCCAAGTCATCCATCGTGGCCACGCAAATTCGCAGCGCGATAAGCTGAGCACATAAGAACACGAGTCGTGCTGGATTATGCATCGCCCCTTTAATCGCGACACCGAAAGCGTCCGTGATTCTGTTGAACTCGAGTTGAGACTCGCGCTCTCCGAGCGTGGCGCGCACGCTCGCAATTCGTTCTTGAAGACCAAGAGCGGTAGTGAAGCTCGAATCCTCCGCAGTGCTGTGAATGAGAATATCACAAATGGACATACTCACGATCTCGTGTTCCAAATCGCGATTGCGAGATGATTTAAGCACCGAATCCGCGAAACGCGTCCCGCGAGTGGCTGGAGTGTAGAACGCGTCGTCGCTGTGCGATGACGGTGTACCAAACGCAGTCACGTCGTCAGCAGAGTCCGAAAATAAGACAGATGACGCGCCCTCGGTGATGACTGCTTCAGCGTACACATCAATGTCGCCGCGTGCAGCCGCCTTCGCGTTCTCTTCGGCTTGAAGTTCTCGTTCCTCTTGCAATCGAGCCTCGTGTTCAGATGTGCGAAGATTTTCATCTTCTAATCGCTGTCGCTCCTCTTCTTCCTGAGCGGCTCTAATCGCTTCCTCTTCTGCCAGCTGTTGACGTTCTTGCTGTGCAATCGAAGCGATTTGCGCCGCCGCCACGGCTTCATCTTCCACGGCTCTACGCGCAGCTTCGGCTTCATGAGCTCGGGCCTTTTCAATTTCTTCGATGCGCGCGCGCTCAGCCTCGGCTTCCATAGCCCATCGTCGCTCTTCCTCTGCGCGCAGGCGCTGCTCTTCCTCTGCGCGCAGGCGCTGCTCTTCCTCTGCGCGCAGGCGCTGCTCTTCCTCTGCGCGCAGGCGCTGCTCTTCCTCTGCGCGCAGGCGCTGCTCTTCCTCTGCGCGCAGGCGCTGCTCTTCCTCTGCGCGTCTTTGATACTCGGCATTTTCAGCGAAGAGCGCGTCCTCTTCCGCCAACCTTCGAGCTTCTTCTTCCGCTTGCGCGCGTTCGGCTTCCATGCGTGCGTACCTCGCTTCCTCGTCGACGCGAACTCTTTCTTCCTCTGCTCGCTGAGCTTCGAGTCGCGCTTGCTCTTCGAGCTGGCGCTCCTCTTCTTCAAATGCCTTGCGTTCGGCTTCGATGCGAGCTACAGCAGCGTCTTCTTCAGCGCGTATTCTCGCCTCTTCTTCGGCCAATCTCGCTTGCTCCGCGGCGTTTTCAGAGTCGTCTCGCGCCGGCGACTCTTCGACTGGACGAGTGAACTCCGCTGGGGTCTCTTCGTCCGCTTCGCCCTCGGTGTCCAGATCCGAATCGAGCAAGAAACCATCGGAGTCGACGTCACCGCGTGGTGACGTCGCGGCATCTTTTGGTGGCGCACCAAACAATTCGTCGCGCGCTCGCGTCAACTCTGGATCTTCTTGCTCCAACGCGGGAGTGCCGTCGGGCGTCGACGAAAATTCGTCCGATTTCGGCGTCGCCGCCCGCGCGACGATTAGTTCCGCTCGAGCCGTATTCGCTTCAACGTCGGCTTCGTCCTTGGCCGTGGCTTCGGAACCCTCGTCGACGACGTCGTCGACGACCGAGGTTTCCTCGACGGGCGCGGCGCGCTTTTTGAACATGCTCGCCATGCTCGTCAACGCCTCCACTTGATCCGCCTGCGAAGAGCTCGCCTGCTCCGACTGAAACCTCGAAGACGCCCACTGGTACTCGCCCCCGCGTTCGCTCGCCGTCGGTGATTTCAACGGCGACGCGTTCGCCGCGTTCGCCTCGCCCTCGCGTCCCTCCGCGTTCGCGCCGCCCTCCTTCGCGCGCACGGAAATCAAAAGCTTCGGCGTCCCCACCGCCCGTCGCACCCCTTCGCCGCACTCCACGTCGATCATTATCGTCTCATCCTCCGTGCGATCGACGTATTTCGCCAGATCGACGTCGCACGCCCCGACCGTCGCCGTCGTCGTCTCGCGCCCGCGCGTCGCGTCTTCGGGCAGCGCCAACACGTACAGCGTCAGTGTTTTCTCCTTGTGTCCCGTCTTTCCCGCCCTGCGCACCGTCGCCTCGACCTCAAACGTGTGATCGAACGCGTACGTCGCGCGCGCGCCGTCATCGGAGCGTTCGCCCGCGCGCACGGGCGTCGTTCCGCGTTTATTCGCGCCGCGCTGCCAACCGATGGCGAACTGTCCGGGACGGCCCGACGCGCGCGTGGGCCACGGTTCGAGCGCGCGCACGGTGACGACGAACGTGACGACGCGATCTTTGCGACTGCCGAGTTTCTTCAGCATGGCGACGCGCGTCGAGGTGTGGGGGCGGGGGGGGTGCGAGATTGCGCGGCGGCGAGGCGAGGCGAGGCGGAGGCGCGGGGACGAAGGTTTTACAAGCGCGTCGCTCGCGCCGAGCTAGGGCGAGCACTCACATCGCGAATGGATCGATGTCTATGAAAGATGCGCGCGCGCTCTGCGGCGGCGTCGGGCCGGGGGATGGTGGCGCGCCGAAAGGGTCGTCGTAGTCGCCGGGCGGCGTCGGCGGCGGCGCGCCGAAGGGGTCGTCGCCGAAGGACGACGGAGGAATGGCGGGAGCGGGCGACGTCGACTCGTTCGATTGGCCGAACGGGTCGGAGTCGATGCTATCGAAAAAGCCGCCGTCGCCTTCGATGAGCGCGGCGGTGACGGCGGGGATTTCGGATGGGACTTTTCGGTGCCGATGCGCGGGCATCGACGACGCTCGCGTTTGAGTCGACGCCTCTTCGCGCGCCGTCGTGCCCCAATTGTCCCACTCTTCGAAAGTGCTCTTCGCATTGGCTGAGGCCGGTGATATATTTGTGGACGCCGCCGAAACGCCGCCGAAATCCATCAACGCCGCTGTCGCAGGCGGTTGCGTCGCTGTGAGCTGCGTTTCTCGCATCTGAGCGCTCAGCGACGTTGTCGCGGCTTGACTCGCGCGCGTCTCCTCCATCACTATTTGCGCGGATTTCGCCTCGACTTTCGCACGCAGACTCACGTTATCTTGCATCATCTGTGAATGATTTTGCTGCGACGCGTTCTGCGACAACTCGGCGTGACGCTCTTCGAGTTGCTGGTATCGCGCACTCAATTCCTCGTGTTCCTTCTTGCTCGCCTCGATGCGCTCAATGGGTCCGGCCAGTTGTTCGACGAGCTGCGTCACACGTCCTTCCATCACCTCACATTTCTGCCTAAGTTCGATGACTTGCGATTCGGCAACGTGTGCCCTGTAGGACGCTTCTGTCATTCCGGCTTCGCATTTACGAACAAACAATGCGAGATTTGCCAACACTTCTTGAGCCGCGTGCGCGCTCAGAACGTTCTGTCGCTCGTTCATTTCTTGTTCCCACAATTCCCGATCGCTCTTCTCCGCGTTTTCCTTGACCTTTTCCGCCAAATCACGATCTTGTTCAGGGATGGCGTCGATGTTTGCCATTGGGCCTCTGTATGTGTAAGCCTCATTCACTTGCGGCGCCGCTTGCGCGGGTGCGGTGATGTTTTGTAACTGCTCTCGCGCGATGCTAGGTGTCATTAACCCGTCCGTCGTGACCGCGTTCACCTGTAGCACTGATGTTGGCGCGGCTTCTGGAACGACGGGAGCTACTGGCGCGGGTTGCGCACCCGCCGTCATGCTAAATGGTGGAAATTGCCCGGGCGGAAGCGATTTGGGAGGCATCAAGCCGTTCCTCGCCTGTTCCGTGAGGTAAGCCGCCACGACGAATTCTGTCCAAACCAAAGACCCATCTTTGTCGGAGTCACTAAGTTCCCACACGTCTTTCAATACTTGCTTAGGCGCGTTCATACCGAGTAAAATTGGCGCCACTTGCTGCCCGCTCAACCGTCCCTCCGGGTTCCCGTTCGTGTTCAAAAGGAAAATCTGTTGATATCGCTGCCAATCATTCGGACCGATCACCGGCCAATCAACGCTCGCCTCCGGCGCCACGGGTACGGCAACTGCAGGCGCTTGATACGCCTGCACCGTGTGCTCTACCGACGTCGCGCGCGGAGGCGCGTCAAACGCGAGACTCGTCGGCGCGACGGGCGCCGGCGCTCGCTCCACCGGCGCCGGCGCCACCGGCGCGAAATCATCGAACCCACTCGATATAGCGAATAAATCGTCCTTCGGCGGCGACGTAAATTCCATCGTGGGCGACGGCGCAACGTTCCCAAACGTCCCGCCAGTCGCCGCGGCAACCGGCGGTTGACTCGTCGTCGCCGTCGGCGCCGCCGGTAACTCCAACCCTTGCATCTTCGGCTTTGGAAATCCTCGCGTATCTCCCGCAAGCGCGCGATCGAACACGTCTCTCGTGATCGTTCCGTACTGCTGCAACGCTCCTATCAGCGCGCACGCCAACGAAAACGCCCGTCGATCCAACGATCCCTCCCGTTCGTGGTCCGCCGCGTCCCAGAGCTTGGCGAGATCGGTCTTCGGGAGCCCAGCGCGCATGAAGAAGTGCACGGCCTCGGCGCCGGAGACGCGGCCGTCGCCATCGGCGTCCGCGTGCGCGAACCAGTCGTCGTACTCGTGCGGTTGCTGCATTTTTGGATTGGTCGCGGCTTCGCGCGCCGTACGCGTCGCGCGCGCCGTACGCGTCGCGCGCGCGCACTGAACCACGGAACGCGCGCTCGCGAATAATCCGACGAGAACGCGATGCGTGCGGCGTGCGAAGCGCGCGCGAGAGTGTTGATGTGTCGTTTGGAGGAATCTCAGATGCGCTTTTTCGGTCGCCGCGTTGAGCGATGCCTAATTGTTGATGTCTACAATGCACCGCGCCGCGTGGGCGCGGATTCATCTAAATCTGACTACGCGTCACCAATACTGCGAAGTGTGTGTCAATTGATTAAAGCTCGTCCTTTGCCGCGGATTTGGCGGACTTGGCGGCTGCGCGCTTGGCTTTGATCCAGGCGGGAACTTTGTACGCCGGCTTGATGATGCTCGGGAACTTTTTCAACGCCGGCGGGTAAGCACCCGGGCAGAATCCAGTTCCGTCGGCGTTATCGCACATGCGGTTGGCGGGATCAGCGACCCAAGCCTTGGAACCTTCGTCTACGTTGACGACTTCGTAAATGCGAACCTTGCGATACTTGGACGTGTACACTTCTCGGAAGTGCTCCGGACTGACGGAGCCTTGAGGGGAAACGAGCTTGAAGAGCAAAGACGACGCCATTTTGGGCGTCGGACGACCAGATCGATCGACGCCAAAAGTACTCGTAATCTTCTCCATCTCCACCGCCGTGGCGCGGCCGCTCCCGATGGAAGCGCCGATGCGGAAAAGGTGAGGGCTCTTGGCCATGTCGTCTCCTCCACCGCCCGCCCAAACAAGCACGTAATCGGCCAAGTGTCGAATGACCTTATGCGCTTTAGCTTCGTCCGAGGTCAACATGCGAGCGAGGTTAGCGATGTGCTCATGATTCCACGTGTTACCGTCTGCGATGGACGTTCGGTTACCAATTCCAGTGATTTGGTAGCCGTAGTCCCACCACGCCATGACGCGAGCGTCTTCGGGGGTTTGCGTTCGCAACCAGTCGTAAGCCTCGACGTAATCCTTGACCATCACAGTTCTGCCATCATTGAGCTGACCTTTGAACATGATGCTCGGCTGAGACATGCCCTCCGCCATTTGGTGCGAGTACTTGTAGAAGACTGGAATCTTGGTCGACGTGAACACCAAAGCAAGGACAGTGACGATCAAGCGAATTTGGCGAACCGTGGACGACATCCACCACTTTGTCATGTCTCTCTTGACCGTAACGCTCAAGGGTTCGGGCTTCTTGTACGCGGCTTGTTTCGACTTCTTCTTCGCCGACTTTGGCGTCTCGGTTTCTGACGGCGTCTCAGCTTGCTCGATGTCGTCGTTCCGCATGATGCTAAGCGCGTCTTCAATGGCGTATCCGATGCACACACCAACCAAGCACGCCGCAACGGGGCCGAGGAAGATGATGAGACGGACCATGCGGTTAGCGAAGTAGTACGCCACCAAGCCGTATAACGGCAAGAACAAGGCGCCCGCGGAACCGTCAAACATAAAGTGCACGACAGAGAAACAGAACCCGATCGGGGCGATGAAATAATTGAAGTGTAAGAATCGGTAATACGAGTCGGCGTTACCCGGCTGATGCTCGGCAACGCTATCAACGAGCGGATTACCGGTCTTCGTGTGCTTGATGAATAAGCTCTTCACGCGCACGGACAAGCCGTTAATGTTGTAGACACCAGTGGCGCTGAGCACTGTTATCGCGCCGATGGCGGCGGCGAAAGCCAATGTGTACATCCGAATGCGTCGCTGCCACTTTTCGCGCGACTCCATACCCGGCTTCATCGTGCGCTCGACAAACTCCAACACTTGGAAACCGAGGAACACTCCCATGGGTCCGAGTTGTTCCGCGGACGTGAAAGGAAGCGTACCGACGACGGGAAACTGAAGCGCCCCGATCGTACCTACCACAAAGAATAACGAGTACGCCTTATACAGCGAAGAGCTGTAACGCTTGTACAGCACGAGCACGGCGGCGTGCAAACCAACCATGTTGAGCACGAACGTGTACCCGCCCCAAGCGGCGACCATGTATGTGTACGCCAAACCAGCCAATCCACCGACCCACCAAGATTTCGGGGTTCTCAAAGCGCGGCACCACGTGTAAAACGTCAGGCACATCGCCGTGACGGCCAAAGATTCGTTATCGTAACCGCCCGCTACGGATCGCATCGTGTGCGCCGGCACGATCGCCATCACCAACGCCGCCACCACCGCTCCCGTGCCGCTTCCACTGCACTCCTTCGTCAACAGCGCGACTAAGAACGTCGCCACCGCCGCGAAGTACGCCGGGAAGAACACACAGACGTCATTCAACGACATCTTTAACCCGATCGCGTTGAAGACGCGCCAGAGAAACACCGCCGTGATCTGCATCCCGGGATAAATCGTCGTCCCCACGGGCCGTCCCAGCGGGTACCACGACATGTAATCGAACCACGTCTTGAATTTACTCCATCCGTTGTCCGCCAAGTACACCGTGGCGCGATAATTAAACCACGGGTCGAACTCGTGGATGATCCTTCCGTAATCTCGAACCGCGTACAGACGAATGTCGACGGCGGCGTAGACGGCGATCGCGAGCGCGATCGCGCGCACGAACCCACCGAGCGAGAGATCGATCAAGCGCTGCATCGCTGGCTCGCGTCGAGTCGCCGCGCGACGTTGTCCCGCGCGAGACGATCGACGACGAATCACGCGAACGCGCCGAAATAAATCAATCAAATCAACGCGCGCGTTTACAAATCACAGTCTAGTCGTCGTTGCGCCGCGCGAGACGATCGACGACGAATCACGCGAACGCGCCGAAATAAATCATCAATCAAATCAATCAATCAATCAACGCGCGCGTTTACAAATCACAGTCTAGTCGTCGCGCCTCGACTCCAACGTCGCCTCGTACCGCGCCGCCCGCGTGATGTCATCCTCGCCCACGCAGCACACGTCAACGCCCGCGCGCAGCATCAACATCTCGATCACTTTGTTCGCCACCTCGAACGCGCTCACGAAGCTGTCGGCGAAGTCGAAATCCGCGAGATCCGCGGCGAGCGCCATGACGAGTCGCTGCAGCACCTCGTCCTCGCCCTCGCGCGCCATCTGCGCCACGCACCTCGCGTAGCTCGCGCCCGCGGCGACGCCGATGTCGCGATTGATCGTCGCGCCGCGCTCCCACTCCTCGTCGAGCCAAAATCGCACCATGCCGGCGACCCAGGCTTGGTCGGCGTCGACGCTTCCGCGCGTTTCGTCCCCGAACAGCGTCGACGCGCGGCGCGTTTCGTCGCCGCGACGCGCCTTCGCGCGCGCGCGAGACGCGCGCGTCGACCGACGCGCGCGCGGGACCGCGACGCGCGCGTCCGCGGCGCCCGCGCGCGTCGCCATCTGCCGTCTGCGGGCGTTTCGGTGGGATTTGAAAACGATCCTTCGCACACGACGACGCGCGCGACGACGCGCGCTCGCGAGTGCGCGACGACGCGCGCGTGAGGCGCGACTCGACGCCGCGCGGGATAGCGCGCGACAGACGAGGGAACGGCGCGACCGCGCGCGAAGGCTCGAACGGGGACGCGCGACGGGCGACGACGCGATGGCGGAGGGCGCCGGACCGAAGATTGGCGACGCGCGGTCGCTGTGGAACTTCACGCCGAGCCCGGGATGGACGAAGGATGAGGCGTACGCGCTGCGACAGTGCCTGAAGAAGTTTGGGATCGGGAAGTGGGTGCAGATCGTCGACAGCGGCGTGCTGCCGGGGAAGCAGATTCAACAGCTGAACGGACAGACGCAACGGTTGCTCGGGATACAGTCGCTGGCGGCGTATTCGGGGATGAAATTGGACGTCGATCGGATCAGAATGGATAACGACGCGCTGACGGACGTGACGCGGAAGAATGGGTTGATCACGAATCAAGGGGGGATTCGAGCGAAGGAGGCGCTCAAGGAGCTGCGAGAGGAAAATTTGAAAAAATACGGGCTGTCGGAGGAAGAGGTGGAGGCGATTGAACTCCCCGCGCCGCCGCGCGCGGCCGCGCTCGGGGCGCAGAGATACATGGGGAAGAATGATATCGTGCCGGCCGAGGCGAAGACGATCGTGAAGGCGGACGCGACGACGTTGTCGCCGGAAGGGTTGAACAAGTCGCAGAAGATTGCCATGCTCAAGGCGCTTCGCAGTCGCGTCGAGAATTTGCGCGTGCAACTGAACGAAGCAGCCACGACCGCCGCCACCACCGCAGAGAATAAGGCGAAAAAGACCCCGGCCGCGAAACGCGCGACGAAGACGCCGGTGAAGCGAGGGAACAAGAAATCCAAAACCGACGACAGCGACGACGACGCGGCGTACGAAACCATCGCCGTCGTCGAGAGCGATGGTCCGGTGGAGATGCTGATGAACATGGGATTTGCACGAAAGAATTGCCTCGATGCGCTCGACACGTGCGGCGGCGATGTTCAGGAGTGCGTCGAATGGCTCATGACGAACTGCGCGTAAAAGTTGCTCCCGCGAGGACAGTATTATAATACAAACGTTTTTGATTAGACGAGACGGAAGACTCAAAGCCCGAATCTGTCGGGTTTCCGCGTGCCATCCTTGAACGACCCGGTTTTAATTCCTTTCTGGATCTCGCTGCTGGTCTTTTTCTCCGGCATCGTCCACTGCTGCGTCTTACAGTCAAAGTACCCGCCCGTCTTTGGATCGTAATACACCTGCGCGGCGACGTCGTAATAGTACCCACTCTTCGTGTCCAACCGCCACGCGCTCACCTCACCCCCGTTCGCCGCCTGTCCCATCTCTCGCGCCGCGTCCGCCGCGCTCGTCGGTCCGGCCAACGCCGTCGACGTCGCGAGCGGCGCGCGCGTCTCCGCCTCCGCCTCCGCCGCGTCTTCGTCCTCGTCCTCGTCCTCGTCCACCTCCTTCGCCGTCGCCGTCGCCTTCGTCCCTACTCTCGCCCTCGTCTTCACCGCCTCCTTCCGCTCGACGTCCTCCGTGCTCACGTCCGCGCGATCCCTCACGCTCGCCGCCGCGTCCCTCGCGTTCGTCGTCGTCGTCGCCGCCGCGTCGTGCCCGTTGTACGCGCTCACGTCCATAATCTTCACCCCGCACCCCGAGCACACCCCTCTCGCGTACGCGCACGCGTTACAGTGCGTCCCACCGTCCCGCAGCGCGCACCGGCACACCGCGCACGTCGCGCGTCGCTCGCCCGGTCGGCCGTACGGCGTCCGTCGCGTCGCCGCGAGCGCCTTGTTCTCGTTCACCGGCCTTCGCGCGTCGAGCGCGCGCGCGCCTTCGAGCGCGAGGTCCCGCCGCGACATCGGTCGGCTGTGCACGAGCGCGTCGTCGCCGCGCGCGCGTCGCTTTCGCTCGCACGCCGCGCACACCATTTCGCCCGCGCGTCGCGATGTGACGACAGAGCGGCGCGCGCGACGCCTCGCCGCGGCGACGGCGCGCGATGGCGATCGCGCGAACGCGCGCCGCGCGCGCGCGCGCGCGGACGTCGGCGCGCGACGGCGCGCGGGCGCTGGGCCGACGACGGATGACGCGCGCGACGACGCGGCGACGACGGGGCGACGACGGTACAGGGACGCCGACGCGCGCGCGCGCGCTCGGTGGGATGGAAGAGTACGCGCTCGGCGAACGCGTCGCGTCGGCGGTCGCGCGGGCGATGGACGGGCGCGTCGTGGGGGAGGTGTCGAGCGCCGACGCGCTGGGGGCGCTCGCGTACGCGTCGACGCACCCGGCGCTCGCGGCGGCGTGCGGACTGGCGCTGGTTTGGCTCGTCCCGCTCGTGGTCGACGCGGCGTGGAAGTTTTTGTTGTTTCCGTCGCTCGTCGCGGTGGGGGCGATCGCGGCGATCGCGCATCCGGTGGAGACGCTCAAGTTTTTGGAGCGCGCGGCGGAGGAAATCTCGACGCATCCGGAGGAGGCGGCGGCGGCGTTGGCGATCGCGACGGCGATCGCGCTCGGGCCGTACATCTTGGGCGCCGCGCTCGTGGCGCTCGTCATATCGGGGACGTCGATCCTGCCGAGCGCGGTGAAACCGGTGTTACCGCGCGAATTCGTCGCCGCCACGGAACGCTTCGACGCCATCGTCGAGGCGGCCAACGCGAAGGAACGCGAAGTGGAATCGTTCGCCCGCGACGTCAACGCCAAACGCACGGAGTTACGAGCGAAACGACTGGGTCAAGCCACACCACCGCGCGATTCGGACGCTCAAACCGGTAGGTCTTCGCGCTCTGCCGCCGTCCCCGAGTTCTCGCCGGCGACGTCCAAATCGCCGGCGACGCCCAAAGCGGCGGCGACGTCCAAACGCAGAGAAATACCGCGTCGCGTCGCCGCGCCTTCCCCGTCGACCCAGACCACGACGAGTCCGCGAGAAAAACGTCTCAAAAATAGCACGCCCCTAGAACGACGCCGCGCGATGAATGACGGAACCGGCGCGCGCTAGCGCTCGAAGCACTGTAAAAAAGAAAGATTCACCGACACGCCGCGTCGCAAACCGCACAGCGCCACGCGTCGGCGTCGCGCGCGCGGGCGTCGCGCGCGCGGTCAAATGAAACAACACAGACTGATTCTCGATGGGTCTCGTGCGACGCCGCGCGCGCGCGCGACGCGACGGCGTCAAACGATTTTGGCGTCGCGATTAGATTTCGTCGGAATCGTCCTCGCGATCTTCGCCGTCGTCGCGCCGTCGTGCGCGGGCGCGGGCGCGGACATGGCCGACCGAACGTTCGAGTTTATGCATAAGATACGCCTGCCGGACGGCGACGCGTTGAAGGCGCTGTACAAGATGTCCAACGGGCTGCCCAAGACGGGGAGCTGCTCGACGCCGGACAACGCGGTGTGCGCGAAGGCGACGCCGAACGTCGTCGTGAGCGATGGCGTGGCGTTGTTTCGCGAGACTGAGACGGCTGTTCGCTTGGAGAATCTCGGAACGGAAGATGTCGTCGTGCACGGATGGTCCACGGATAGTTCGTGGTGGTACTTGAACGATTTCGAGCCGGGGGAGAGGATCGAGCCTGGGAAGAAGCGCGCGTACGACGCGCGGTTTAATCCGCAGCAGGTTGGCCAATTTCGCAACACATTATTGTTTAACACCAGTGCGGGACCGCTGGTTCAGCTCCTGACGTCGACGGTGTATAGGAGCCCGTATGAGTTTACGGCGTTGCAGGAAAGCGTACCCTTTGACGTGCCGGTCGAGTACGATTTGGTCATGTATAATCCGACTGCGGCATCAGTCGCGATCTTGAGCGCATTCACGACGACGCCAGAAGTCACTCTCGAGCCTGCGTTGTTTGAGATTAGCGAAGAGAGCGTGCGCTCACAAAAGGTGATCAACGAAGCCGATAGAGTTTCGCAGGTAGGGAAGTGGGATTTACTTCCGGGCGAGCGCGCTCCGATTTTACGCTTGCGCGTATTAATTCGCAAAGATGAATTCGCTGGAACGGATGACAAGCGCACGAGTATCAAAGGTACAGTGGTGCTCAATATCACCTCTGAATCCGCGCTCATGCGGATTCCGTTCACGGTTACACCTCAGCGCGATTTGATTTACGTTGTTGAGAAACATTTCGAGTTCAAAGATTTGGCAAGCGCGAGGGACAAGAGCACCAAGTATTTGCACATATTCAACGCTCGCAAAACCCCAATTGAGATTCGTTCGGTGTTCACCGAAGACATGGATAGAGAGCTATCGATCAAGTTTGGCAAAGGAACCATCGTACCATCGCTCACGACAATGCGAGTCGCGCGTATTACACGCACAGGAAGCGTCGAGGGCAACTTTCACGGCGTCATTCGCGTGCACACGAACATCTCGTCCGCGCTATTACGCGTGCCTTATTCGGCCCAAGTCGTGCACGGATCACTGACGTATGATGCCGACCAGTTGATATTTCAAGCCCCTGTCGGACCTTTCGGCGATGCAGTTCCGACTGACTCGCACATCGTCAAGCGCAAGATACAAATAAAAAACACCTTTACTCAAGCGGTGAAGTTACGCTCATGGAAACTTCCAGTGGAGGATATCATCAGCACTGGCGCACAGATCGTTCCACTGACACACATCAACGAAGAAGTCGTTAGCGCAGGACAGTCATTCACCGTCGAAATAGAATATCGCCCGAAGAGCTTCCTGACGGCAATGGCGACGACGTTGAGTCTGTTGCACAACAACACGTCAACGGGGACGAAGATTCCAGTGATTGTTTATAGCGGTGAGCTCACGGTGTCGAGCACAGTTGATTTTGGCGTGGTTGGTGTAGGCCTCAAACGCAAAATGCGCGTCAAATTTACCAACCACAACCCAGTGGTGGTCGAAGTGAACACGATGATCATCAAAGGGACGCGCAGCGTTACCGGATCGATGTTTTCATTGAACGCCGACGCAAGCTATCGCGACGTTGACGTTGACGTTGACGAAGTATTCGCAATCGATGATTGCATCGAACGTTCTGGATCGACGTGTACTCAAGTAGTTCAGGGTAAGCTTGAGCCGGGAGCGACTTTAGATTTACAGTTAACCGCGGCGCCGACGGAATTGGAAAAATTGGAGAAAGAAGGTGCCGAGCTGGCGCTCACCACGAGCCTTGGTGTTAAAACGGCGACGCGATTACGTCTAGTGTCGACGGATGGTAAAGTCTTTAGTGAGGACGGCGAAATAGAAGTTACAGTTCCAGTCACTGAACTTATTCAAAAGGATCTCATACCGATCAGGCGTGAGGTCATGGTGCATAGCACGCACGGCATTCCGGTTGCCGTTTCTGGAAACCTCGAGACGGAGTCAGACTTTTTAGAGTTTGAAAGTATTGTGGACTCCACAGTGCACGCTGGCGAATCGAGTTCGATTGGTGTGATAACGTTCGACACTACGCGTCAAAGGAACGAGTTGTCGCATTTCGCAGAAACTGCGCGGCTGAAATCGTGGTCCAATCGCTTCAAGAAATACAAGGGAGCCATCGAAGAAGACTATCTCGAGGAACCAATATCGAAAGTAGACGTGCGTTGGTTAGAAAAGCTTCACCGTTCCATGAAGCGACTCGAAGAAGATGGAGCATTGACTGCGTCCGGTCGAGTGATATTTTCTTCGGAAGCACAGAATGGCCATCAGACGGTTGAAGTGCGTGCGAAAATCACGTTTCCCAGATTTTTAGACGTCACGTCCGAAGACGTCAACGTTTTGGGTACGTCGGAGCACGTCGTTATCGCGACAAAGGACGTGCCGACAGTAATCAGCGTGAAAAATCCGTCGACCACGCGCGTATTGTGCTTGCGTGTTCTCCCAATCCTCACGAACTCGGCTCCATCTCGCCGATGGAATGGTCGGCAGACGCAGACGCTCGAGCAATCGCTTTTCCAAACAAATATCAGAGCCGCGCGAGCGTACGCGAGCGTTTATGAAAATGGGCTCCGACAAACATCGGTCGATCCAGGTTTTGTTCCAAACTACAAGATCGATCGCGGTGGCGTATGCTTGAGACCTGAGCAACAGATAGACGTGCTGTCCACCGTGTTCGATCCTCGTTCGCGTCAAACGACGTACAAGGCGGCCGTGTGCATAAAAAATGACGACACGCTCCTGGAATGTATCGAGCTCATCGGGTACTCCGGTACATCAGTAGTTGAGACGGAGACTCCGATGAGTACATCGATTTATGTTCGTGTTGTGTTGGCGTTAGCGTGCATCGTGGTGGTCTATGGGACAGCGTCGCGACGAGAAATTGATTCGCCCGCGGGCTCACCGCGCGACGCTGTCCAAGATGAAATGTTCCGACGATCCGCGCAAGAGCCGTGCTCCGTGGATGATGAAGATGCGGAGAAAGCAACCGTGGATCGAATTGGTGAGATGATTCATGGAGAAAGTTCAAGTTCAGAAGCAGAGCGGGAACAAATCGTCGATGAACCTGAGCTCGAAGAGCCCGTGTCTGTCGCTGCGACGCAGCAAAGTGATGATTCTGCCTTGATCAACCACGAATTGACGGCAGTTGAGAAGCACAAACCGCCGGTCGATCGCATACTAGTGCAAGAGCCAAACCGACGTAAAGGAAAGAAGGAGAATGAAACGACGCCTCGCAAGAAAGAGAAGGCAGAGACAGGCAGAGACAAGGCGAAGGGGTCCCGCTCTGAGACCGATCAAAAGCAGAGACGAGCCCGTGATAAAAAATCGCAGCAAAGAGTCGAAGCTGAAAAGACGCAGAACGTTGTGACCAAGCCGCTTGGCCCCGTTCGGTTAGCACCACGCTCTGTTGTTCGTAAAAAAACACTATCAGTCGCTTCGTCGGACAAGGCGACATCGCACGCCGGCGAAAGGGGTTCGCCTCAGGCGCACTTTGATATGTACAACACGATGTTTTCAGAAGCGATCGGTGACGATTCGTACGCACGTAGATCAGAGCAAGGCACGCCACCTGGATCTGTGCGCGAATATACGACGCCTCCGCATTCGCGACCGAGCAGCGTTCGCAATTACGACATGTGGGCAGCACCCGCATCCAGCCGCGGAAACGGCGACATGTGGAGCGGTGACGCTCGATCGACTACAGGTCTACATTCTAGTAATCTCTTCAGCTTCCCGAGCGATGGAGACGGCGTGCGAGCAAGCACGTCACTTCGCGACTCCGAACCATTTTCGCCGCAAAGCTCGACGAGGAGCGGATGGCAAAGCATGTTGTCCCAGTGGGAGGAGCGAGAGGATCGCGATGAGAAAAGCAAAAGTCGTTCGCGCGACGACAGCTTTTCGCACTCATAGTATCGCTTATAATAGTCTAAGTCTAGATGATATCATCTTCTAAGCCTAATTCCTTCAGTGTGTATCGCCACAGCTTCTCTGCCTCGCCTTCGACGAGCGCATACTTGCTCGGCGTACGCTCCTCGCACTCGGATGTAAAATACGGCCCGATGGTGGCGCTCGCCACCGCCTCGGTTCTTGTCGCACAGTACAGCGAACATCGCGCGCCTTGGTCAGCAGTGAGCAAAATTCGCTCGAATAATATCTTATACAAAGACTGTAACCACATCGGAAGCGTGCGAACGACGCCAGTGACGATGTTTCCAGGGTGCAACACCAGCGCGCGCGTGCCCGGCGCCTTTGCGCGCAGACGCGCGTCGAGCGCCTTTACGAATAGCACCTCCGCGAGCTTGCTGGACGCATACGCCGCTTGCGAGCTGTACGACGAGCGTTTAAAGTCCATATCACTCAAATTTAACCCCGTGCACAATTCGTGCAGCTTACTACTCACGAAAACCACCCTCGCATCCCCAGTCTCCGCCCCAGTCTTTCGCAGAGCGTTCAACAGCGTCATCGTCAGCAACGCCGGTGCCAGGAAATTCGCCTGTAAATGCTGCTCCCGCCCATCGCTCGTCCTGACGTACGCTCCAGACATATCGAAAATCCCGGCATTATTGATCAACACGTCCAACCGTTTCTCACGTTGTTGAAACGCCTTCGCGAACGCTTCGACGCTCGCGAGCGAGTCCAAATCCAACGCCATCACCGCGCAGTCCGGCGGCGCCGTCCCGACCGCCGCCGCCTCCTTCGTCCAACGCTCGACCAATGCCTCGGCCTTTGAGGGAGTGCGACACGCCAAAACGACGCGCGCGCCGCGTTTGACGAGCGCACGCGCGGTGGTGACGCCGATTCCGCTCGTCGGTCCGGTCACTACGCACGTCTTGCCGCGCAGGTCGTCGACGATGACGTCCTCGGCGCGGCTCGGGAGGTGCTTGCAGTGATAACGCTGCAGGAGGATGTCGTTCAGAATGTCCAGACGGCATCGGACGCGCGCGAAAACGTCGAAGAGCATGGTGCGCGAGCGCGCGTGTGGGCGCGAAGTGAAGCGAGGCGCGGCGAAGCGTCGTTACGTAAATGGATATTGATACTGACACAACGTACGCGGGGCGCCGTTAGACGGCCATTTTCATCTCAATTTTAGGGTGGGGATCGTAACCGACGATCTCGAAGTCGTCAAAGGTGAAGGAGTCGATATCCTTCTTTTCCGGGTTGATTTTCAAAATCGGAAACGGTCGCGGCTCGCACGCGAGCTGCTTTTCGAGCGGCTCCACGTGGTTCGAGTATACGTGCGTGTCTCCGCAGCAGTGCACAAAATCACCAGGTTTCAAACCGCAAACTTGCGCAATCATGCACGTGAGCAAGGAATACGAAGCGATATTGAAAGGAACGCCCAGACCCATGTCGCACGAGCGTTGGTACATTTGGCAGCTCAACTCGCCGTTGGCAACGTAAAACTGGCAGAACATGTGGCACGGTGGCAACGCCATCTCCTTCAACGCCGCCGGATTCCACGCCGTGAGTAAAATGCGACGATCGTTCGGGTTGTTCTTGATCTTGTGAATGACCTCAGCGAGTTGGTCCACGCCCTTGCCAGTGTAGTCGGCGTGCATGTTCGTGTACTCGGCGCCGAAGTGTCTCCACTGGAATCCGTACACCGGACCGAGATCACCGACTTCGCGTTCAGTCAAACCAATAGAATCCAAGTACTCGCGACTTCCGTTACCATCCCAGATGTTGATCTTTTTCTCGGCCAACTTGTTCGCGTTCGTCTCGCCGGCGACGAACCACAGCAACTCTTCCGCGACGCCGCGCCAGAAGACGCGCTTGGTCGTGAGAAGTGGAAACGATCGGCGAAGATCGAAACGCATTTGATTGCCAAACGTAGAAATCGTCCCAGTGCCGGTGCGATCGCCCTTCACCGCGCCTTGATCGATGATTTCGCGAATCATTTCCAAGTACTGGTATTCTTCGTGCTTGATCGAGCAACCCGCGGGCAGAACCTCGTCGGCCTTCGGGCGGAACTTTCCGCTCTCGGCGTCGGCAGTGACGTACGTCAAAAATTGAAACCTCGTGCCTTTCTCAATCATGGGCTTGGACTGTCCATAGAGCTTGAACTTGGTGGCGTCGATCTTCGGGATGAAGGCGTCGCATTCGAATTCGCCCTCCACCTCGGTGAGGTGCACGGCTTCGCACTTTTCGCTTTGAAGCGCCTCTTCGTAAATTTGCGCCCCACCGATCACAAACGTCTTCTCAATCCTCTTTTCGCTCGACGAAATCGCGCTCAGCGCGTCATCGATGGACTTACGCACCAGCACCCCCTCCGGCAGCGTCTCCGCGCCGTTATTATTCTCGTCGTTCGCCTCCGCCAATCCCCCGCTTCGACTCAGCACGATGTTCAACCTTCCCGGCAGCGGTCTGAATTTCCCCGGAATCGATTCCCACGTCTTTCTCCCCATCACCACCGCGTTCATCGCGTCCCCGTCCCGCGTCTCGCTCGTAATCTTTTTAAAGTATCCCATGTCCCCCGCGAGTCGCCACGGCAGCGCGTTCTCCCTCCCGATCCCTCCCTCGCGCGTCGCCGCGACGACGACTTGAAACTTTCCATCGCACATCGCGCTCGCGCGGTCTCGTTTCATGCCTCGCGCCGCCGTCGCCGTCGTCGTCGTCCCGCGTCGCGTCGCGTTCGAATTCAAAGTCGCGTTCGCGCGCGTCGTCGTCGCGCGCGCGAGACTTTC
>Ga0255769_10002345_pt1 | contig 20410 bp, 19 predicted proteins | sample 041ome_9_FD_179637 | JGI IMG/M metagenome (GOLD analysis project Ga0255769, IMG submission 179637) | Coastal salt marsh microbial communities from the Groves Creek Marsh, Skidaway Island, Georgia - 041413US metaG (version 2) | ecosystem: Environmental > Aquatic > Marine > Intertidal zone > Salt... | reverse complement strand
TATCAAACATTGGTTGGATTGTTGGAAAAAGGAATAGGTATTCATCATTCGGGTATGATACCAATATTACGTGAGATAGTAGAAATGATGATATCAAAAAAATATATAAAAATATTATTTGCGACAGAGTCATTTGCTATAGGTTTGGATTGTCCTATAAAAACAGCAGTATTTTGTGGTCTAACTAAATTTGATGGCTCAAATATGCGGTATGTCTTACCACATGAATATACACAAATGGCCGGCAGAGCAGGGCGGCGTGGTCTGGATAAAATAGGTTATGTAGTACATTGTAATAATTTATTTTCACTTCCTACACAAAATGAATATAAACAAATAATGTGTGGAAAACCGCAACAATTAGTGTCAAAATATAAAATAAATTATGGACTATTATTGAATTTATTACAGAGTGGAAGAAGGAATAATTTCCACGAATTTTCAAAGAATTCAATGGTGTATAATGAAGTTCAAACGGATATTGGGAAACAGCAGCAAGTGATAGATGAATTACATGTGAAAAAAGAAGGACATAAAAAACAGATGGATTATTTAAAGACGAAACCAGAAGATTGTGAGAAATATATTCAATGCAAGTTCCAATTACCAACAGCGAAAAATAAACAACGTAAACAATTGGAAAGACAGATTAAAGAATTGGAAATGAATAATCGTTCAATAATAAAAGACAGTGAATCTGTTGAGCGAATATTAAAAATGACACAAGAAATAGATAAACAAGAAAATATTTTGAATGATATGAAAACATATATAGAAGCCCAAAGTAGACAAGTATTAAAAGTAATGGAGTTGTGTAATTTTGTAGAGGAAAAGGAAAATGAGTATACAATGACTCCGAAAGGAGAATCGGCGTCACATATTGCAGAAATTCATCCATTAATAATATGTGATGTTTTAGAGAAATACAATTATTTTAACGATTTTGAAATAAATGATATAATCAAATATATGGCAATATTTTGTGATATCAAAGTGAAAGATGATATAAAACAAGATTATCCAAAAGAGCGTGGAAGTGTAGAAAATATAATGTCATATACATATAAAAAATACGATGAATATAAGAATTTGGAATTCGAAAATAATGTATATAGTGGATATCAATATGATAATGTATTAAATTTTGATACATATGAATATGTAGAGCAATGGTGTAATGCGGAGAATGAGATACAATGTAGGATGATAATTAAAACAATGAATGAAGAAAAGGATATTAGTGTAGGTGATTTTTGCAAAGGATTATTAAAAATCAATACATTATGTAAAGAAATATATAATTTGGGAATGAGTAACGAAGAGTATGAATTATGTCAGAAATTGTCAACTGTGGAGACAAAAATATTGAAATTTGTAGTGACTAATCAAAGTTTGTATGTGTAAAATTGAAATCAATATAATATGTAAAATAGAATATATATATTATATAATGGAAGAACAATATCATTATTATAGAGAATATTATAACGACGATAGTGATGAAACAAGTAGTACAATGAGCGATCAATCAGTAATAGACGATGTATATTATAATAATCAAGAATTTCATGATGATGACGACAGAAGCAATGGAAAATACTATATAGGATTATGTAAGTTATATATAGAAACGAATAATTATTTATTATTGAATGTAGTTCACCCAGAATCATTTTTCAAATTTTATATAGACAATATATTAAGATATTTACAGGTATACTCAATGATATTTGTAAGTAATCCAGAAATAGACATTATACAGGTAAAATACTGCCGGTTATCAGATAATTCGATTCAATATAACTGTATTAAAAAAACACATTATATTCGTATGATTCAGCGTTGTTGGAAACGACAGATGCGTCGCAGAAGGGAAATTATAAAAAGGCGAACTTCTGTAAATAGTATACAGTGTAGACAGAGAACGGGAAAATGGCCGTTTGGTTTAAATGTATTGCCTGGATTATATGGTATGTATTATGAAAAAACAAATATATGTGTATAGAATACAAAAACAAAGGTATTATTATTTGCTGATTGTAAGGAAATATATAATTTGGTTTACATTTACGAAAATTTCGTTTTTTAGTGATATTAAGGATTCAAATTTTTTATGTGTGTAAATGTTATCAAAATACATTAGAAATTCTCTAAACAAAAATAATAATTGTTCTAACGCAATATTGTTATCATATAATAACATTAGTTCAACATTATCATATAACATATCAAAAGTTTTATTACTGTGTTTATTTTTTTCATGTTCGTTGATGACGGCTATGCATTTATGTAATTTTGTTAGATTTACTTTTAACTTTTTGTAAATATAATTGATATTGATATAATTTTTATTCGAGTATTGTTTCCAATCGTGTTTTTTCAAAGATCTAATTACATTATTGAATGACTGTGATAATTTATCCATTTTACTTTCATAATCCATAATGATATGAGTATACTATATGTGTATATTTTCGTGTTCGTACAAAATATCTAAATGCGTAAAAATTGAAAATCAATATAACTAATATAATATAACAAATACAATATATTTAATCATGATTCTAACACGATATTTGTATAATTTACAGAATGTTAAGGTATCACTATTTATGAGTTTAATGGATAGAAATATAGATGAGGCTTTGTTTTGGGGATATGAAATATATCATTCTGGTTTTTATGAAGATATAATAGATTATTTGGTAAACATATATGAAACACTATATGTTACAAGAAAACAAATAGCAGAAAAAATAAAAGAACGTACTGAAGAATGGAAAAATGACAATTCAAAACATTACATAATAGGAGAAATTATTGAGAATATGATAAAATATAAATATTCTATATGCAAATTTGCGAAGAAAATGGAAAAAGGTATAAAATGTAAAGAGCAAAAAGATGATAAAAAATATAAAAATATATACATATTATGTAAAGATCATAATAAATATTACTCGTATCATACAGTTCAAACAATGAATTGGAAACAGATGGCAGATTTATGTAAATTTAAAGTTCGAACAGAATTAAATAGTGTTTGTCAAGAACCAACAAAGTTAGATTACATAAAATGGGCGCATGATTGGCAAGATTACATAATAGATACTCCATCATGGATAAAACGATATGAACGATATAATGGTAAGGTAAATGAGAATACGTTTAAATTAGAGTTTGATGATGAAGATGATTTTGAGAACTTTTATGAGAATTATAATTTGGAACCGGACGAACAAAAGAAAGAAGTTCAAGAACGATGTATGGGTTCTGAAAAAACGAGTCAATGCGACTTAAAAAACTTAATAATAATGTATGGTGGTACCATTGAATGAATAAACTAAAAATGTGGTTGTTGCGAATAATACGCCACCCCAAGTGCTATCAATCAATGCAACAAATGGATCCCATTTTTTTATTGTAGCATAATTAGTAGCATCATACACTGCATATATAACAATACCTAATAAAAATGCATCAAGAATGGTACATTCATTCATTATGATAAAATAATATAAACCGAACATAAGTGCGACATAGCTAATGATAGCACCATTTAAATTTAATGAGAGAGGCGAACCTTGTATATTAGATATCATTTTTGAATATCCAGAGGGAATAATTACATGATTGATGTATATGTAATCTAATATAAGCATTACAACGGCGATGGTGATAATATCGTATAACAATTTCATTATAAATGAACTTTATATGATATAGGTATATTTTTTTTGAAAATTAGAAAAAAATGATCGTTTGAATGTATTAGCAATTTTTTGAAATACATTTATAGTATTGTATAATTCAGTTTGTAATTCATTGAATTCTTCATTTATGCTATCAAAATCAGGAATATCATATTTTCCAATTATCATTTTGTCTTCGTCCAAAATGATATAAAAGTATTCTGTCTATATGTTTATATGGATACATTTTATCCAAATAAACGTGGGTTTAGATTTGTATTGGTATATAAGGAGAATTTGCGAGTATTAGATGATTATATTCGTAGTTTATCTTTGTTTGATGAAATAATAGAAATAGACGATTTTAATAAGTCTAATAATTTTTTAAATTCAAATGACATTTATGTATTTACACAGTTATGGTTGCCTCCTAAATCACAATCTAAATTATTATTAGAAAGTCCAAGATTTATATTTTTGAATGTAGAAAATTTAACGGAAAATTTGAGACACGAACAAATGGCACAATACATTCAATGTGGTTCACGAATAGCTGATTATAGTTTATCAAATATAGCGATAATGAACGAATATATAAAAGACAATTGTATAGATTATAAATATAAACCATTATACATGCCGTATCAAGGACATCCGATAGATTTTTGTCAATTATATAATACAAAAAAAGAATATGAATATGATATAGGCGTAATAAATGCGGTTATAGAACAGAATGATTCTGTGAATTCATCTTTAAATTATAGGAGAAATATGATGTGGGATAAGATACAACAACAAACAAAATGGAAATCATTAAATATAATGGGCTGGGATGAGGAGCGAGATGATTTAATAAAAAAATGTAAAATAATAGTAAATATTCATCATTTTGAATGTTTTAAGATATATCAACACATAAGATGTGATCGTTTAACCTTTGCGAATAAACTGATTATTTCTGAAAAATCGTTATTGGATGATAGATTAGATATATGTAAGAGTGTTATATTCGGGCATTATGATAACATCATTGAAATCATTCAACAAACTTTGGATAATTTCAATGAAATACAAAATAGAATGGAGAGAATACCGAAGGAACCGATAATAAAACAGCGTCAGGTATTATTACAACAAACTATAGATGATATAATTGACAATATGGAGAATGATTTGAAAAATACGATAGAAGAATATCCAACGAAATCGGTGTAAAATTAGTCTATATTGTTATCATGAACGTTGTATTGTTGTATATAATGGATAATAATATTGTGTATATTACATGATAAACTACTTAATGAATGACAAGAAAAATCCAATAAAATGGAATTATCGTTGTATTTTATTGAATAACAATAATTATGAGGTATAAATATAATTTGATTTTTATATACAGTACAGGATTCGTGGTTTGTAAATGATTGATTAATTGTACTTACATCAGAATTAGATATATCGTGATTATCAGATGGTATCCATAATGGCGTTTTCGTAGAGAATTCGTATTCTAACATGTTTTTATGTATAATATCATCTTGTGTAAGAGGTTTCAAAGCAATATCAACAGTACCATTCAAAACAAGAAAGAATTTGCGATGATATGTATGAAAATAGGTTGGCGAAATGTAATTTTTAGAACCACCCATAATGTTTAATTTATTCGAATATGAATTGATAGGAAATAATGACTTGGATATTGTAATACCACTAATATCTATAAAATTCTGTGTAGTATAATTAGTATTATTATCCAATGACATTTCAAAAACATTAAATGGTACAAGTATATGATTTTCATCATTGGTATTTTTGAGTTTAATATCAATATTGGTAATCATATCTTTATCAATATATTCGATAGAATTATCAAAAATAAGTATTTTATTTTTATCACACTTCTTTTGCAAGTCATTATTATTTATATAATCAATGTTATAAATACAGTTTGTGTCATAAACATCATGTAAAGTATTATGTTTGATTATGTTTACATAAACAATAAGTAAAAATATGAATAAAAATAAATGTAATACAAAATTCATAATATATGTTATATAGTATTGTGGAATAATCAAAATACTATAATAACGCAAAGTATCAAAAAATATCAAAACAAAGACCAAAACAAAAAATATCATGAACGTAACTTTTGTCTTAATCGTCTTCGTCGCACAATTGCGGTGCTAAATAAAATCTAATGGAATTATCAATGGTGTTATTGTTATCCAAATAATAGTTAATTTGAACCGGATAATTATCAGTTAAATGTATTTCAGCATTTTTACAAATCTTTGAATAGGATGCGATTTTATTTAAATATATCAAAGAGAAATTCAGTTTAAGAGATTCATCTTCGACAATAGCGAATTCATCTAAATCATCTATATCAATATTTACTGTCATTTTACCATTATCTCCACTGGCAATAAAATCAATATTTTTTTCATTACAACAAATACAAAGACTGTCTCCAAATATAGATAATTGTTGTATAATACTAATAAAATTGACGGATGTCATTGTAAATTGTGCGGTACTGTCTGTTTCGGGAATACCCATTTGTTCTATATCAATTTCTATAAGAGGCATTGTAAATTCTTTATTTAAAATATCTTTGTTATCAGAAAGGAATGAAATATCAATATTATCAGAATTTAAACTATATGCGATATGAAGTGTATGACCTTTGTCAATAATATTTAAAATTTTATGTATAATATTTGAATTAATACCAATATTTATATTTTCGGATACTTTATATGTGGTAAACCAATCATTTTTTAGTTTTATATCAAAAATGGTAATATGTGAGTTATCCATTGCTTGGATATACATACCATTGTCATCAAATTGAACTGATACAGAATCAGTAAATGTTTTTATATTTTGAAAAATAAAGGCGAAAGTTTGAATTTTAGTAGGCTCTGTAATTACGATTTCCATAACTATATTTTATTGATTGTAATAAAATATAATCTTTAAATGATTTCAATTTTTAGTTTTACGACTCTGTAATTTCTTCTTCCGATTCATTGACATCATTATTGTCAAAATCGTTTATTTCAACAATATTATTACTATTATCAATCATTTTTTGTAAGTCATCAGCATCAGAAATGTCATCATTCGAAGATAAAATATTAATACGTTCTTCGAAAAGTTGTTTATTCACATCCATAGTGAATGATTGTAATTTTAACATAGCATCTTTCAAATTATTTATCTCTTGAATAATAAGGTCGAAACGATTTTCATATTCTTCAATAACTTCGTTATCAATCATGGATGGTGTATTAGTCTGGTTATTGGAAATATTATTTTCAATAGTGTCAATTCTGTTATTCAAGAAACGTAGGGCTTCGTTTATGGTACGAGGTTTGTCTGATACAGGTTTACTATTTTGAGTAGTTTGTTGAGTATTGTTTTGATTGGTAGTAGTATTTATTGAATTATCAGTTGTTTGATTGTTGTTATCATTATTAAATGCTCTTCTTCTTTTTGCCGCGGCTAATGCACTGGACATAATATAAAAAATAGAGTGACAAAAATAAAAATAAAACAACGCATTACTAATAATTTATACACGCATTTCCATTTTGATCGTTTTATGATGTTCGTATGGTGTAATCCATGTGATATCATCAATATTATAATCATTAATGTTTTCGTGTTGTTTATTTATTAATAATCTTGGGAAATTTAAAGGTTCGCGATTACATTGTTCTTGTAATGATTCAATATGATCGTCATAAATGTGTGCGTTTCCTAAAAAATATACAAAATGTTCTGCTTCTAGATTACAATGTTTAGCAATAATATGTGTCAAAAAAGAGTAAGAAGCAATATTAAAAGGAACGCCTAAACCTACATCACCGCTACGTTGATATAAAGCACATGAAAGATATTTATGTTCGCGAACATTGAATTGCATTAACACATGACATGGTGGTAGTGCCATTTCATCAATTTGACATGGATTCCATGCTGATATAATAAGACGACGAGAAGTTTGTTGTGTTTTGTCTTTTAATTGTGATATAACATTAGCAAGTTGATCTATACCTTTACCAGTATAGTCAGTATTGAAATCAACATAGGGTCCATTAAAATGTCTCCATTGATGTCCGTAAATAGGACCTAAATCACCTTCTTCGTAATTTAGACCTCTTGAATCAAGGAATTCTTTACTGGCATTTCCATTCCATATTTTCACACCTTGTTCTTGTAATTCTTTATTACTGGTAGACCCACGAATAAACCATGTTAATTCTTTAAAACAGGTTTTCCAAGCAACTTTTTTAGTTGTAAGTAATGGAATAATACCATCTTTTAATGAAAATCGCATTGAATTACCGAAAATGGATTTGGTTTTTCCATTGCGAGTTTCCTCCCAACTTCCATTTTTAATAATATCTTGTATTAGATTTAAATACTGTTGTTCTTCGTGTTGCATTATGGCACAAATGTATAGTTGATACCATAAAGATAACTTTATTTTCTTTTCTAATTAAACATTATAATAATGGATTTGGATTTACAACATGGAGAACAAAAAACATTCATATCACATGTGTTTGATGGAACACCAGAAGGAAATGCTGAATATATGAATGTAGCCCAATATGCGTTAATGGGTGTTGTGCCAATTATAGTATTAAACAAATTAATACAGACATATATTCCTGATGTTGATTTAGATAAATCTTCATTGGAATTGATGGTAGAAATTGCTTTACAAATAGTAATTATGTTTGCAGGTGTAATAATAATTCACCGCGCTATAACATATTTCCCAACATATAGTGGATTCAAATATGAATCATTAACAGCGACAAATGTTGTTTTAGCATTCTTGATAATCATACTAAGTATTCAAACCAAATTAGGAATGAAAGCCAACATATTATATGATCGTGCTATCGAATTATGGAACGGTGAAAAAGCCCCTGTGCCAAAAGAAGGAATGACACAAAAAAAAGAAATAAATATCGCGAAACGTAAAATGATGCAACCCGAAATAGATGAAGACATTTATTATAGCGGTCCACCAGCACCACAATCAACAAGTCGTTCTCAACAATTAGAAGAACAACAAGGACAACAAGTTCCAGAATTAGGTTCACATTTACAATCAGGTCCAATGGCTGCTAATAGTTTAATCGGCGGCGCTTTCGGTTCATCGTTTTAGATCATTGAACGTTCTTGTAAAGTATTCTAAATTATCATAAAAATATACAATTGTTATGATACGTAAATCTTTGAATATCTACATTATTCTTGACGTTGTAAGATATTCTTCCCAAGATTGTTTTGTGCCACCGTCATATGCGAATGCGTAATTATTTTCAATTAACCATTTATTGACATCACAATTACCATCATCGCATAATATAGTTACTAATAAACGTCCATACTTATCAAGGTCAGCACAATTAAGTTGTACGACTTTGTTGAGTATTTTTTCACGAAGATGATCTCTAACTGTATATCCGAATTCTTTTTCAATCTTGCATGAAGTTCTTAATTCAGGAGTATCAACGCCACTTAAACGGCAGTTCCATTTAAACATCTCGCCATTCAAAGGAAAAATAGCTTTAACAGTGTCACCATCATATACAGAAACAATTTTTGCGGTTACAGTTTTACCATTTACACAATCAGAAAAATCAGGAGCATCTGTAATGGAATTCCAATCGATAAACTCTGTCATAATATACAATTATGTATATGTAATCTTTATTATGATTTACAATATTACTTATTTGTAAAGTCAATAGAATTTACCATTTCCATTTGTTTCAATGATTTTTCAATACTATTTTGTTTATCTATATTTGAAAACAAATAATCAGTATTGGGACTGTGTTCGTTCTTCTTGATTTGAGAATAAATAATATTAATATTTTTAATGACATTTTGAAGAATATTATTGTTAGGCATAATTTCAGAACTTCTATTAATGTTTTCGGTTAATAATGAAACACCAAAATATAACAAGAATCTGCGTTTTTTACAAGAAGCTGTAGTATATTTTATACAAAATATATCATTTAATGCGTTTAATACGGTTACAAGAAAAGCATCATTGTTTTCATTTGCATGATTAAAGAAAATATCCCAAATAATCCATACAATATCTTGACGAAATTTATTATCAACATTATATTCGTATCTAATTTGACAAAGTGCTTTTTGTTTTCTTTTTCTACATAATAAATCGTATTCTAAAAGCCATTCAATCCAATATGAACTTTGTCTACAGTCTTTATTAATAATATGATAATATAATTCGTTAAATGGAATCATTAGTTCAATTGGATCTTTTTTTTGATATATTTTATTTACATAATCGGTACTATCAGCAATTAATTTATCTTGCATATTAAGAATATTGAATTCTTCTTCACGATTAATTTTTAAAGGTTCTATACCGTGAGTTTTTTTTGCTAGACATAAAACACAAATGATTTCTCCGAATAAATGTCTTAATTTTTGTGAATTTCTTACATGTAACTCGCATATATATTCATCGGAACGAATAAGTCCTTTAAACATATTAAACCGTTTTTGAAGATATATTAATATTTTTGGATTTCCGACATGGATATGCTTACCAAAAAATAATAAAAAAATTTCCCATAGTTCACCATAATGACCGGCACATATATATTCTGCACACCAATAACAAGAAGGTTCTATATTACCTGCTAATAAGTTTTTGATTAATTCTTTTTTTGAATCACTTTTTTTATATCCTGAAAATGTAATTCCAGAAAAATCTTTTTGTTCGCGGATATCGTTTATTTCATAGTTATTCATATATGTATGAAAAAAGATATATTATACTAACAAATTATAAATTATTGTGTGATTATACGAGGAACAACATTAATTGTTTGTAATTCTTGAGATAGTAATTTAAATGAATAAGGCATATTTACTTTTGAAAAATCATTGATATTATTACATGTTTTACATAAATGTATTTTTAAATCATTATTTCTATATAATTTATTTTTAATTCCGTCATTATATGATGCGATGAGTCCACACTTATTACATACATACACGCTGTATTTATCACTAACATCATATAAACGATCTTTACAAAAGTTAGTGATACCATGAGCGATCATAACATCTCTTTCCATTTCACCAATTCTGAAACCACCATCACGACTTCTTCCTTCAGCAGGTTGTCGTGTAAGATTAACCATGGGTCCAATAGAACGACTATGTTGTTTATCACTAACCATATGTTTTAATCTTTGGTAGAATACTGGGCCGATAAATGTATTAATTTCCAATTGTTCTCCAGTCATTCCATTATATAATAATTCGTTTCCATAACTTTCATAACCAGTTTTTTGTAATTCGTCGCAAATAGTTTTCACATCTAATTCGCTAAAACTTGTACCATCACCAAACATTCCTAATTCTAATAAAACTTTACCTAATAAAGTTTCTTTTAATTGTCCGATTGTCATTCTTGATGGAATAGCATGAGGATTGATAATAATATCTGGTTTTAGACCATTTTTAGTAAATGGCATATCACATTCCGGAATAATATTACCAACAGTACCTTTTTGTCCGTGACGACTAGAAACTTTATCTCCAAGAACAGGTTTACGGGTAGTGCGAATACGAACTTTTGCGAAATCATAACCATCACCATTCCTGTCTGTAACATTTTTATCAATATAACATTCTTCATTGGTTCTATATGTTTTACTTTGGTCTTCATATTTGATGACTTTGGTAGGGTCATTTCTATTTTCTTTAATTGGAATCATTTTTGCAATAATAACATCACGATTTTCGATTAGTGTATCTTTTTCAATGAAACCTTGTGCGTTTAATTTATCATAATTTCCATATTTAATACCTTTTGTTTTTGTTTTGTCTGGTTTACAGCGAATAATTTCATCGCGAATAATGTTTTTGTCTTCATCTTTTTCTGTATGATAAATAGTTGCCAAAAATAATCCGCGGTCAATAGAACCTTTATTAATTAATACACTATCTTCTTGATTATAACCACCATGAGTCATGATAGCAACATGTATTTGTGTTCCAGAAGGAATAGTATCTAATTTAATAAAATCCATAACACGGGTTTCAACTAACGGACGACTAGGATAATTAAGAATATAGGTTGTTTTATCCATTCTTTTATCAAAATTAGTAGCATATATACCAATAGCTTGTTTTCCCATAGCACATTGATATGTATTTCTTGGTGCTTGATTATGTTCTGGAAAAGGTACACAAGAAGCAAGAATACCAAACATAGTACTGGGATGAATTTCACAATGAGTATAGTTATATTTTTCATTATCAAATATATTTTGTTTGGATTTCATTGCGATCATTGCGTAATTTTGTTCTTCAGGATCAATATATTCCATAACAGATTCATCTAATAAACAATTTGTAAATAAATCGTTCCATTTCAATTCATTTTTGGATACTTTTTTTATTATTTCGTTCGTAATTAATGCTTTGTTCTGTTTTACTTTATATAATGGTCGCGTCATTCTACCTGCGTCATTACATATTCTAATTTCTTTTTTTTGATAATCGAAAATGATTGAAGTGTAAATATTAATAATACCTTTGTATTTTTTGTCTTTTAATGAATTATATAATTCTATTGGTTTTTTTGTGATACCAATCCAACAACCATTTATAAATACTTTAACATTAGTATAAATTTCATTAAAAGAAACATCGTGAAAATCAAATACATAATCTTTTACATAATTAAATATATTAGAACAGCTAGTAGGAATAGTAATATGTGTTAAATAACTAATATTTTTAACTACACCAACAGATTGACCCTCTGGTGTTTCAACCGGACATAAAAATCCCCAAGTAGTGCTATGTAGTTTTCTAGGTTCAATTAATTCTCCACTTTTTTCAAGAGGAGTATTAATACGTCGTAAATGACTTACAGTTGCAATATATGTCAAACGATTTAGAACTTGTGCTACACCTACTTTACTACTATTGCTTTGTTTTATACTGAAATCACCAGTAGATAATGCTCTATTGATACCATTTTCAATAGTAGTTGATTTTAGTATTTTATAAATATTAGTTTGGTTTATAATATTTTCATAATCTTCTCTGGAACGCCAAGAACCATTATTAATTTCTTTCACGATTTGTTTCTGCATTTCTTTAACAAGTTTATTAAAATAATTACGAAATAAATTATTAATTAATGTACCACATAATTCAATACGTTTGTTAATATACGAATCTCTATCATCACAAGGCATTAAACCTAATGATGTCAATATTAATTTTTTAGCCATATAACCGAGTAGGAATAATTTTTGTTCTTTTGTGTGACAATGAGGGAATAAGTCGTTTTCAATAATTTCATTTGCGAATGATATTTTATTTTTTGCTGCAATTGTTGAATCACTATGTAAAGATGTGTATGATACAACATTTACAAAACTGTTAAATGCGTCTTCTTGTGTCATTATATGACTAGTTTCATGAATACTCGCTTTTAAATAATCACATAATAATTTATTTTTATCATTTTCAATATCTAATACAATGTATTTACATATATCTTTATCGGTAGTAACACCTAATGCTCTAAATAAAATGAATAATTCAATAGGTTGTTTCATGCGTGGAATATTAATATATAGAACATGACCGAAACCGTTGTTTCTAGAAGCAATATACATATCAATTTGTTTGGGTGATATACATTTGAAAGCAGGAACGGATTTTATTTCGGCACTGAATTTCCATTTTGATTTATTTTTATTGTCAAAACAATATATCTTATTTTCAGCGACACGCTCTTGACCCAATACAGTTTTTTCCGAACCTTTAATAATGAAATAGCCACCTGGATCCATAGCACATTCTCCTGTAAGTGAAGGATTTATAAATTTATTTTGTGATAATATACAAGTATTTGATTTAACCATAATTGGTATTCTACCGATATTCACTTTTGGTATTTTTTTTTCAATAGTAATAGGATTGTCCATATTTTCTGTATTTAGAATATTATATTTGATATAAATATCAACGTTCATAATAGAAGAATAGGTGAAATTACGTAATTTTGCTTCACTAGGAAACATAATTTTGGTAGCCCCATTATTTTCATGTATTTGTGGTGGTAATAAATTACAATTATGGAATGAAAGTTCAATTTCTAATGAGTATTTATCTTTTGTAATATCGTAATCATTTTCTGAATGAATTTTTATAGGATTAAACATATTAATAGTTTGCTGCATTTGAATGTTAATAAAATGATTATATGATTCGATCTGATGTCTAACTAATCGTTCTAGGTGTTTATTATTAAAATATGATTCAATAATTTGATAAGGTTGTTCTATATATTCACCAATATGTTTCAAAATACCATTTGAAACATCATCAATCTTTTTATTGACTTCGCTTTGTATTTTTTCATTAAACTGAATTTCTTTTAGTATTGATTCAGTGCTGAACGAACTAGAAGCTGGTTTTGAATTATGAGAGGATTCGAACGACATCATGATTATTATAATTTAATAATAATTTTTTATTTAGTATTTGCTTCAATTTTTATTTTTCAAAATAACATAAATATATCTTCATAACAACAATAATGAGCCTTCAATCTAATACATTCATCAAATATTTGGACGAATATAGTAAAAAAGATGACTTGAAGCATAAAGATTATATTGAAATTATACGAAATATAAATTCATCATATATTTGTAATAATTATAGTTCACCAAATTTTTGCTCTCAAACATTTCCACAATATGATCCACAAACTCAAAAAAGAACATATGAAGAGTGGCAAAAACAACATAATATATTTATTGAGCCATTATTAAATGAAAATTATAAAGAAAAACGAATAATAAAAACAAATATATCGAAAATTGGAGATTTATTAACGATAATAAAAAATAATAATTATGATAGTTCTTATAGCTATAATATTGATTTGAAATCTTTACATAAAATTAAAAATGAGCTTGTAGAAATAGACAATATGATAGGGATGGATAGTTTAAAAGACAGTGTATTGGATCAGTTATTATATTTTTTACAGGGATTACATAGCTATTCAAAAGGGGATTATAAACATACAATATTATATGGACCTCCAGGAACTGGTAAAACTGAAATAGCAAAATTATTAGGAGTAATGTATTCAAAAATAGGTATTTTAAAAAATAATATATTTAAGAAAGTAACTCGTAGTGATTTAATAGCGGGTTATTTAGGTCAAACTGCTATGAAGACAAAAAAAGTAATAGAAGAATGTCTAGGAGGAGTATTATTTATAGACGAAGTATATTCATTGGGTTCTTTGGATTCAGACAATTATAGTACTGAATGTATAGACACATTATGTGAAGCATTAAGTGATAAAAAAGATAATTTAATGGTAATTATAGCTGGTTATAAAGATGACATTGAAAAACGTTTTTTTGCGTCAAATAAAGGTTTAGAATCTAGATTTATATGGAAATTTACAATAGATAAATATAATTACGAAGAATTATATAGTATTTTTAAAAAAATAGTAATTGATGGTAAATGGTTATTAGATGACGAAGTAACGAATGAATGGTTTAAAGAAAATAATGATAAATTTAAATCATATGGGCGTGATGTGGAAGTATTGTTTACATATTCAAAAATAGCATTTAGTCGTAGGATGTATGGAAATGATATCCAAGAACGAAAAATAACAATAGATGATTTAAACAATGGTCTGAAAACATTCGAAAATAATAAAATAGAAAAAATAAACGAAGAAAAGAAATTTATTATGAATACATTATATTCGTAAAATAGAATTAGTTTAACTTTAATGAATATTTTAACTATGCATAGTAGTATAACATGGAACAAAAAACAATAAACGTTCATCCAGATTTATTATTTTTATCAAAAGGAAAAACACAAAAGAATCGTAAAAAAACGGCAACATCGGATAGTGCTATAAAGGTAAAAAATAACCTAAACCAAGAAATGAAACGTTGCGTAAACAATCATTATTAAGGATGATTAGAAAACATCAAGATGAACGACATAGACAACAAATGTCTTTAGTACATACACAATCAAAAACTAATAATATATCAAATGGTTCTTCATTTGAGGAAACGAAACAATTCATGGAAAATTTACAAAAAAAACATAAAGTCACTGAACCGAATATTAATATTTCTGGTAATCAAAACATTCATTATAATAATCAACAAATAAAAAATAATAATGATATGTCGTATTATAACCAAGGAGGCGAACAAGTTAATAATAAAACATTGAAACAACATCATTATAATGATATACAAATAATTGATAATGATTTAGAACAACCTATTATAGAAGAAACTAATCCGATAACGAATGAACCTATATCAATGCATTTTCATATGCCCGATTTATCAATGAAACCAAAATATGGTTGTTTGAAAAATGGTAATTTGCCAACATATCGTAATTATAATACATCTAAAAATTTTCATAATTTACAACAGTCCAATAATTCACAATCTAATAATATGACATCAAATGTTGGTTATAATAGTGAATATGCTAATAAATTAAAAACACATAAACAAATGACTGAATTGGAAGCTCTTCGTAATTACAATGATATGAGAAAACAACAAGAAACACGCGAGAAACAGAAGAAAATAATACGACGAACATTTAATGTTGGTAAGCAAAAAGTAGGTAAAAAAATATCAGTATTGATATCAAATAAAAAAATACGTTCAAATATAACAATGAAAGTACAACAAATAAAGAATGTAGATATACAAGATATTAAGAAAGATTTATTGAAGCGTGGTTTGATAAAAGTGGGTTGTATTACACCAGAATCAGTATTACGCAAAATGTATGAAGTGGTCCATACATTATGTGGTTCATTGTATAATCACAATCCAGACAATTTATTACATAATTATCTAAACGGAGGAATAAATGTTTGATAAAATATATTCAACCCAACAATGGTGTAATATATAATATTTGTAAATATACAATGATTGTTATATTCTATAGTATTGTTATACGTATTACTGAATGATATGTTGTTTACAAGATTTTTATGTGCTGTATATATTGTGTCATCTAAATCTATAATACAATATTGACCGTAATTACAATTATCATTTTTTTCAAACATTTTTTTAGAGAACATTGTTTGCTCTATACAACATAATAATATATTATTCAATTTTTACCGAATATATATTTTATATCAATATAGAATTATAATTTATGTAATTATTAGTTATACATAAATTATATGCCACCTAAAAAAAAAGAATCGAAGAAAAAGGAACCGAAGAAAAATGACTCAATTTATGATTTATATTTTAATTATACAAAACAATATAAGAATGAATATGGCGATAAAACCATTATACTTATGCAAGTAGGTTCATTTTATGAAATGTATGGAATACAAAATCAACATGGAGAAATAACAGGGTCAAATGTGGAAGATATAACTAATATTTGTAATTTAAATTATTCAAATAAGGCAAAAATGGGCGATGATAATATCATAATGGCAGGTTTTCCGGATTATGCTATTGAAAAGTTTTTAGAAATAATAATTGATAATAATTATGTTGTTCCATTAATAAATCAATACAAAGAAGGAAATGATGTAAATAGACGATTAGAAAATATTTATTCAAAAGGTACATATATTTCCAATGTAGATACAAATAACATTGAGAGAACAAATTATATAGGTTGTATCTGGATACATGAATATACATCATCTGTATTTACAAAGATTAAACAATCTAGATTAGTATTTGGTATGTCATTTGTAAATATTTTGGATGGAAATTCGTATATTCATGAATATAGTGTTGAAAAAATATTTAATCCGAATTGTGTTGATGAATTAGATAGACAACTAATGTTATATTTACCAAAAGAATTGATAATAATAAGTGATTTTTCACAGGAAGAATACACAAAAATAATGAGTTATGTTAACATATCAAACGTTTTAATACATAAATTTACTACAAATGAAAACAAAGAAGTAATAAATAGTTCAAAAATACAATATATGAGAATAATGATGGAAACATTTTTTGGGAATGATATAATGAACTATTGTCCTGAATATAATAATAATATTATCGCAACACAGTCATTAACATATCTTTTACATTATATGCAGGAACATAATACTTGTCTAATAAAGAAAATAAAGCCACCTGTAGTTTCAGAAAAATCAAATTATGTAATATTAGGAAATCATACAGTAAAACAATTGAATATAATTAATGACGATAATGGATATGGTAAATGTAAAAGTGTATTACATTTTTTAAATAATACTAAAACAGGTTGTGGTTACAGATTATTTAAACATCAGTTAATGAATCCGACAACAAATATAGAGTGGTTAAATAATGAATATGAAATAAATTTACATTTTGAAGAATATTATAATACACTAGATATTCGTTCAAGTTTGAAAAATTTCAAAGATATTGAATTAATAATGCGTAATGTATTAACGAGTCAATCTTCGCCACATATGGTTTATGCTTTATTTAATAGTTTAAAGATAGCATTAGAACAAATAAAGTATTATAAGTTGGATAATAAATTATTGGAGTATTTTTTTGAAGGAAACCACGATGTGGAAGAAAAGACGGCTTATATTATTCATCAATTAGAATCAACATTTATAGTTAACAATTGTCAAATAAACACGATATCATCTATCGATGATAGAATTATGCAAAAAGGAATAAATACTGAACTGGATAATATTATACAAGATTATGATATGAATTATATGGTTTTTTTTGAAATACTTAATTTATTAAATACAAAGGTTCAGCAAATAGAAAAAAGTGAGAATGAATACTTTAAAACACATGATAAAGACAAAACATGGAAATCAATTGTTATAACAAAACGTCGGAGTGAACTAGTAAAGAAATTATTTGCTGGAAATGATGATGATATTTTTGATTATTCTAATGTTAAATTCATAAATAGTACAGCATCAAACAATGAAGTTCAACATCCTCGTTTAAATACAGCAATTTCTCAAGTCCTTTCATTACGTGATGTTGGATTGAAAATATTAAAAGATACGTTTTCTAAATTGTTGTTGAATTTTGTTGAGAAATATTACGATGATATTGAAATAATTGTTAAATTTATATCTAAATTAGACGTATTACAATGTAGAATATATAATTCAATTAAATATAATTATAAATTACCAACAATTGGAAATAATAGTAAATCTTTCATCGATATTAAAAATATGCGTCATTGTTTAATAGAAAGAATAAATGAAAAGGAATTATATGTACCAAATGATATTGTATTAGGAAAAGATGATTCAGATGGAATATTATTATATGGAACAAACGCAGTTGGTAAAACGAGTTTGATACGTTCCATAGGTATATGTATTATATTAGCACAATCGGGTATGTATGTACCTTGTTCGTCAATGGAATATAAACCATATGATGCAATATATTCGCGTATTATAGGAAATGATAATTTATTTAAAGGGTTATCTACATTTGCTGTTGAAATGTCCGAATTAAGAACTATATTAAATGGTGTAAATGAAAATACAATAGTATTAGGAGATGAACTATGTTCCGGAACAGAAATGGAATCGGCAATTGGTATATTTTTATCAGGATTAAAATACATACACGATAGTGGTTCTTCGCATATTTTTGCTACTCATTTTCATGAAATTGTAAATTGTGATGAAATGAGCGAAATGAAAAATACTAAATGTATGCATATGACAATACATTATGATAATGAGCTAGGGGAATTAATATACGATCGTAAATTGAAAGAAGGTTCAGGTCCATCTTGTTATGGATTGGAAGTATGTAAATCATTGTATTTGAACGAAGAATTTTTATTAAATGCTTATGAAATAAGAAAAAAATATTTTCCAAAAACACAGGGTTTGCTTTCATATGGTAAATCGCATTATAATAGTAGTAAAATCAAAGGAATGTGTGAAAAATGTGGTGAAAATATTGGAGAAGATATACATCATCTAACAGAACAGCAATGTGCGGATGATTTGGGTTTTATAGAAAGTTTTCATAAGAATCATACAGCGAATCTAATTAATTTATGTAAGAAATGTCATGATGAAATACATAATAACAATTCACTTTGTAATGATCGTCGTAAGAAGACATTGTCTGGTAAGTACGTTATTTAGGTCCATGCGTCTTACTTAAATATACACTATCTTCATAATCGGGAATAAATTTTCTAATACCATATTTAAATTTTTTTTGATCTTGATAATACGTTTTTGTTTCGGGAACATTACCAACTAATTCAACTAATTCTTTACTTATTGGATCATATACTCTAACTACTCCTTTAACAGTTTTTTGTGAAATTAAATCATCAACACTATCATGATATGGTATATCAAGTTTATCTGGTTCATACTTATGTTTTTTTTCAGATGATTCATACTCATCTTTTTTTTCAGATGATTCATACTCATCTTTTTTATCAGAGCTCTCGTTTAGTAATGGTTCAATTATTATGCTCTTATATACAGACATACTTATTATTATTATAATGCTTATAAAAATTAACGTATAATTAGATATTGTATTCATATTATATATACATATACTATGAAAAAATTTATA
>Ga0255769_10002329_pt1 | contig 20472 bp, 20 predicted proteins | sample 041ome_9_FD_179637 | JGI IMG/M metagenome (GOLD analysis project Ga0255769, IMG submission 179637) | Coastal salt marsh microbial communities from the Groves Creek Marsh, Skidaway Island, Georgia - 041413US metaG (version 2) | ecosystem: Environmental > Aquatic > Marine > Intertidal zone > Salt... | reverse complement strand
GTGAGAAACAAGGCTATGGTGAGTTGTTCTTTAAGCATTTCTAGAGACTTATGCAGTTCTACTTGCTGGATGTTTAACTCCTCTGATTCGAGCGCTTTTAAAAGAATGGACGCACCTCCGCCAATATCACACCCAAGCCATAGTAGTTTAGCCAAATCAAGGCCATCTCGTAGTCCACCAGACCCAATTAGAGTTACATCTTTCAGAGACTGAAGCATCTCTGGCAGAATATCAATGATTAAGTGACCCCAATCAAGGAACGGCTCATAGATATCACGCGCCTCCTCTGGAAGCCGCTCAGCCTCTATTCTAGCCCAACTTGTTCCTGCGGCGCACGCAACATCAATATGGCGCACACCTACGTTTTGTAATTTTTGAGCAACTCGTAGACTAATGCCTGCCCCAACTTCTTTTACCAGAACAGGACATGGTAAATCCCTAACTGCTTTTTCAATGGCAGTTAGGACACCACGCCAGTTACGGTCTCCCTCTGGTTGAATTATTTCCTGAAGCGGGTTTAGATGAATTGCAAGTGCATCTGCTTCAAGGTCATCTACAGCCGCTTTGGCAAGGTCTAGTCCATTTTCCTGCGCAAGTTGCACGCCGCCAATATTGCCTATAAGCGGTATGTCAGGTGCTAGTCTGCGTAACTCATTCTGGCTTCTATTTCGGGCTATACTGCCGCGCTGGCTTCCAACACCCAAGGCTACCTTGCACTGGTTCGCAACCTCAGCAAAAGCAAGGTTTAACGTATCACCACGCATCGTACCGCCAGTCATGCCAGTTATCATAAATGGGAATGACAATGTCCTATTTAAAAATTGGCAAGTTGTATCAACCTCATTAAAATCCATTTCTGGAAGTGCATTGTGAGGCAATGTAATCAGATCAAGAGGGTGCGGTCTTAAGGACCTAGACGCATCAGATTTTGCTAAATCGATATGAATATCTTTTCGGTTTGCTGATATCAGGTCTTTTTGAGTAGGTGTTGTCATGTGAATTATATCAGTCGCTCTCAGTTATTCTGGCCGAATGTGGTCTGAATATAAGGTCTATCAGCATCATATGTGGAACTGTTAATGCGGCAAGACCGATGAAAATAGTTTGCAACGCTGCATTACTAGCGCTCATTTCCAAATGTAAATACCAATATAAGCCTGCGCCTAGTAGCCAACTAGCAGCGGACAGAAGAAGCGCGCTATTTATTAAAACCCGTTTGCTGCTGATAGGCTGTAATTGTTTCCAGATAAAAGTAAAATGACGTCTGCTATGGATTAAGCAAAAATAAATCGCAAATGTAACAAGGGGAGTAGCTATCCAGGCAAGGATAATCAATCCAATTAGCTCAACGCCCACAAGATAGTGCTTTCTTGAACGCAGCGTTTGGTATAAATGAAACAAAGCTCCCCCAATCCAGAATACCAATAATATCGCCATGAAATCCCATAAAAAAGGGTTGGGGCCGTTTGTTAAGATAGCAAAAAGCTCTTCAACCTCCGATTTGTGAATGACTGGCAACCATATCGCAACAATTCCACCATGTGCAAACACATGAGTCCATTTTATTCGGGTTGGGCTTGCAGCGTAATCCGCTAATCCAAAATGTATGACGCTGATAATTAGGAAAACAAGAAGTGAAAATTCAGGGAGCTGATACCAGACCAAAACAACAATTATTGCCAGCAATAAGTAGCAGATTAATATACTAGCCAACCGAATGATTTTCGTGGCAGAGCGGAGCATCGATAAAGAAATAGCAGCATCAAAAGCACCATGAGGCAATCCAATAAAAACCACCAATGCTAATGCCCACCAATCAATTACCGTCAAGCTCATCTGGTAGTCCTTTGTTTTAATCCTATTATAACCTTAAAGGCGTGACATATAAATAACCATTTTGGCATTGAGTAAATAACCAACGCATAATCCGTAATTTTAGCATTACCACTTAAAAAGCGAGCGAATGCATCACCGCTCAAGGATTTAGCAAGCTTAAGAAATAGAGTTGGCGCTTTTTCTGGATTTGATTTAAGGACAGATAGAAACACGCTATCCATCCATAAATCATACTTTTTATGAGGGGATTTAGGGTTTGTATTCTGGCGTATGAGCTGTTCTATTTGCTTTTGAATAAAACTAAAGGCATAGCCAGATGATGGTCTTATAGCACCTGCATTGCTGCCAATTGCCAACAAGAACGGATTACTATCTACGCGGCTTACGCGTCCCATCGGGATAACACCGCTCTCGCTATGGATAATTTCAAATTCATCTAGATGAAACACTGTGTTAAGATATTCTCTAATAGCAGTTTCGTAAATTTTATCAGGGTGGGGAGACAGGCTAAAGAATGTGGATTCAACCAACGCTGTATATTCATCATATCCAAGCACATACATAAAATGGATGCCGTTTTCCTGTGATACTCTGAAGTCCATTAATATAGCTACCTCTGGATTAAAGACAGGCTTTGAGGCGCGAATTTCTAATCCTCTGAAATGTTGAAGAAGTATATTTGTGTCAGCCACAGGAGGGCGCGAGTCATAAATAACATCAAAATCTGATTTATCCTCAGATGTAATCACCCTATTTTTTTCAGTTTTACGGACAGGGGTTTCGGTGATAGATGTTTGGGTTTTCGCAGATAAGAATTTTTGTGCGCATGATTTTATCCATACATCACTCTGAAGGCTACAATATGGATGCGTTACACTATGGTGTTCTTCGCTTCCATTATGGGTTATGATTTGCCATTTATTCCATTTTTTTCGGGCCTGTGACACAGCATCCAAGAGCCAAGGCATTTGCCAGAATCCCCAGCTATGATAGGCATGATTATCCTGTTTTTTGAACAGCTCTATACGGCTTGCCGATAATCGGTCAGCCCGTGCTGCAAGAGACCATCCAGCGCAACCAGCACCAATTATAGCAATTGTTTTCTGGCCTGTCTTTTGGCCTATTTTCTGGTCTGGTTTTTGGGCAGAAATGCTCATGAAAAATTCAGCTTTTCTGCCTTTTCTGCAAGGGGTAGATGCAGTTTTTTGTCATGTTCAGGCAAGGTTTTAAATCGTGCAAATAACAAAAATAGTGCAGCACAGCTAGATTGAAATTTAGCAAAGTAAGAGGTTACTGTGCGTCCATCATACCAGTTAACTTGGTTTTGGCGCAATTGGATGCCTATTCGCCGATACACAAAAGCCGCAATTCCGATTGCAAGGTGTGTTTTCCAGGGCAGTGAGACAAGCCCCTTTACCCCGCTGTTATAATATGTATCTGCGAGTTTCAATAATGTTAAGATAGCTTGTTTAATTACCGTTGCATTTTTTGAATTTGGGTCTGTGGCAGCTTCAACAATTTGAGATGGGGAGAGATTATCTACCCAATTTGAGGGCAGATAACGACGGCCCATACATGCATCCTCATAAACATCGCGTGCAATATTAGTAAGCTGCATTGCAATGCCAAGATCAAGAGCAAACGCACAGGCATTATTGTTTTTGCATTTTAGCACGGGACACATCATCCAGCCAACCGTTCCAGCAACATGATAGCTATATTGTATAAGCTCAACCTCACTTTTAAATAGAACCTGTTTTTGATCTTGCAAAAGGCCCTCAATCAAATCGGTAACAGCTTGCTTTGGCAACTTCAGTTCATCAATGAAAGGCAGAAATTCCTCTAGGACAGGGTCTGATACACCTGTTTTTTGGCATAGTTTTTGCTGCATATTAGCTAGCCGTGCAGGACCATCCTTAATATCGCCATCAGCCATATCATCTAATATTCGGCAAAAAGCATATAGTTTGCTAGCTTTTTTTGCCATTTCGCGACCTAGAAACTGAGAAGCCCAATAAAAACTTTTACCGTTTTTTTGCAAGCTAATAGTTGCTTCTAATTTCTCATTGGTTTCAGCGGGTGAATTGTCAGAAAGCACGTTTGGAATAATCCCTTTTTGATAGGTTCTCAACAAATACTATGGTGCCTGTGTAGCTGGCATATTGGTGATTAAATTTTCTACCACTTTAGCAGAAGATAGAACTCCTGGCATGCCTGCACCTGGATGTGTGCCAGCACCTGTAAAAAATAAATTATCAATATGTGGGTCTTGATTATGATATCTAAACCATGCAGATTGCGCAAATATCGGAGCAATAGAAAAGCCAGCACCGTGTTTTGCGCGATAATTAGATTTAAATTCACGCGGGCTCATCCAAAATGCATCAGAGATTGTCTCTTTTAATCCGGGCATAATGGTTCGGTTAAGTGCGGTGATAATTCTTTCTTGTAATGCAGGGCCCTGAACATCCCAGTTTACATTTCCTTGAAGGTTTGGCACAGGGCATAAAACATAAAAGCTGTCACACCCGTCTGGCGCAAAAGTTGGGTCTGTTGCGGTAGGTCTATGCAAGTATAATGAAAAATCATCTGCTAATATTTTTGAATTAAATATATCGGCTAACAAGGTACGATACCGTTTGCCCATCCAGATTGTATGATGCGCTATTGAGTCATATTTTTTACGTGTACCAAAAAACAACACATATAATCCCATAGAATAGCGTGTTAATTTATCTGGAATGGCTTTCTTTCTGCGTTTTGGCTGGGCAGATAACAGCTCGTCATAAACCGCGGGTGTATCTGCGTTACATATCACTCTATCTGATGAGATTATTTCTCCTGAAGTAGTTTGAACACCGCTGGTGCGTCCTTTTTCTACTAGAATCTGTTCAATATCGGTATTGTAGCGAATAGAAATGCCCTGTCGAATCATCAGGGCCTCCAATTCTTTGATTAAGGTACCTGTTCCCCCCATGCAAAAAAACACGCCCCATTCGCGCTCTAAATAATGAATTAAAGCATAAATAGAGGTGGTGTCAAAAGGATTGCCGCCTACTAATAAAGGATGAATAGAGAATGCTTGGCGTATTTGTGGGTGTTTGACATGCATATTTACAAGCTGAGCTACAGAAAGATAGCTTTTGAGCGTTAAAAGTGAGGGTATCTGAGCAAGCATGGCGTTAAATTTAGTAAAAGGTTTGTCTGCTAATTTGGTAAAACCAACATCAAAAATTGCTTTTGATGTTTGAAGAAGTCTGTCATAGCCATCTGCATCTTCTGGTCTAAATCGAGCAATTTCCGCCTTTGTTTTCTCAATGCTTGCCGCATAATCAAAGGTGTCGCCTGTTTCGTCAAAATAAAAACGATACCACAAATCAAGAGGTTTGAAATCAAGATAATCTTCACGTTTTTCCCCAAATAGAGCGAATAATTCATCAAATAAAAACGGCGCAGTTATTACGGTTGGCCCTGCATCATGCTTAAATCCGTTTCGCTCAAAAACCTGTGCTCTTCCGCCTGGTGCGGATAGCCTTTCTAGTACCTCCACATCATCGCCCTTAGCACGTAGCCGAAGTGCTGTAGCGATACCGCCTAATCCGGCGCCAATTATAAGAGATTGTGTCATATTAAAACGGTAACATCATATTAGTTGGATTTAACATTTTATACCTTGAATAAGGGGTATCTTATAAATACTGACTTAACAGTATAGTAGTAAACCGCAAATGCTATCGTTAATTTAAGTATTCATCTTAAACTTCTTTAGAAAATTTCCTTAGGAAATTTCTTTGGGGCAAGCGGCCCCAATTTGCGCGCATACATGCCGAAGCTGTGATTGGATTGGGGCAATAACCACGCTGCATTCACTTGGAAGCGTCCCAGAATAGCCCTCCGCCTTGGTTAGTAATTTATTCATCTCGTCAGCAGCCTTTATAATAGCACCTGATTCTATCATTTTCTGTCTCCAATGATTGGCTTTATGTTGTGACTTGCCAGCAAGCCAATTATCAAATAGGACGCGTTCTTGTGTTTCAAGTAAGCTTCTAAAATAGACGATTACAGCATTTGGGGCCCGTCTTTTAAGGTCAGACGAAGGGCTTGCTGCTCCGTCTGTTCCAATAATATTTTGGATATCATTTGCGAATTGATAGCATACGCCCATTGCCGCAAAATAATGGCTAATAGGTTCTATTAGTTCTGTTCTGCCAGATATTTCTGCAATACCATCTATTGCAGCGACAAACAAAGGGGCTGTTTTCCCAGCGCTGATTTTCAAATATTTATCAATTTCAGGGTAGGTTGCGTTATCAAATTCTAATGCTTGGCCTGCGATAGTTGATTTAACATGTGTTGCAAGTTTGGATACTAGATTAAACGACCCTGAAATACGAGCAGCTATTGCGGCTTGCTCAAATGATTCAGCAATCATCCAGTCGCCAAGCGCCAGTGCAATGTCACGGCCATATTTAGCCCAAACAGATGCTTTGTTTCGGCGGATAGAATCCCCATCACAAATATCATCATGAATTAAGGATGCATTATGTAGAAGCTCAACCGCTGATGCCCAGTGTAAGCTTGGCAATATATCTGCTGCAAATGCGTCACCAGCGTCTAGCGCTATTTTGGCTCGCAATTGTTTTCCCTTTGTAGAGAAATGATGGCTAGCAGCTTCTGCTAGAGGATGGCCACTTTTTGGAAGAATAGAGTAGAGATGTTCGTTGAATATGCGGATTGATGTGGCATTACTAGACTGCTTTCTAGCTGATGCGTATTGTCTTTGGCTGATGAAATAGCTGTCTGGCATCATTAGCTCCCGCAAAAAAAAGGCAGGTTCAGTGTTTGAACCTGCCTTTCGATAAGTGATTTAAGCTTTTGCTTCTGTTTCAGTAACTGCCACGTTCCAGATGATAACACCGAACGCAATTTTGTTAAGAACGTCTGCAAGGTTGTAGATAATGTTTAGTGTTGCCATATCTGCACCACCAGCCATGTATCCAAAGAAATATCCTAGCGGATAAATCGCCCAACCGATTGTTACAATCCAACGCATTGTTGAGTAAGCTGCTTTAACTGACTCTGGTGCTTCGTCTGCTGCAACACGTCCAGCTTCACCTGCGAAGATTTCATACAAGATGTATGCCCAACCAGCCATTCCAATGATGAAAGCAACTGTTACATTCATGTAACCAGCTTCACCTAGGTAACCACCGATAAGCATAATCAATGTACCGATTGTAAGACGCCAGAAAACGCCGCCAGATACATTTGTAATAGCTCGCAGGATTAAGTAGAACTCGATCATCAATAATGGAACTGTAATTAACCAGTCAATATAACGATATACTGTTGGTGTATCGCCTGTTGCTACCCATACATCACGCATGTAAAAGTAGTGAACAGCAGCAATCAAGGTAACGAGACCTGATACCACAAGAGATGTCTTCCACTTTGCAGAAACACGCTGTGTTTCCATAAAGAAGAAAGCAGTAGCAGCAACCAATGCCATTGAAATCAACCAAAAGCTGATACCAACAAAATCATCTTGCTGTAAGTTTTCTGCAGCCATCGCAGCTACAGGTAGAATAGACAGAATACCTGTCGTAATTGCAAATTTAATTGCTTTAATCATTGTCATTAGGACACTCCCAAAAAACTTCGTTCTAGAACGTCCTACCTTTTTAGTTAAGCCTCTTATTTCTAAGACGCCCTCTCCCCAGATACCACAACATGAATAAAAATTAACGTGTAGGCAAGGTAGAAAATTGCTTTTGACAAAAAAATCCTATTGAAATAGGTAACTTACTGAAAAATTTAATAAAATAATTTTTGATATGCAATAATTTTTTTTAAAGTAAGCAACTTTAAGATGACAAATTATATAAAATACATCTTTTAAGTGTAAAAAAAGCTTGAATCATCTGTATTTTGGCTGTTTGGGTTTAGTTTTGACTGCTTTTATTTGAATAAATAACGATTTAAGCTAGTTATTTAAAAATGTGTCTATCTGTATGAAGTTAAGTCTCTTATAATAGCGTTATATAAAACAAGAGCCGTTTTTTTAAATTTTGGTAAGGGTGATGTGATGACGAATGATACTGTCTTGCTAGGTGGTCTGGGTGTATTGGTTTTAGGGGGGGTAATCTGGTTTGTAGCGCAAAGGTTAGTAGATAGCAATTTATCTGCCAGAGCAAAGCGGCTTTCTGTTTACCTTATAATTGCTGGTTTTGTTGTTAGTGTTGTTATGGTTATGCGCTGGCATGCAGAAAGCTATATAGCGGAAAGTCAGGCTGCAAATGAAATCAACACATCCCGGCATTCAGAACTAAGTATCAGCATTTGAATTAAATCCAGAAGCTGATGCCAGATAAAGTAATTTGGGCATTTTGGACATTAGATTAGGATTAGATGAAACGAATAGCTATCATTGGTGCAAGCCACGCAGGCGTAAGCTGCGCTGATAAATTACGCCAATATGGTTTCAAAGGCGCCCTTTTTCTAATTGACAGGTTGCCAGGTCTTCCAGTGCAAAGGCCACCATTATCAAAAAAACTATTGCAATTCGACGATGCTGATTTTGAGGCATTTTATTTGCGCTCAAAAGAATTCTTCACGCAAGAAAATATAGAGCTTAGGACTGACAGCAACGTTACTTCTATAGACCAAAAAACAAAAACCATTTCATTTGAAAAAGGGGATGATATAACATATGATATCTTAATTTTGGCGATGGGCGCTGATGCAAAACTGCCCCATTTTGTTAGAAAACAAGCAAGTAACATTCATGTATTAAGAGATACACAAGATGCATTGAAGCTAAGAAAAACCGCTCTTAATAGTGACAAGGCAGTTATTATTGGGGGTGGTTTTATTGGACTTGAAGTTGCATCATCCATGCGTATGGTTGGTCTGGCGGTAGATCTTGTTGAATTTGAACCTAGATTACTTGCGCGCGTATCTTCTCCGCAAATATCAGAATTTTTCAGATTGCTTCATAACAAACAGGGTGTTTCATTCTATCTTGGGAAGGCAGTAACAGATATTATCTATTCAGATAATGGTCAGGCGCGTTCTGTGAAATTGAGCTCTGGGGAGATTTTAGAATGTGATGTGCTGTTTTTTGGAATTGGCGTTGCGCCTAACATAAATCTCGCCAAAAGTTTAGGGCTTTGCGTGGCAGACGGTGTTACGGTAGATAATACTTATTTGGCATCAGATGATATTTATGTGATAGGGGATCTTGCTTTTTCGAAGGAGAGATCAAAAATAAGGGTAGAATCAGTTTATAATGCGCAGTTTAGCGCCGCTGTGGTAGCAGCTTCAATTACGGGCTCTATTATGCCAGAACAAGAAGCGTTTTGGTTTTGGTCTGACCAGTATGATGTGAAATTGCAGATTGCAGGTGTTCTTCCAAAAATAAGCGAAGCGCAACAAATTCATAAGGAGGTACGCTCCGGCAAGAAAGAGGGAAGCTTTTCTGTTTGGAGTTGGTATCAAGATAAACTCGTCTGTATTGAAGCGATAGGGGATCCACAATCCTATATAATTGGAAAAAGATTGCTTGAGCAAGATACAGATATATCCCCCGAAATGATTGCAGATGAAACGGTTTCCTTGAAACAGCTATTCGAAAAATTTGTGGCAAACGCACGCTAATACATTGGAAACCCAAAAAATATGAATAAAATCAGCTACGGATATGCAAGTGCAACTTCAGGTGCGCTGATTTGGGGAATGGCTCCATTATATTATCACTTATTAAACGAGTTTCCGCTTATGGAAGTTGTTGCACAGCGTGCATTCTGGTCGTGTGTTTTATTTATGGTTATTTTTATCATTCAAAATCGGCTATCAGAACTAAGACTGGCTCTAAATTCAATTAAAAATATCTCTTTATTTATTATTTGTTCAGCTTTGATAGGAACGAACTGGCTGTTATTTATATTCGCTCTTAACTATGGACAGCTAATGCAGTCAGCACTTGGCTATTATATTTTTCCGCTACTTACGGCTGCGATGGGATATTATTTTTTAGGTGAACGCCTAGATAAATTAACTAAAATTGCGTTACTATTTGCGTTGGCTGCGGTTTTACTAAAGGGGACAAGTTTATCCAATTTTCCATGGATTGCCATAAGTATGGCTACAACTTTTGCACTTTATGCAATTATCCGCAAACAATTGCCTGTTAAATCAGATACTGGAACGTTGATAGAGACAATAATGCTTGCGCCCATTGCTGTGATTTATTTTGCGTGGCAGGCGCAAAACGGAGCAGTATTATTTTTCGGGGCAGATCTTATGGGTCTCATGCTTGCTGTTTTTTGCGGATTATTCACTATTACACCGCTATACCTATTTCATAATGGTAATAAAATGTTGCCATTAGCGATTTCAGGATTGATTTTCTACCTCAATCCAACAAGTCAGCTCATTATTAGTATTATGCTCGGGGAGCCTTTTAGTTTTATAGATATCAGCGTTTTTGTATTAATTTGGGCAGGGTTATTAACACAATTTTTCCCTATGTTTTTCAAAAGCCTATGAGGCATACAAAAAAAGCATATCCTATGCATAAAAGGCAGTTTCTGGCACGGTATTAATCAGCTAGTTTTGCTGATATAATCTCATCAGGTTCACTTGGCGGCTGGCCGGTTGCTATATTGTAGACTACATCCATTCCATCTGCCACTTGTCCCCAAACAGTATATTGTCCAGTTAGGTGAGAGCACCCATCAAAACAGATAAAAAACTGCGAGTCTGCGCTATCGGGGTTTGCAGCTCTTGCCATTCCAACGGTGCCTTCACGATAGGGATAATCTGAAAATTCAGCTGAAAGCTTCTGTCCAGAACCGCCTGTTCCATTCCCATCTGGATCGCCTGTTTGCGCCATAAACCCTGGGATAACTCTATGAAATATTATCCCATCATAAAATCCAGATTCAACTAACTCTGATATACGTGCGACATGGTTTGGTGCGATTTCAGGTAGTAAATCAATTTTTACCTGCCCTGCGCTGGTCTCTAGAATAAGTTGTGAATTTGCTTGTGCTTGCGTCATCGTAAATCCTGTTATAAGAATGAATAAAAAAATTATGCGCATTAAATAAAGTCCATTTATAAATTCAAATGTTATCACTTGAAGTAGGGTTGTTAGTATTGATTAGTCAAGCATCGATTCTAAAAATCAGCTTAGCATAGTGCTTCTATCTGGCTATCTGATAAGCTATCAGGAACTATAACAATTGGAATTTTGCACCTTGCTGCGCCGCGACCTGTAATATAGTTAACAATAGGCCCAGCTGATTCAGATTTGGTATCTGCTCCAAGCACTAATTGACAGATTTGGTTTTCTTCTTCGATTAGCTGTAATATCTGGTCTGTGGTCTCACCCTCTCGAATAAAAACAAGCGGCGTTTTTCCAGTCAATCTATTCGCATAATCAGAGTGTGTTTTAATAATTTCTTCAGCCTGCTCGCGTGCTTCTGCCCGCATAAGAGCATTAACGCCTGCCCAATGACCAAACTCATTTGGAGTAATAACGTAAACAAGCGCAATGTTGGCATTTATAGATTTTGCGCGTGCGCACGCAAAGTGAAGCGCTTGATGGAGCTCTTCTGTCTCATCCACAACCACCAAAAAGAAACGGTTTTTTGTATCGTCCTGCATAAAACACCCGTTGTTATATTCCCTGCCTAGTTTATCGAATTTTTATGAAAGATGCCAACTTGTTTTTATAATCAGGTTCACTATTGGATTACGGTTTTGAAAAAACTGCCGCGGCAAGCCAGCCAGCAAAAACGGCGAAAGCAATAGCAAAAATACCATAAAAAATAGAATATTCATGCGCTAAATGATAAATTATAGCGCTAAAACCTGCCTTCTTAACGGCAATGGCTGTTCTGTCTTCTGCTATAAATTCACCCGCCCTGAAATGGATGATTCGGGCTTCGTAATCACCTGTCGTAATATTTGCAGGAAGCGAAACTTGTGTTCTAAAAAGAGCACCGCGCATTACTTGAACTGTAGTCTCATTCGTTTTCCAAAGGGAGGCAGATTGCATATTACGTTTTAGGGCATTAGCCCACTTAAGATAGGCATCAGGGTCAAGCGTTACAGTAGAATCATATTGAAGATTTAAAAATTCTGTACCAACTGCTAAGGATTTCAGGACGTCGCGAGAAGCTATCTCAGATAGGGGTTTTGTTGTGAATATCTGATAATAGCTTGGCGCATTTTTCCATTTAACAGAGTCTGAATTCACCCAAATGCCGCTCATATATGACTTTTGCCGTGTTATCACCTCTGATGAAGGTCCGCTGATCACGACAATAATATCATCGCCTTGCTCTCCCGATATGGATCCAAATAGCAATAATGAAGCACCATTAAAGTCAGTATTTATTGAAATATCTGATTGTGATAAATCTGCTACAAGTGCATTTGATTGCGCATAACTAGGGGAATAAAAAAACAGATTAATAAATAGCCCTGCTAAAAAAATAGTGGCTATTTGGTTTAAAATAAGGTGAGTTGACCAGCAACGGGCGTTTATCATTTTAAAAACTCTGTTGAAAATAAGTCTATTGGCGTTACCACAAGCTCATAGCCAATTCTTATACAAACCAGTAATACAATTAATGCAAGCATTCCACGCAACTGCTCCCCGCGCAACATTCCTCCAAATCGGGCCCCTATTTGAGCCCCGATAACAGCGCCAAATAAAAGAATTCCTGCTAACAGAAAATCAACAGTCTGGGTTTGTACTGATTGAAGTAGGGTTACGTTAGCAGTAACAAAAATTATCTGAAATAACGAGGTTCCGACCACCACTGATGTTGGCATACCAAGAAGGTATATCATCGCTGGCACCATAATGAAGCCACCACCCACACCCATGATAGCAGACAACACCCCGACAAAAGCTGCTATAAAGAAGGGTACAAGAGCGCTAATATACAATTTAGAGCGTCTAAAACGCATTTTCAAAGGCAGGCCATGAAGCCAGTTATGCTTATGCAATTTTCGGCGATAAAATTCTGGTTTTTGCGATTTTATATAAGTGCGAATACTCTCCCAAAGCATTAAAACACCGATAATCCCAAGAAAAAATACGTAGGATAGCTTGATAACCAAATCAAGCTGTCCAATTTTTTCTAGTAGTGCAAATAGTAAAACACCAAGAGATGAGCCAACGATACCGCCAAGTAACAAGACAGCGCCCATCTTGAAATCAACATTTTTTCGCCGCCAATGGGCAATAACGCCAGACACAGAAGAGGCAACAATCTGATTCGCTTCTGTTGCAACCGCAACAGGAGCTGGAATGCCAAGGAAAATCAATAAAGGTGTCATAAGAAACCCGCCACCAACACCAAATAGACCTGACAAGAATCCTATAAAGCCCCCAAGGCCTATCACAATGAACAGGTTTAAAGAAATTTCAGCAATGGGGAAGTAAATATACATAGCATAAGCTTTACGGTGTCATCCGAACTATCACCTCGGATATTGATTTAAATTACCGCAAAGCAATATTAAATGAAAGTTCAAATTGATACACAATATCAATTAGCTATCGTCAATGTTTCGTTTTTCCAATAGTGACATCATTTGCATACAACTTTGTTAAGAATGTTAATATTTTGAGCGCTTCTGCACTTTGAACTGAATATAATATAGATTGGCTTTCCTTTCTGGTTTTGAAAATATGAGCGTCTCAATCTTCCTTGATGCTGAGATAAAGTAGATTGACTTAAATCAGGAACGACTCTCTCTAGTTCTAAAACTGATTTTTAGCGTCCATCTGCAAGTTCATCCAAGATCCGCAATCTCCTTATATTACTGATAGCTTTCAAAATAGAGGGTATCTGAGAATTATTATTTTTGGTTTTAATCGGTCGAGGCATCGTTTTTCCTTAATGTTCCCATTTTACAATTTTTAGCAGTAAAAAAAAATTATTGAACATTTTATAAGTGTATTAATTATTTAAAATTAAAAAAAATAATTTAAATTTAATTTAACTACAACAGCATTATCACTTTATCTTATTGCCATTGTTAACACCCTGTAATTAAATGGTTGTTCTGCTATGGAAGCCATCGGTGTTGCAAGTCTGGCAAAGACTGGTCCTGCCTAATGGCATCGCCACTTGAATATAAATGAGATTGAGAAAGATTTTGCCAGCTCGCCTCTGCATTTAATAATGCAACCCCGCCAATTGCTAGGCAAATAATATCCGACGGCGCGGGCCCAATTTCAACTTATTTATTGTTTTGGTTATAAGTGAAATAAAAAAGATCTTCAAAGTCTTTTATAACACGAATTAAACTAAGCAAAGCATTGATTGATGCGCTTTTTCAAATAACGGCATGAAGGGTTTTTCCTTGTCTGCACAGATGTATGGGGGTTTCTTTTTGCGTTATAGAATTGCCATCAAGAATTATTCTCTCTCTAGTAATAAAAGAATTTGTAGTCATTTTCTCTATAAATTTTCATTACTATTTTCAATTTCACTATTTTTTCATAAAATAGTTAGTAAATGATTGATTTGTGCGTAATAAAAATCAAAGAAGTATTATTTTGGTAATAAATGTAGAAATAAATTTTCATGACACAGAATCTTGAAGAGTTTGATATACATATTGCATCTGATGGTCGGTGGTTTCATCAAGGGGGCGAGATTAAGCGTCCTGCTATTGTAAAGTTATTTGCATCTGTCTTATCCAGAGACGAAAACGGGAGATATTGGCTTACAACGCCTGTTGAAAAAGGAGAGGTAACGGTCGAGGACGCTCCTTTTATTATAACTGGCCTTAATTCAATACATGATGTGGGAGAAGAAAACCCACGATTGGAGATGGTTGATAATGTGGATAGAGACTATATTCTAGGCTCAGGCAACTCAATTTTTTTTAAGAAAGATGAGAAACAGGGACAAACGCCTTATTTGCGCCTGAATGATGGTCTAACTGCTAAAATAACGCGACCTGTATATTATCAACTTATGGACATGGTCACACATAATTCAAAAGGCGAAATGGGTGTTTGGTCAGCCGATGAATTTATTGTCTTGCATACGTAAGTAAGTGGCAAACATAAGTAGATATGGGTGTTTTAACACAAAAAAACCTATTATCTTTAGACAAGAATATCCATGAGAGCCAATTTCAGTATCTTTATAGAGTTTGACAAAGTATTTATTGATAGATGTTAGAGCAGATTAAATTGGGCGTTTCAGGTAAGTTGGGTTATCTTGAAAATGCAGAGAGTATGAGGCCTGCCTCCGTATTGTGCCTTATAGTTGGCAGAGATGTTGCACCGTCAATTTTACTTACAAAGCGCTCACGACACTTGAATGAACATGCGGGTCAAATGAGCTTCCCCGGTGGGAAAGTTGACCGCGAAGATAATTCTATTATTGACGCAGCCTTGCGCGAAGCAAGAGAGGAGATAGGACTTATATCAAGCCAAGTTGATATTTTGGGATATCTGTCACCAGTGGCAACCGCAACTGGCTTTCATATATCGCCAGTAGTAGGCTATCTTGCTAAATCGCCTACCCAAGCCATGCAGCAACTTATTCGCAACCCAGCAGAAGTTGAGGCAATAAAAATCTTACCCTTGTCATTATATCTTGATCCTAATTGTTATCGCAGAGAAGAATATAAAACAAAAACAGGCAGCAGAACATTTTGGGAAATTAAAAATACAAATCCTGTAGTTTGGGGCGCAACGGCAGCCATTCTGAGACAATTTTGTGATATAGTGCCATCAAAGTCCCAACAAAATACCAATTAAAAGCCCAGAAAAAACATGAAAAATTATAGAAAAGGATTTATGATATGAAACGATATTTATATATCGCTGGTGCAATATTAGTTGCTATTATTCTAATCGAATCCCTACGCCTGATTACTAATAGAATGTCGCAGGATAGTAAATTTCGAAAGTTTATTGAAAAAAATAGAACAATTTTATTCCTTCTGATCAGCATTATCTTGAGTGTTATTTCATTTGCGATTTTTGAATTAAGAGGATCGTCTCCAGATACGCAATATACCCCAGCTACACTAGAAGATGGCGGGATTAAAAAAGGTGAGTTTGAATCTAAGGATGCTAATGATAGGTAAATTTGCCTGTTCTAAATTAAAAAATATTGGTGATAGCCGTAGATGAACAATCAAATGAATTTTGCAACAGAATTTCCAGCTGGAAAAGCGACAGGATTAATTACAAAAATCCAAAAACTCGCCCGACAGAATGGCTCAGAAGCGCGTATTGTTGGAGGTGCCGTTAGAGACTGGTTGATGAGAAGGCCGGTTAAAGATTTTGATATGGCAATTAATATGCCAATAACCCGTTTTATCAATATCTTGAATAAGCATAATATAAAATTTTATGAAACTGGGATTGCACATGGAACCATAACGGTTGCGCAAGATGATGTATCTATTGAAGTAACTCAGACGCGGATTGATGTTAAAAGCGACGGTCGTCATAGCGAGGTGAAAGAAACCACAGATTGGTCAGCGGATGCGAACAGACGTGATTTTACCGTAAATGCCATCTATGTAACAGATGATGGTACTATGTACGATCCTTATAATGGCGCGCTAGATATACAGCGCAAGAAGCTGAAATTTATAGGGTGCGCGGATGCCCGCATCGAAGAAGATTACCTCAGAATTTTAAGAGCATTTAGGTTTGTTGCCTGTTTGCCTGCCTTTGTGCTTCCAAAAAGGGATATTGACGCAATCAAAAGGCATTGCCACCACATAAACACCCTTTCAGCGGAACGAATTACAGACGAATTCAGCAAATGGCTTGCAGCAGAAAACCCAATTACCGCTCTTAAGCTGGCCGTTAAAATTGGGCTGGACAGACGTGGGTTTGGGTTTGAATTTTCGCTGGATAACTTGAAAATCGGCAAGTTGGAACAGGCTTTCCTGCAATTGGATTGGCTTGCAAGGCAAGTTTCAATTACGCCTTTTAGCGATAAAAATAAGATTGCTAGTGTAATGCAATTCTCTCGTCAGCAGCAAAAGCGTTTTGAGCGTTTAATGAGAGGACTTACAGAGGCAGAAGCTGAAGCACTTACAACCAGCAAGTGGAAACAGACTGCCTATTGGCATGCAAGTGACATTCAAGATATGGCGCGTATTTATTCTATTCGAACAGGCTTTGTGTTTGCGCAGAATTTGTTGGATGAATTTGATGCGTTTGAAAAACCAAAATTTCCAATTTCAGGGGAAGATTTAATTCAACTAGGCTGGGTGCCTGGGCCTCAATTGGGGGCAAGGCTTGTTGAGCTAGAGCGGATATGGGTTCTGAATGATTTTAAAATATCGTTAGGCAGTAATTTTTAACCAAAAAGATAAACAACACCATGAATTAGCCAATACATTTTGAAAGTCCCATGCGCGAATTGCGCCCTATTATTAACCTATTATTGTAATTAGAAATGAGCTAGAAAGCGGGAGCTTACTTTTGTTTAGGTCAGGCTAAATTTAGGTGAAAATAACCTAAAGCCTATCAAAGAATTGCGAAGGATTATGGATAGTTTAGACGAAAAAAAAGAACAGGCTGTTAGATGGTTTCAAGAGTTACAGAATCAGATTTGTGATGAATTTACAGCGATTGAAAATGAGGGGGTGCCTGAAGATAGCGAGCAAGAGGGTCTATCAGATTTGCCAGCGGGCAGGTTTCAGGAAAAAAACTGGAATAGAGAAGGCGGTGGTGGCGGCAAAATGCGGGTCATGAATGGACGCATATTTGAAAAAGTAGGCGTTAATACTTCTGTTGTTCATGGGGAATTTTCAGAAGAATTTAGAGCGTCAATACCAGGTGCGAGTCAAAATGGTAAATTCTGGGCTGCGGGTATTTCAGTAGTGGTGCATCCTCAAAACCCGTTTGTTCCAGCAGCGCATATGAATACACGCTATATTTTTACCAGCAAATCTTGGTTTGGTGGTGGCAGCGATTTAACACCGATACGGCCAGCCGTAAGAGAATCAGAAAAGTTCCATGCTGATTTAAAGCAGGCATGTGATAACTATAACAAAGAGTATTATCCAAAATATAAAAAATGGTGTGATGAATATTTTTATCTAAAGCACCGAGATGAGCCGCGTGGCGCGGGAGGAATATTCTTTGATAGTCTGAATAGTGGCGACTGGGATACTGATTTCCAGTTTACCAAAGATGTTGGCCGCACATTTAAGGATTCTTATGCAAATATCGTAAAAGCCACAAAAGATACTAGCTGGACTGAAGCCGATCGTGAATTTCAGGAAATTCGCCGCGGAAGATATGTAGAATTCAATTTACTGTATGACCGCGGGACACTTTTTGGACTAAAAACAGGAGGCAATATCGAAGCTATTTTGATGAGTTTGCCGCCAAGAGTTCGTTGGCCATAAGCGAAATTCGCACGCTTGCGACAAATTGTTCCATATAGGGAAAAACATTAGCATTCGGAGCTGTTTTCGAGGAATATACCGTGGCGTTTTGTGTGCTTTTGATTAATGTCGACCTAAGTTCAATAGCATAACAATAATTCAGTCACAAAAAATATAATTGGCAACCCAATTATTGATATGTGGTGAGGGGAAGATGGCAAAAACACAGACCTTGAAACAAGGGGATACACCGGCCAATATGGGCCGACGCGATTTTATCGTTGTTGCGAGTTATGCGATGGCAGGTATTGGCCTGGCTTCGGTAGCTTGGCCATTGATAGATCAAATGAACCCAGCAGCTGATACATTGGCACTCGCTTCGATTGAAGTAGATATTTCAAAAATCGAGGTAGGACAGGCTATTACGATTAAATGGCGTGGAAAACCAGTTTTTATCAGACATAGATCTGAAACTGAAATTACCTCAGCTCAGTCTGTGCAATTATCTGATTTGAAAGATCCTCAAACTGATGACGAGCGTGTAACAAACCCACAATTTTTGGTTATGATCGGTGTTTGCACGCATCTTGGATGTGTTCCTCTTGGACAAAAGACTGGGGATGTTAAAGGTGAATATGATGGTTGGTTCTGCCCATGTCATGGCTCCCACTATGATAGCTCTGGTAGAATAAGAAAAGGGCCGGCACCCCTGAATTTGGAAATCCCTCCCTATCAATTTGCATCAGATGCAGTCATTAAAATCGGCTAATCGCTTATAAGGAATAGATTATGTCAGCAGATAAATTCTCAAACCCTGTCGTCCGTTGGATTGATCACAGGCTTCCCATTTTTACATTTATGGATCATGAGCTTAACGAATATCCAACACCGAAAAATTTAAACTATTTCTGGAATTTTGGCTCGCTTGCTGGAATTTCTCTTGTGATTATGATAGTAACAGGCATTGTCTTGGCGATGAGTTACACGCCGCATGTTGATTATGCATTTCAATCTGTTGAGCGAATTATGCGTGATGTTAATCATGGATGGCTAATTCGCTATATTCATATGAACGGGGCGAGCTTCTTCTTCATTGTTGTGTTTATTCACATTTTTAGGGGGCTATATTACGGCTCATACAAAGCACCACGAGAGCTGTTGTGGATTTTGGGTGTTCTTATTCTTTTGTTGATGATGGCAACAGCGTTTATGGGGTATGTATTGCCATGGGGCCAAATGAGCTTTTGGGGCGCTACTGTTATCACCAATTTATTCTCAGCGATACCATTGGTTGGAGATTCCATCGTAACGCTACTTTGGGGCGGGTTTTCTGTTGATAATCCAACCCTAAATAGGTTTTTCGCCTTACATTATTTGATGCCGTTTCTCATTGTTGGTGTTGTTATTCTTCACCTAGTAGCATTGCATCGCTTTGGCTCTAACAATCCAATAGGCATAGACCCTAGCGGTCCACAAGATACGGTTCCGTTTCATCCTTACTACACCATAAAGGATTTCTTCGGTCTTTCTATCTTTTTGAGCTTTTTTGCAGCAACTATATTTTTCTTCCCAAATTTCATGGGGCATCCAGATAATTATATTCCTGCAAACCCTATGCAAACACCTGCGCATATTGTCCCAGAATGGTATTTCTTGCCATTTTACGCAATCCTGCGTGCTGTCCCTGATAAGCTAGGCGGCGTGTTAGCCATGTTTGGTGCGATAGCTGTGTTATTTATTCTACCATGGCTAGACAGATCCCCAATTCGTTCAGGCAATTTCCGCCCTATTTTCAGAATTTTCTTTTGGGTTTTTGTAGCGGATTGTGTTGCTCTTGGTTATCTTGGCGGCATGCCAGCTGAAGGAATTTATGTTGTGTTATCACGAGTAGCAACGGCATGGTACTTCCTTCACTTCCTCGCCATTCTGCCATTATTATCAATAATAGAAACGCCGAGACCCTTGCCTCAATCCTTGTCTAAATCGGTGCTCGGGGGCACCGCCATGGCAGGGGCTGCGTCTGCTGTTAAGGAGAAGGTATGATGAAATGGCACCAAGCTATTATTTTTGGCTGTGCTCTTTTTGCAAGTAATGCTTTTGCCGCAGGATCTGGGGATGTTGTCTTAAAGCATAAGGATTGGAGCTTTAATGGCCCGTTTGGTACTTTGGATAAAGCCGCTATGCAGCGCGGATTTCAAGCCTACCGCGAAATTTGTGCCTCTTGCCATTCGCTGG
>Ga0255769_10002309_pt1 | contig 20540 bp, 20 predicted proteins | sample 041ome_9_FD_179637 | JGI IMG/M metagenome (GOLD analysis project Ga0255769, IMG submission 179637) | Coastal salt marsh microbial communities from the Groves Creek Marsh, Skidaway Island, Georgia - 041413US metaG (version 2) | ecosystem: Environmental > Aquatic > Marine > Intertidal zone > Salt... | reverse complement strand
ACTGCAGGTAACCAATTAACACTAACTAGATCAATCATTAATGGACAAACTATTAGCTGGAAGTATAAATATGCTGGTACAGTAACAAAGCTTGCTGCCGCTTCAGAAACAACGTTTGGTTCAATTCCAGCACTTGATTGTGAAACCGAAGTATTGAATCAAGTCTCTATCAACAATGCTCTAAAAGCTTGTGTTGCTGGAAATAGAGTTTCTGAACTAACGGTCACAAATAACTCTTCTGATACAGTTTATGTAGAAGCATGGTATGACATTGGCAATGGATGGATAACTAAAGGCACATCTGCAGTTACTAATGGAACTCCAAAAGTATTAGAAGCTCCTGGAGCTCCTCATGGAGCAACTGTTAAATGGAGGTACCGTTTAGGTCTTTCAAGTAGTATTTCTAGAGATTACACAACTCTTACTGCACTTACAGTTGATTGTCCACAAACCTCAACTGTGACGCAAACACTCGAGGCATGTTCTAATCAGACAAGAGATTCTAAGCTCTCAATTAATAACACAGGAACTATAACTCAGTATTACAAAGTTGAATACGCAATCAATAATGGTGGCTATCAATATATGACAACTGTAAGTGTTGGAGCTGGTCAAGTTGATAACTCTGTATATAAAAACTTAACTTCTGGACAATATATAACATGGAGATACGCTGCAACAACTGTACAAAATGACTTCTCAAATTCATCATATTTATACTTAACTAGAACTCAGACTGTTGATTGTACTTCTGCAAATCTAACAGCTACTCAGAGCACTACTTGTACACCAAGTGGTACTACCTCTGTAAAGAATTCTACATTTACCATTTCAAACAGTTCCACAAATACTGCTCAGGTAGAAGTCGAGTCTACCACCAATAACATTTCATGGACTCCTTTAGGTACACAGACAATAACTAGTTCACAACCATACAGTGTTAATAATGTCTTAACTACAAATTACATAATTTATAGATATAGAATATTTAACGCTACAACACCAAATACCTGGAAACAAGAAGTAATCATGGCACCTGCTGATTGTTCAACCACTACAACTTCAGTAAGTGCATATAATACTAACGAATGTTTAAGCAACAGCCCTGTAGCTAAGTTAACCATAATTAACCCTAATTCAACCGCTGTTGTTGTAAGTTATGATATTTCTATCAATGGTGGTTCGTGGCAGTCTATTGGAAACACTTCAGTAACCGGCACATTTACTTCAACTGCTGTTACAGTTCCAGAAAATAGTACATTCCAGTGGAGATATAAAACTTCTGCAGAGACCACCTATAAATTTGTAAATGACTCAGCTCAAAGTTGTAATCAAGCTTCTTCTTTAGATGGGTTCACAAATATTGTTTGTGATAGCAATGATACAACTAAGGCGGTATTAACAGTTGTAAATACAGGTTCTCAGACAACTAACGTGATGTATGATTACAAGATTAATAACGGATTTTATCAAACAGGTGCAGTTATACCTATTAACGCAAATGCAAACGCAACAAGTATTGAAGTACCTTTAAATAGTGGAGATCAGATAGTATTTAGATATAAGTCTACAAGCGATACACAGTATTTAGAAACACCAGTTAAATTAGCGTCTGATTGTGGTAGTACTCCAAATAATCCAAGTTTGGTCCAAACTATTTCTGAGTGTTCTGCGAATACGGCTGTGTCAACTATACAGATTAGAAACCTAAGTGATGAATTAAAAACTTTTTATCTAGAAAATAAATTAAATAACTCAGGATGGTCACAGTATGAACTAGTGACAATTAACCCAACAAGTGCCATCACAAGAAATATTACACTTACCCAAAATACAACAATCCAGTGGAGGGCACTGGAAAGTAGTTATGAACAGTTTGACCCAGGCTCTCCATATCAAGTATCTGATACAAAAACGATAGTATGTGAAACAACTACTACAACTACACTTCCACCAGTTAAGTACATATTCGAGCCAATTGTTTCTACAAACAGAGTTTGTGATTTTGAAGATGGTGGAGCAGAGTTTGGCATCACAGTAGACAATTCAAGATCTAATGTTTCTGCAGAAGTATTAAAGAAAATTTGGATCAACACAACACTTATTGCTGAGGAAACTGTAACAGTCCCAGCTGGCTCATCTGTTGATTTTTCTTCTATTGAAGTTGGTGAAAATAAATTCTTTACAGTTGCTCTTGAAGTAACAAACACTGAAAATGGCAAAGTTCAAAAGATGATTAAGAACAAGGATGCAGACTGTATAGAAGATGAAATTATACCTAATGACGAACTGAATCCCCTTGATAAAGTAGAGGAGTCTGAAAATACAGATAATGTTATGGAAGGCGATCGAGAAGAGAAAGATAATGGTGAGTCACTCTTATTCCTTCCAGGTGATGATTTTGTTGAGTTTGTTTATAACGAAGATGCAGATAATCCATTTGTTCCACAATTTACAGATGAATCTCCTCCAACACCTGGATTACCGGACACAGGTCGAAATGTTGGTGGCTTTATCATTTCTTTTGGATTGATGCTTATGGGACTAGGAGCTTTTATACTTAGAAGAGCGCATTAGTTTGAAATGGCATATTTTTTTATATATTTACTGATAATAATTGTTAATATTTTTGCAGTATTATTTGTACTTAAAATTAGAAGAAATAGATTAAATGATGCAGATGTCATTACAGATGCAACACTTGTAGAGGAAGATTCAATCCAGCAAGTAAGAACTAAAAAGTCTCGCTCTTTATTTAAAAAACAAGATCCCAGCACAAATATTTTTGTTGAATATGAAGAATTAGAAGAAGATGTGGCAGAGAAAGTCTTTGATGGTCAATTTCTAGATATTGCTGTAAGGGAAAAAATCGTAAAGAAAAAAGGTAATTGGTACTTATATGGGGAAGAAAAACTTGGTTATGGAAAAGATAAAGCTAAATTTTATTTACTTGAAAATCCAGACGTAGCAAGTGAGATAAGAAGTCAGTTAAGTATTGCAATTGATATAGATAATGAAATTAATCAAAGCGATTTAAAAAAATTAAAATCTGATGATTCAGGAAATGAAATAGATGTATCTTCAAACGAGATTGAGAACCAACGCTCACTTAGTTTTATAAATCAAAATTTAGAAGTTGAACTTTCAGAGGTATACGTAAAATCTAATATTCTTAAAAAAGTCCTTGAGAATGCAATTGGAACAGAGGTCATGATAAGCATAGATATCAGTGAAAGATTTAATCCATTAATTGCTGAACCTGAAAACTTCACTGAGGATATTGTAACAATGCTTAAAGAGGTAGATTATTTAACTTCAGCAGTTAAAAATATATCCAGAAATGCAAAATATCTCGGTATTGACGTCACAGAGGAAATGTTACGAGAGAAGTTAACATTGATGACATCTAACCGATTTTCAATTGTCTTTACAAAAAAACCAGTTGAAAAACACAGAAATATTCCAAGACTTATATTCGATTTACCACTAAAAAAAAACCTAAGACAAAGAGAAGTAACAAAAGCAAGTAGATCTGCATCAACCCAAAACACAGGTAAAAGATCTCTTCTTCCACTTGGTGTAGGCCTATTAATAGCTGGATTTATTATTCTAATTTACTCTGTTAACCAAACTTTTTTTTCTACATCAGTTATTAACGATGAACAAAATTTATTGGAAAACAAATTTCAATTCAGTGAACTTAATCTTTCTGAAATGAGAAACCAAAATATGATGACAGAACAATCTTTAGATAATTTAGAACAAACTGATGAATTTCAAGAGTCAATTATTTCAATTGCAACAAAAACTCTTACCAATCAAGCAGCAAAAGCAGAGTTCCTACCTGACGTAGTTGGAAGATTAACAATTCTGTCCGCAAATATAAATCATTACGTAGTTTTTGGAGCAACGAACAAAAAATTAGAATATGGACCAGGATATATACTTGGAACTTCACTTCCTGGTACAGGTGGAAATTTTGCAATTGCCGGTCATAGAACTACTTATGGCGCTCCATTTGGCAATCTTGACAGAGTTCAGGTTGGTGAAACAATAATATTTCAGACAAATACAAATCAATATAAATATAAAATTATAGAGGTAAAAATAGTTTCTCCAGAAGATAATTATGTATTAGAAAATTATGGTGATGACAGAATTACGTTAACAACTTGTCATCCTAAATTTTCAGCAAAACAAAGGCTCATAGTTATAGGACAATTAGAAAAAGTTGAGGTGTTTGGATAGTGAAAAAACTGATCATTTCATTTATATTTTTCTTTTCGTTCTTTAACGGTGTATTTAACAATGGATATTCAGATACAAAATTATATGATACTGATGAAGCAACTATTGAAATAGATTCAGCAAGAATAGATAAAGATAATTTACAGATTTCATGGTTAGTTAATGGGATTGAAAATATTGATGAAGTAATTCTCTCAGTTCGTGAACTTACACCTGATGGATTGCTTGGTGAGCCTCAAGAGTTTAGTGAATACTCAAATCAAGGACAAAAAATTGTAGAGTGGGATGGTACAACAAATCTTTCTGTTATTTTAAAAATTTTAACCACAAACTACACACAATATAGTGGGCCGGATTGTGACTCAGTTTATTGTTACAGAGACATAACAACTGAAATTACATCAGATGAATATATAATTAATAAAATTCCTGAGTTGCCAGAGGTGACTACTACGGTGCCTGTAGAAAGTAATATATTTGATGAAGAAGAAAATGTTGTTGATACATCAACAAATATAACATTCACAAATGAACTTATCACAACGATTCCACTTTTTAGTGATATTGATTTTTCAGATCAGGAAAAGAATGCTTTTGCATTCCTCATAACTTCTGGAATTATATTTTTGTTTTATGGAGTTTTACTTGCTCAGGAATGGTTCAATAGAATTATTGCTCACTATAGAGTTAGGTGGTCAAATCGAGAATCTAAATTAAAAGAAAAAACAAAACTTGAAACAGCAATGGAGATATCACTTGTTGCTCTTATTACATCTCTTTTGTATGCATTTGTTGAAGAGGGTTTTACATTTGAAGTACGAGAGGAAAACTTAGCAATATTTCTTGGAGTTTTATTTGGACTTGTAATTGTTACTTTCTTTTATGAGGGCATAGAGTCTCTCATTGAATATTATTTATACGATCAAATTGTTAAATTTTCTTGGAATCCTCAAGCTATGTTTTTTGCTGTTCTTTCGACCATATTATTTATTGTTATCGATCTTCCATTTGGATTTATACTTGGTTTTATTGCGGCCATACACGTAGTTTCAAATAGACCTAAAGCTGAGTTGTCACCAAAATTTTACTCAATGATTAGTCTTTCAATAGTTGGATACTTTTTCTTTTACGCTACTTCATTTGAATCTGTGAGTTCCTCCGGCGTGTTAATGGCAATTTGTAAACTTACTTATTTGATGTGTCTAGAGGGAGTTATATTTAAAGCAGTTCCATGGGGAGGGAACGAGTTATTTGATGCAATTGGAGACTCAGATGGAATAAATCAAGCAATGCCGATTGTTAGCTTTTTGATTAGTATATGGCTTTTCATAAGAATTCTTGTTTTGCCACCGGATAGTGAGTTTAACGAACTACAACAAACTTTATTAGAGAGCGGATCATTAGCTTACAGATTTATGCTTGTTTTATTGTTTTATATACTGATTATTCTTGTACTTGGTAACTTTATGAAAAAATATGCTGAACTGAATAGGCCTGCTGACTATGAAGAAAGTTTAAAGCTGGACAATGCAGAAATATCAGATCTAATTGATGATGAGTTAAACGAATCAGTAAATGAGTGGTAAATTCACCACAATTTTTGTTGTCTTAATTGTTATATTTATAGGTGGGTCTTATATATCCGTAATTAATAATCCAATTGAGATAAGTATTCAAGCAAATATTGGAAGTACAGAATCTTCTACAGTTGCATCAACAACTACTACATCAACGACAACTACTACATCAACGACAACTACTACATCAACGACAACTACTACATCAACGACAACTACTACATCAACGACTACTACTACATCAACGACTACTACTACAACTACAACAGTTCCAGTCACTACAACAACAATTGAAGTATCAGAAAAGGATGACTCAGTCACCATAAATACGGATAGTACTGAAAATATTGAAATTTACGAGGGTGAGTTTACGTCATTTGATGGATTTGAAGGTCAAAATCAATTCAATCTTGATGGATTAGTTAATAATTTACCAGAAGAATTGAGAAAATCTGTGGAAAACAATGTCATATTTGTCAATGGATGTCACTCTTACGCCGCAACAATTTTGGGAAGGTGCCCTTTTGGCGTGTGGGATTCAGCAGGAACATTTGCAGATGGCTCAACAAATTCAAATTGGAAATTATCTGTCTGGGTTTCCAATAAAGCATTTGCTAATAATAGAGCTTACGATACATTGCTTCATGAAGCATCTCATGCACTTTCGTATTTAACAAGAAACTGTGTGAACCCCGAAGGAGAAAACCAAAGGAAAGACGCTCAAGAATTTTTTGGGAGTGAAGAATTGTTTGCTGATGCACTGGTCCTTTACTTCGGGGGAGATTATGTTTATTACCGTGATAATGTTTTCCTACAAGAATCAGAAAGAACATATTTAGAAAATTATATAGCTCTTTGCTGTGAAGGTTAAATTATTTACTTAGAACAGATTCTAATCTAAATGATTAATTTATAAATCTTTAGATACTTGTAATTATTCAACTAAAACAATATTATCTTAATATGTCTATTCAAGAGTTAAGCATTTTAATCTCTTCCTCTATAACTTTTAAAACTATAACGCCAATGATTCCTGTTATGTTTTATTTTTTAGGTACTCAAACAAAATATCAAGACATCAAAGAAACGATAGAAAACAAAATAACATTTTCTTATGCAATATTTTTTCAGATATTTGTATTACCTTTAATTGGGTTAACCTTATATTTAGTCTTTAACACGAGTATATTTGCTATTTCAATTGCGATTGTTTTGTTGGCACCAGGTGGTTTTATATCTGGAATTTTAACTCATTTTAAAAAAGGCAACATACCTCTTTCAGTCTCACTTACTTCACTTACATCACTCATAACCCCATTTACGACAGTTTTTTGGTTAAGTATTATTTCAATTGATGCAGAGGAGTTTTCTTTTAACTTCTTAGAGACATTAACCCAATTAACTTTATTGATTTTTATACCTTTTCTAATTGGCTATTTCTTAAATTCAAAAGATATAGGCATAGTAAATAAATTATCTTCCTTTTTAGATAAATTTTTAAAACTATATATAGCAGTAATTTCTTTGACTGGACCTTTTGAACTTCGTGAAGCACTAGTTGATTACTTTTTAGAGAGCATAACTATTGTCCTTGTTGCTATAGGAATCGTCTTTTTAGCAGTTGAAAGTACTTCTCGACTTTTAAAGATCGAAAAAAAGGACGCAGTTACAATTTCTATTGAAGCTTTATGTCAGAATTTTCCAATAGTATTAACTTTTTCAATACTTTTCAATTTGCCTCAAATGGCAGTATTTGGCGTGTTTTATTATCTGGCAACACTAGTAATAGTTGTTCCTTATTCATTAATTAGACCTTTAAATTAAAAAAATTAAAAACTATATCTTTAAAAAAAGTATGTATATAATGAAGTTGTCTTCCAGACAAAACAATTCACAAATCATTTCCAAAAAATATGATTTTATATAGGAGAAAGAATGTCCGCAAGAACACAATTACAATCAAAACCTGTAGCAGACTTAAGGTCTATAGCTGAAAGTTTAGGTATTGAACATAAAGGTCTTCAAAAAGCAAAATTAATAGATTTACTCGTTGAACATAGTGACGATATTTTAGATTCGATTGAAGAAGAGATACCAGAAGTAATAAGTACATCTAAAGATGATGACGCACCAGCTGTAGTAAGTTCAGGAGATAGTGCAATTAAAAAAGGTGAAGAACGAGAAGGTATTTTAGACACCCTTCCTGAAGGATATGGCTTTTTAAGATGCAATGGATATAAACCCAGTGAAGATGATGTTTATGTTGCTGCTGGGATAATTAAAAAATACAGAATGAGAAAAGGTGATCTTGTAAGTGGACCAATTAGAGCGCCTAGACAAAAAGAAAAATATCCAGCACTTATTGAACCCAAAACTGTAAATAGTGCAGATCCAGAATTACTAGCAAGAAGAGTTGATTTTAATAAATTGACTCCGTTATTTCCAGATGAACGATTGAAATTAGAAGTCGATGGAGAACCGGGCAAAATTGTTCCTAGAATCATAGATCTTGTTGCTCCTATTGGAAAAGGTCAAAGAGGTCTAATCGTATCTCCACCAAAAGCTGGAAAGACTACAATTTTGAAAGAAATAGCAAACTCAATAACTGCTAACAATCCAGAGGTCTATCTTATGGTAGTTCTTGTTGATGAAAGACCAGAAGAGGTTACAGACATGCAGAGATCAGTAGACGGAGAGGTTGTATATTCAACATTTGATCGTCCACCTGATGAGCATACTCAAGTTTCTAGACTTGCTATAGAGAGAGCAAAGCGCTTGGTAGAAGAAGGAAAAGATGTAGTTATACTATTAGATTCAATAACACGTTTAGCAAGAGCACACAACTTAGCAACACCTGCTAGTGGTCGAATTCTTTCTGGCGGTGTTGATTCAACAGCTTTAACTCCTCCAAAACAATTTTTTGGTGCTGCTAGAAATATTGAGGGCGGTGGAAGCTTAACAATACTAGGTACTGCTTTAGTTGAAACTGGTTCCAAAATGGATGAAGTTATTTTTGAAGAATTTAAAGGTACAGGAAATATGGAGCTTAGGTTAGATCGCCAGTTAGCTGATAAGAGAATATTCCCAGCTATTGATGTTACACCTTCAGGAACTAGAGAGGAACAAAGACTAGTATCTGCAAAAGAACTCGAATCTTTATGGGCATTAAGAAGAGTCCTTGTTGCTCTAGAAGGTGGAGCCGCTACAGAACTTTTGATTGCAAAACTTAAAGAAACAAAAAGTAATGATGCTTTCTTAAAGGATGTCGCAAAAGCCAAATAATAATGTAAAGTAGGACTATGAAACAAGGTATACACCCAGACTATAGAGAAGTTGTCTTTCAGGACCAGGACGCAGGATTTGCGTTTTTAACCCGTTCAACTATAAAGACAACAGAAACTATTGAATGGGAAGATGGAAACGAATATCCACTAGTAAAACTTGAAATATCAAGTGCAAGCCATCCATTTTTTACAGGTAAGCAAAAATTGGTTGACTCAACTGGAAGAGTTGAAAGATTTAAACAACGATACGGATCTACAAGCACAAGGCAAGCACCAAAACAAGAAGCTTCTTCTCAAGAAGAAGAATAACTAACTTAACTTCTACTTCTTATGTCTGATCTTGATATTTCTTATGGTGGCCAAGCTGTAATAGGTGGTGTACTTATTCAGAGTCCAAAAGGTTGGTCTTTAGGTGTAAGAGATAAAGATAATGACTTACACAGATACTACGAATCACGTGTACCTCTTGTAAAAAGAAATAAATTTTGGTCAAGTCCCTTTATCCGAGGCTTCGGAGCTTTAATTGATTCAATGTATGTTGGGTTTAAGGCTATAACTTTATCTGAAAAAATTTATTCAAAATATGAGGATGAAGAAGAAAGTCTCATCTCTAAAATAATCACCTACACAGTTTTAATTGCAGTCCTTCTCCTGTTTATTGCTGGTCCAAGATTACTTGTTGAGACAATAGGCTCTTCACAAGTCGCAACTGGAGTAGTAGAAGGTATTTTTAGAGGGATTATTGTAATCGTTTACATATACTTAATTGGAAGAACTAAGGATGCTCAAGAGTTGTTTGAGTATCACGGTGCCGAACACATGACGATTGCTTCATTTGAAGACAAACAGTCTCTTGAATTTGATGATGTTATAAAGTATCCAAAAGAACACATAAGATGTGGAACATCATTCTTATTTCTAATTGTTTTTATTAGCCTTCTAACATTACCTTTTATACCTAATCTGAATCTGGTTCTAACAACAATCACAAGACTTTTACATGTGGTTTTAGTGTCGATGATTTCATATGAGGTATTAAAATTTAACTTTAAAAATAGTCACTCATTAATTGCAAAAATATTTGCAGCTCCTGGTCTTTGGACACAAAAAATTACAACAAAAGAACCTTCAGCAGATCAAATTGAGGTCGCAATACTTTCTATGGCAAATTGTATAAATAATTCAGAAGGCTCAACTAGATTTGACAAAATTCTCTCTAAGGCTCAGGAGGTTGAAATTGGATAAATCTTTACATGAAAAATTACAAACTATTGAGAACTCATTACCTGAAATTGAAAAACAATTATCTGAGATAGATATCTCAAGAGACCAAAAGGGTTATGCAGAAATGGCTAAAAAACATAGCGATGTTTCAATAATTGTTGATTTATTTAACCAATGGAAAAATATAGTTGAAGAAATAAAAGATGCTGAAGAACTATTGGAAGTAGAAACTGATGAAGATATGAAACAAGAGTTTGAAGGTATTATTTCCACAAACAAACCAAAACTTGATCCTCTCATTCAGAAAATAAAGGTATCTCTATTACCAAAAGACCCGTTAGATGAAAAAGATGTACTTGTTGAAATTAGGCCTGGAGCAGGAGGGGAGGAAGCTGCTATTTGGGTTGGTGACTTATATAAAATGTATACCCGTTTTGCTGAAAGAAATGCTTGGAATGTTGAACCAATAGAACTAACTGCCTCAGACCAAGGTGGATATAATAAAATAATATTTTCAATTAAATCAAAAGGTGTTTATTCGAAATTAAAATTTGAAGCTGGAGCGCATCGAGTTCAACGAATTCCCAAGACCGAATCACAAGGAAGAGTCCATACTTCAATTTCTACTGTTGCAGTGCTTCCAGAGGCTGAGGAGGTTGACTTAAGTATTGCTGCAAGTGATTTAAAAATAGATGTTTACAGGTCTAGTGGACCAGGGGGACAAAGCGTTAACACCACAGATTCAGCCGTACGAATAACACATATTCCAACTGGACTTGTAGTTACCAGTCAAGATGAGAAATCTCAGCTAAAGAATAAAAACCAAGCTATGAGAATCTTGAGAGCTCGACTTTTAAAAGCTGAGCAAGAAAAAGCAGCAGCTGAAAGAGCTAAAGACAGAAAAGAACAAGTAGGTTCTGGTGAAAGGTCAGATAAAATTAGAACTTACAATTACAAAGACAATAGAGTCTCTGATCACAGGATTAATTTAACTCTAAAGAAATTAGATCAGGTTTTAGATGGTGACCTAGATCAGTTTGTAGATGCTTTAATTGCAGACAACGAGTCAAGACGTTTGGCAAACCTAGAAGAGTAATGAACATACAGCAACTTCCTCAACATGAACTTGCTCGTCTTAGAGAAAAAGCAAAGGAACAAGCAGGTTCCCAATTTGAATATCAAGAATATTACACAAAGTTATTAACACGAAGACTCAACGGAGAGCCACTTCAGTATATAGAGGAATACATACCTTTTTACTCAATACAAATCAATGTTGATGAAAGATGTTTGATTCCGCGTCCTGAAACCGAGTATTTAATTGAGATTATTAAAAATAATATCGATTCACCAAAAAATATATTAGATGTCGGTACTGGAACTGGTTGTATTGCTTTAATGTTAAAAAAACTATATAAGGAATCTAATGTGGAGGCTGTAGATATTTCTGAACAGGCTTTAGAACTTGCAAAGGAAAATGCTCGAATAAATGACCTAGAGGTTACATTCACTGTATCAAATCTACTTGAGAATGTGAAAAAAAATAATTATGACATCGTCGTAGCTAACTTGCCCTATATCCCTACAGAAACTTTACAAAACTTAGATAACGAAGTAATAAATTATGAACCCATTATTGCTTTAGATGGTGGTCCAGATGGACTGATTTATATAAATGAACTAATAAAGCAAATAGAAGAAAATGATTTTAAAAATTTAACTTTATTTCTTGAAGTTGACTCTTCTCATGCAAAAACTATTATCAAAAATTTAAATCACTGGAAAGATGTAAAATTAGAGAAAGACTTAGTTGATAGGGACAGGTATATCATTGCAAAACGATGAATTACAATTAGCTGTAACCGCCATTTCAAATGATGAAATTGTTGGTATTCCTACCGAAACTGTATATGGAATAGGAGTTAATCCGAACTCCCAAGATGCAGTTGATAAAATATTCCAGTTAAAAGAAAGAGATGAAGATAAACCATTATCAATATTAATTAGTAGCTTTCATGATATTCATAAACTGGGAGTTACTTCAGACATCCCCGAGGTTGTCGAGCTTTATTGGCCTGGCCCATTAACAATAATTGTTGAAACTACTTTACAGTTCTCCGATGGGGTCGGAACTAAATCTCCGAATACAATTGGTATAAGAGTTCCTGACAATGATTCAACAATTGAGCTTTTAAAAGTAACAGGACCTTTAGCGGTAACAAGTGCAAATATTTCCGGTGGTGTAGATGTAAAAAGTGACATAGACGCTAAAAATACTTTCGGTGACGCTGTTAAACACTACATTAAAGGTGAAGCCCTTCATGGAAGTGGTTCAACCATTATTGATTTACGTGAAGAGGGCGGAAAAATTTTAAGAGAAGGCCCACTTAAATGGCCACCAAGTTACTGTTAGACTACGTTATATGACAAATAAAGGTGCATCTCAAAACCCACTTAATGGAGTCGATTCAGAAATAGCTGAGCTGATTTCAGAAGACTTAAAAAGACAAAATACTCACGTTCATTTAATTGCATCTGAAAATTTTGCATCTAAAGCGGTTATGGAAGCATCAGGATCAATCCTCACAAATAAATATTCTGAAGGCTTTCCAGGTAGAAGATACTACGAAGGATGTGAAGTAGTAGACAAGATAGAACAGCTTGCAATTGATAGAGCTTGTGAATTATTTGAAGCTGATCATGCTAACGTTCAACCTCACTCAGGTTCATCTGCAAATATGGCAGTTTATCTATCTTTATTAGAACCAGGGGACACTGTACTCGGTATGTCACTTGATCAGGGAGGACACCTCACCCACGGTTCACCAGTCAATTTTTCAGGACAAGTTTATAACTTTGTCGGCTACGGTTTAAACGAGGAAACCGAATTAATTGATATGGAGACCGTTTATAAAATGGCTTTAGAGCATAAACCTAAATTAATTATTGCTGGATATTCTTCTTATTCACAGTCACTTAATTTTCAGCAGTTTAGAGAAATTGCAGATGAAGTCGGTGCTAATTTCATGGTTGACGCAGCACACTTTATTGGACTAGTTGCTGGAAAAGTTGTAGACAACCCAGCAAAATATGCTGATGTTGTTACTGCAACAACCCATAAGGCTTTAAGAGGCCCACGTGGTGGAATTATTTTAACAAAGGAAGAGTTTGCCAAGAGTATTGATAAAAACACATTTCCTGGAGCTCAAGGTGGTGCATTAAATAACCAGATAGCAGCAAAAGCTGTATGTTTTAAAGAAGCTTTAACAACAGAGTATCAAGAATATGCAAAACAGATTTTAAACAATGCAAAAGCTTTAGCTGATTCTTTTCAAGAACAAGGCTTAAGAGTTGTTAGTGGAGGAACAGAGAATCATTTAGTGTTAGTTGATACAAGAAGCGTTGATGAAGAATTAACTGGTAAAGAAGCTGGAATTTTACTTAATGAAAAAGGGATTACATTAAATAGAAATGCTATACCGTTTGATCCGCGCTCTCCATTCATAACTTCTGGTATTCGTATGGGCACTCCTGCAGTTACAACATGTGGAATGAAAGAAGACGAACTTACTCAAGTTGGGTATCTAATTTCTGAGATATTAAAAAACAGATTAGATGAAAATAAACTTAATGAGCTCGAGGAGCAGGTTAGGTCTTTAGCTAAGAGTTTTCAACCTTATGGCTAAATCAAGAATAAATTTAGAAGATTTCGGTCCTGTCTCAACCTTTTCTACATCAATATTAAGTGGTTTATTAATAGGTCTTTTAATTCAAAACTTTTTAGGATACGCGCCGTGGCCGGTAATTTCTTTTGTTCTTATTGGTATCTATGACGGATACAGGAGAATGTGGAACATTTCGGCAAAATTAGAGGATGGTATAGATGAACGTTGAAGTCGTATTAGCCAAAAGGATGCTCTTTAGGTCTTCACCTATATATGTCATTGTTCCAGTATTGTTTTATTTTAAATCACAAGAGGCATTCTTTACCTCCCTTTACTCCTCAGCAATCGTTGCTACAGGGTTTTTCCTTGGTGCAGTAATTATGTCGTATGCAGCTAAAATCTCATTAAATTTTTATTATTTTGCTGCTTTATTTGGCTATGTTTTTAGATTAATTTTTATATTTGGATTTCTCTTATTACTAAAAAACGTTTATTCTATTGATGATTTGGCAATGTCCCTGACAGTGCCAATCGTTTTTTTAACTATGTTATTTATAGAAATGGCTATGGTTATAAAGAGAAAAGACACTGATTTAGATTGGGCAAATGATAACAGCAGCTGAAACTTGTGATTTTATTAATGAAGTAGTTTGCAAACCTTCAAACGTAAAAGAATTATTTGAATTTAGTAATTTTGCAGGCACTCAAATATCAAGAACAGAAGTTTTAATACTTTTAGCCGCAATAATACCTGTAGTAGTTGTCTTTTTTGGGCTAAGAAAAAAATCAGTTGTTCCGGGTAAACTCCAATCTGCGGTTGAATCAATTTTTACTTTTGTAAAAGATGAAATAGCTCTTGGTGTAATTGGTAGAGGTGGAGAAAAGTTCACACCATATTTGGTCTCAATATTTTTATTTATTCTTGTTGGTAATTTGTTTGAGGTTGCCCCATTAATAAACTTTCCAGTCACATCTCGTATGGCATTACCGCTATTTTTAAGTCTCATTACGTATTTCATTTTTGTTTTTGTTGGAATTAAAAAAGAAGGATTTGGCTATATTTCTCATCTAGTTTGGCCTCCAGGAGTTCCTGTCGCACTTAAACCTTTAGTCGGCATAATAGAGCTTGTATCAGTATTATTAGTAAGACCATTCAGCCTTGCTGTTCGACTTTTTGCAAACCTTGTTGCAGGTCACGTCATGCTTAGTTTGCTGCTTGCATCTGCATATTTTTTCTTGGTACAACCAGGTGGAGCAGATTACATACTCTCTAAAGCACCTATTGGTTTAGCTTGGTTCACACTTGGATTAGGGATCTACGGATTCGAATTAATAGTTTCAATTTTGCAGGCATACATTTTTACATTGTTGTCTGCAGTGTATATACAAACGTCTCTGCACCCAGAGCATTAATTAATAAGGAGGAAAATGGAAGCTGCATACGCGTTAATAGGATACGGACTTGCTGCAATTGGTCCTGGTGTTGGCATCGGGTTAATTGCTGGTAATGCTGTACAAGCTATGGCAAGACAACCAGAAGCTGCTGGTATGGTAAGAACAACTATGTTCTTAGGAATAGCCTTTACTGAGGCTCTAGCGCTTATCGGGTTCGTTCTATTCTTCTTGGTATAGGAGAAAAAGAGTGAATATGAATTTAGAAGTATTATTTGCTGAAGCTGAAGAATCTAGTTCTGGTTTAGATCTACTTTTGCCAGCTACATCTGAATTAGTTGCAGGTGTTGCAGCATTTGCAATTGTCTTTTTCTTTATTTGGAAATGGGCACTTCCTGCATTGAATACAATTCTTGAAGAACGAGCAAGTGCAATTGAAGGACAAATTAAAGAAGCAGAATCTACAAAAGCTGAAGCAGAATCTACAAAAGCAGAATATGCGAAACTTGTTTCGAATGCTAATTCTGAAGTGCAACAAATCATTGATGATGGAAAGGCAGCTGCAGAAAAAGTAAGAGAAGAAATGATTGATCAAGCTAGAAAGGAAGCAGAAGCAATAGTTGAAAAAGCTAAGTCCGATTCAGATGCTGAAAAAGAAAGGTTGTCTTCTGAGATTAGTGCTCAAGTAGCCGATCTCTCTTTAGCAATATCACAAAAGGTTGCCTCTTCAATGTCTGAAAAAGATCAAAAGGATTTAATCAAAAAATTTATTAAAGATATGGAGTCATCAAGCTAAATGAGTACAGAGTCTTTTTCTAAAGGTTTAGTTGAAATCATTTCATCTAGTGACGAAAGTGCAAAAGTAGAACTCGAATTCCTCCAAGTTCTACAGGCATTAAATTCGAATCCAGATGCTTTAGATGTTTTTAGAAACTTTGGTATCTCTGCTGAAAAGAAAATAGAAGCTATAAGTAAAATATTTTCAAAAAGAGTAACATCTATGACTCTAGATTTAGTTACTTTGACTATTTCACAGGGTTTTGCTGATAATTTAAATGAAATTGAACAGTTAGTTTCGAACTTTATAGCTGAAAAGAGGGGTGCTGCATTAGCAAAAGTAGTCTCTGCTGTTTCTTTAGATACAAAAACTCAAAATAGTTTAAAAAAAGCTTTAAAAACAAAACTTGGACGAGATGTTGAATTAAGTTTAAAAATTGATCCAGATGTAATTGGAGGGATCAAAGTAAGTGTTGGTGAAAGAACTTTTGATAGTCTTTTGTCATCAAAGTTTTCAGAAATTCAGACTGTATTAGAAGGAAGGTAAAATGAGTGATTTAAATATAGATCCAAAACAAATTTCAGAATCTTTAAAAGAAACTCTTGGCAATTGGTCAGAGGAAGTTAAGGATGATTTAGTTGGTTATGTAGCATCTATTGCTGATGGTGTAGCTAGGGTTAAAGGACTTGAAAATGCAATGTCCTCAGAATTACTTGAATTTCCTGGTGGATTGCTAGGGGTCGCTCTTAACCTTGATGAAGATTCTATTGGTGTTGTTCTAATGGGTGATTCTGACCACATTCAAGAAGGTATGCCCGTAAAACAAACTGGAGAAGTGTTGTCTATTGGTGTAGGCGATGGTTTCTTAGGAAGGGTAATTGATACTTTAGGAAATCCTATTGATGGCAAAGGGCCAATTGAATTTACTGAAAGAAGACTTATGGAGATCCAAGCTCCTACTGTAGTTCAGAGACAACCAGTTAGTGAGCCACTTCAAACTGGCATTAAAGCTATTGACTCAATGATTCCTATTGGTAGAGGTCAGAGAGAGTTAATTATTGGAGATAGAGGTATAGGAAAGACAGCTGTAGCGATTGATACAATAATTAATCAAAAAGATACTGATGTTAAGTGTATATATGTAGCTATCGGTCAAAAGTCTTCAACAGTAGCTGAAGTTGTAGATAGGCTTGAAAAAGAGGGAGTCCTAGATAAAACTGTAATCGTTAATGCACCTGCATCAGCTGCAGCAGCTCTTCAAATGTATGCACCTTATGCTGGATCTGCAATAGGGCAGCACTGGATGTATAACGGTGAACATGCACTTATTATTTTTGATGATCTGTCAAAACAGGCAATTGCTTATAGACAAATCTCACTTTTGCTAAGACGACCACCAGGACGAGAAGCTTATCCTGGAGATGTTTTCTATCTTCATTCAAGATTATTAGAGCGTTGTGCAAAAGTCTCCGATGACTTAGGGGGAGGTTCTTTAACTGGATTACCTATTATTGAAACAAAAGCTGGAGACGTTTCTGCATTTATCCCTACAAATGTAATTTCAATCACTGATGGTCAGATTTATCTTGAAAGCGAATTATTTTATTCTGGTGTAAGACCTGCTGTTAACCCAGGTACATCCGTATCTCGTGTGGGTGGTGCTGCGCAGACAAAAGCTATGAAGAAAGTGTCAGGTCCATTAAGAATTAACCTTGCTCAATTTAGAGAATTAGAAGCTTTTGCTGAGTTTGGATCAGACTTAGATGCAGCTTCCCAATCTCAGTTAGATAGAGGTATTAGAGTTGTTGAAATGCTAAAACAACCACAGTATGAACCTGTATCAACTGAAGACCAGGTCATAGCTCTTTATGCTGTAACTGAAGGGTATTTTGACAAAGTACCTGTTGATGGAATTTACGAAGCTGAAAAAAACCTACTTGAGTTTGTCAAAACAAGGTATTCAGACATGGTTAACACCATTAAGGAAACCGGAGAACTCCCGGGGGATGAACTAAAAGAAGCTGTTACTGCATTTGTAGCAACTCTGGAAACTAATACTGAGGATTAAAAGTGGCAAGTGCTGAACTACGTATAATTAATAGACGAATAAAAAGTGTTCGTTCGACTAAAAAAATTACACGTGCAATGGAGCTTATTGCTTCATCAAGAATTGTTAAAGCACAAAACAGAATGAAGTCTTCCGAGTCTTATTTTGGACTCTTGAGTGAAATCGTTCAGGATCTTATAAACAATGGTGCAGTTCCAAAAGTCGATTCCGAGGAAGTAAAAGATAAAGTTCTTTTAATTGTTTTAACCTCTGATAGGGGACTGGCTGGAGCATACAATACAAATGTTTTGAAAATCGCTGACAATAGAAGAATAGAAATTGAGAAATCTGGTAGAGACGTTGAAATTGTTACAGTTGGTAAAAAAGCAACTAGTTATTTCACGTATAGAAAAATTGAAGTAACAGCTGAATACGAAGGCATTACAGATAGTCCAGAATTTGAAAACGCTTTAGAAGTTATGACACCCATAACTGAAAAATATTATTCAGGAGAGGTTGCTTCAATTGAAATTGCTTATACAAATTATAAATCTGCATTAACTCAAGACGCAGTTGTAAGACAAGTTCTTCCCTTAGATCCTAAAGAAATAGAAAATAAATCTTCAGTAACATTTGAACCAAGCGGAGAAGAGGTACTTAATAGTATCTTGCCAAAATATGCGAACGCCTCATTTTTTAATGCACTTCTAAACGGTTCTACTTCTGAGCATGCAGCAAGAATGAGAGCAATGAAGGCTGCAACAGATAATGCTGAAGAATTAATTAAGGTACTAGCCATGAAGAGTAATCAAGCAAGACAAGCAGAGATTACAACAGAGATTTCAGAGATTGTAGGTGGGTCTGAAGCACTTTCAGATGCCAGTTAGAAAGGAAAATAATGAGCGAGGAAATAGGTAGAGTAGTAAAAGTTGCAGGTCCAGTTGTTGACGTGGCTTTCCCACAAGACAACCTTCCAGAACTTAACTTCGCATTAGAAGTAGATATTACTATTGGAGATAACAAAAACACTATTACTTTAGAAGTAGCCCAACATATTGGAGAAAATAAAGTTAGGGCAGTTTCCATGCAGGCAACTGATGGTTTGAAAAGAGGAACTGAAGTAAGAAATACTAATGCTCCGATATCTGTTCCAGTTGGACAAGAAACTCTTGGACATATTTTTAACGTAGCAGGTGAAACTTTAGACGTCCCTATTGAATCAATTAATGTAAAAGAGAGATGGCCAATTCACAGAACTCCTCCAGCTTATGAAGATGTTACATCACAGAGTGAAATGTTTGAAACAGGAATTAAAGTTGTTGACCTTCTTGCTCCATATGTAGAGGGTGGAAAGATCGGTCTCTTTGGTGGAGCTGGTGTTGGTAAAACAGTCCTAATCCAAGAAATGATTAACCGTGTTGCTACTCAGCATGGTGGTGTCTCAGTTTTCGCAGGTGTCGGTGAGAGAACAAGAGAAGGTAATGACTTGTTTGGAGAGATGCAGGAATCTGGTGTTATCGATAAGACAGCTCTAGTTTTTGGTCAGATGGACGAACCACCTGGAGTGAGATTAAGAGTTGCGCTTTCTGCTTTAACAATGGCTGAGTATTTTAGAGATGTAGAAAAACAAGACGTTCTTTTATTTATTGATAATATTTTTAGGTTTAGCCAGGCGGGTTCCGAGGTATCAACATTGTTAGGACGTATGCCTTCAGCTGTAGGCTACCAGCCAACACTAGCTGATGAAATGGGATTCCTTCAAGAGAGAATTACGTCTCTTAAAGGAAGGTCTATTACATCCCTACAAGCTGTATATGTTCCAGCTGATGATATTACTGACCCTGCACCGCACACTGCTTTTGCTCACTTAGATGCACGAACAGTTCTTGACAGAAAAGTTGCAGACTTAGGTATTTATCCAGCTGTTGACCCTCTTGACTCTTCAAGTCGTATATTAGATCCAAAAATTGTTGGTGATGATCACTACACAACCGCTCGTGAAGTACAAAGAGTCCTTCAAAGGTACAACGACTTGCAAGATATTATTGCAATTCTTGGTCTTGATGAACTATCTGAGGAAGATAAATTGCTTGTAGGTAGAGCAAGAAGAATTCAAAGATTCCTTTCTCAACCTATGTATGTAGCAGAACAGTTCACAGGTATAGAAGGTAAGTTCGTTTCTATTAAAGACTGTGTTGAAGCATTTAAGACTATCTTAAGCGGAGATCTTGACTCAACTCCTGAACAGGCATTCTATATGGTTGGTGGAATTGATGAAGTGCTTGAAAAAGCAAAAGAGATTGAGGCATCTGCCTAATCATGATT
>Ga0255769_10002302_pt1 | contig 20581 bp, 10 predicted proteins | sample 041ome_9_FD_179637 | JGI IMG/M metagenome (GOLD analysis project Ga0255769, IMG submission 179637) | Coastal salt marsh microbial communities from the Groves Creek Marsh, Skidaway Island, Georgia - 041413US metaG (version 2) | ecosystem: Environmental > Aquatic > Marine > Intertidal zone > Salt... | reverse complement strand
ACGTTATCCGTGATGCGGTTACGTACACTGAACACGCCAGACGCAAGACGGTCACCGCCATGGATGTCGTCTACGCGTTGAAGAGACAAGGCAAGACCTTGTACGGCTTCGGCGGTTAAGCGACGCGCGTTTCCTTCCTTTTTTTTCAAAAGAGAGAGAAATCCGTCCGTCTTTCGTCGTCCTCGTCGTCGAAACGCACAGAGCTCGACGAAAGCACAAAAAAAATCAAAAACAAAAATTGAAGATTCTTATCTTCACCAACTCAAAACAAAGACGTATAAGATAAATCACACATCGCCGTACACACAAACACGCTCGAAAGCACTAATAAATACACTACTCGTTTTTTATTAATAACAACACACATATCGACGCGCAAAACTATCTACAGAATTTGGTACAAGCGCGGGGACGCGTATATTTTCATACATATTTTTACGATTTCGAGGCTTTGACCGCGTTGCCTCCGGTGGCGTTGGCGAGACCGCCGCCTTTGCTCTTCCCGCGCCATAACAAGCGAATAGGCGTCCCGTCAAATCCTATATTTTTCCTCAACTGTTTCTCCATGTATCTCTTGTACGTATCCGAGAATAGTTTCGGGTCGTTGCAAAAAAATACAAACGTCGGAGGTCGAATAGCCGCCTGCGTGGTGTAATAGATTCGGCCCTTCTTGTTCGCCTTGGCCGGGGGTGCCTTCCACAACGTGGCCTCTTGCACGACGGCGTTTAACGTCGCCGTCGTTAACCGTTTCTTGTGTATCACGGAAGCCTCGTAAGAAGCGTCTAAAATCTTAGAAATTCTCTGCCCGGTTAACGCGCTCGTGTAAATAATACTCGCCCACTCAAACACTCGCAACTTTGAACGCAAGTCGTCCGTGTACGAGTTCATCGTGTACGTATCCTTGTCTACTAAATCCCACTTGTTGCAACACAAAACGAGCGCACATCCCTCTTGCACGGCTCTTTCGGCTAATACAAAATCCTGTTGCGTCGCACCTTCCGTCGCATCGATGACTAAAACGACAACATCGGCGCGTTTCATCGCTTGTAAAGCTCTACCGATGGATTGTTGCTCTAAACCAAATTTTTTCTCGTCGCCTTTGATACTTTTCGTGTCTCTTTTAATTTGCGTTCGTCTTCGAATACCCGCCGTATCGATCAACGTGAACTCTCTGTCCGGATGGTTCTTATCGGTCACGTCCGTATCAATCGTATCTCGAGTTGTTCCGGAAAAATCAGACACGATCGATCTCGGAGTTCCTGCTAAACCGTTCAGTAAAGAACTCTTCCCGACGTTTGGTCGTCCAACGATGGCGACTTGAATAGGCAACGGCTTATCCTCTTTCTCCTTATTTTCTTCCGCGATGGATATTTGTTCCTCCATAGTCGGTGGTTCCGGTAAACTTTCGCAAACTGCGTCCAATAATTCTCCAGTTCCCGTACCGCTAATCGCAGAAACCCCGATCGGTGCCACGTTTTTCGAGGACAACTGCCAGAAATCCAAAACCATCTCTTCGCCTCGCGTGCTCGATTCGCACTTGTTCACGGCTAAATGCACCGGAATATTCGCGTGGTGCTTTCTCAACCACCGAAAAATCTCTTTATCCGCGGCAGTTAATCCAGCCTGACCGTCCGTGACAAAGATTAAAACGTCCGCCTCTCTCACTGCTTCTGCCGCTTGGGCTTCGATCATCCCGGGTAAAATTTCAACACCTCCAATTCTATCAATCGAAGGCGCCGCGTTCGGGTCTCCGGGTAAATTTTCCAGTCCACCCGTATCCACGAGCATAAACTCGTGGTCCCCCCAAAACGCTCTCACGTACATTCTATCTCTCGTAACCCCTGGTTCGTCAAAAACTATCGCTCTTTTCGTTCCAGTTAAGCGATTAAACAACGCCGACTTCCCCACGTTCGGTCGACCGACGACGGCGACTTTCGGCAACAACTCTTGCGGGATAGTCCCCCAATCTCTCCTCGTCCGTCGTCGTCTGGTTTTTTGGTGATCTTCTGGAGATATCTTTTTCGAGTTATCCTCTTCCTCCTCCTCGTCGTCCGCGGCGTATTCGTCGCTTACCGTCTTTGTCAATTCCAACTGTTCCATGCTCTCGGCCGAGGCTTTGGCTAACTCCTTCGCCCAAGAGGAGGCAAACTTCGCCGCCTCTCGGTCCATCTCTTTTTGCTCTCTCGAGGAGAGCTCGACGACTACTTCGCTCGAATCGCTGTCGTTGCTGATTTTAGTGCCGCTGCTGCTGCTGTTGCTGCTGCTTCCGGTGGTCTTTTTCTTCGTCTTTTTCTTCTCAAAGTCTCCCTCTCTCCCCGCGGAGGAGGAAGAGGAGGAGGAGGAGGACGAGGAGGAGGAGCCCGTCGCCGCCGCATTCGCGACGAATTTTATCGCGCGAAAAGAAGAAGAAGAAGAAGAAGAAAAAGACGACCGCCCAAACGCGCGCAGAGACGGTAACGATACCAGCGAAGGTCGCGCTCTCGTCGCTCTCGTCGTCGCGGTAAAAGCGCTCTCCATCCCTCCACACGATGATAACGTTCTCGTTGCAAATCCTCGGCGCCGACGATAAAAATGCCCCACCGCTGGTGTTGTCGTCGCGGGTGACGACGCCGCCGGCGGTTGGTGGCGGTGAATGCAAAAAACGCCGCGACGAAGAAGAGAAAAGACGTCGCTCATTTTGAACGACGACGACGACGGCGGCGCGACGACGACGACGACGACTCTTCCGAACGAAGAAAAGCGCGGGAGTTTTGAGCGACTAATCTTGTTCAAACAACGCACAAAAGCTTGATGTAAAAAAAAATAATGCAGAGAGACGAGAAGAGAGAGAACAAGAGAGAGCGCTCTCGCTTTTTTTTTCTTTTCGTCGTCGTCTGATGAATCGTCTGAATCGTCGTTTTGTCTGAATCGTCGTCGTCTGAATCGTTGTTCTTTTTTTTTTGTGCACGCACAAAGCAGCAAAGCACACCCCCCAGAGAGAGAGAGAGAGAGAGACAAACGCGACTTTACTTTTCCCGCGTAAAAAAAAAAAATTGTGAGTCGTACACGCCATATGGAATAATAAAACTACCGACTCTGCGTTTTTTGAAAGAGCGGCTCGCGACGACGACGACGACAACAGGGAAGAGGAAGAGGAGGAGATGAACGAAAAAGAAAAAGAAGAAGACGTTCGACGAAGGCTCGGGTCCGTGCGGTTAGCGAACGCTCGTTCTGCCGCTGCTACTACTACCACGAGCGCTTCTGTTTTGAGAAAAGAAATCACCTTCAAATTCAGAGTGAAATTTTACACCAAATGGGGAGAGAACGTGGTCGTGTGCGGGAAATCGCACGCGTTGGGAGGGTACGACGCCACGAAAGGGGCGTGGATGAGCTGCGAACACGTTTTGAAGAGGAAGAGGAGAAGGAAAAAGAAAGACAGAGGTGATGGCAGCGCGTTTAAGAAGAAGGATGAATACGAAAACGATTATCACGCAAAAAATAACGGAGAGGAACGCGAAGACGAGAACGAGGACGAGGACGACGACGAAGATGAAGAATACGAAGGAGACGAGCTGATATGGACGGCAACGAAAACGATGCGTTGGGATGAACCGTTGGAATACAGGTACGCGGTGGTGGATTCGCACGGGTCGGTGATTTTATGGGACGCGCCTATTCGAATAGCGAAACTAGAACGGCAGACTTCGCAATCTCTAGAGCTCATCGGAGGAGGAGGAGGAGGAGGAGCTGGGAACGGCGAGAACGTGGTGGAGTTTATGGATACGTTCGAGAGAAAAAATCACGCGGAGACGCTATTTTCGAGGAGAAGATTTGCCGAGGTGGTTTTGGATAAAGCGTTAGGCGGAGGACAAGAAGGAGCGTTGAGTGCGATAAACGTCGTGAAGCCTCAACCGTGCGAATTTTTGCGAGGCGGCATTTTGTCTGGGAGTAAGAATGACGCGAGCAATGACACGAATTTACGCATTGTTGTTTTACGCTTCCAAGTGAAAGCGATGCGAATGCCGAGTAAACGGCCGGGAAGTAACGTTTCCGTGAGAGTGACGGGAAGTTGTCAATCGCTCGGAAAGTGGGATCGCTCACGAGTGATGCGCATGGGAAACGACGAGTGCTTCGAGGCATCGTCTTCTGTGTCAAGCGATGCGTCAGAAGACACGAATAACGACACAAACATTAGCACCACTATTAACAATAATAATAACAACAACGGGTATTGTTGGCACTTGGAAGTCGCTTGCGCTTCGAGCGAGCTTCCGGTGAGATACAAGTACGAAATTTGGGACGACGATATCAACCAAGTCATCGAAAGCGAAGAATACAAGCGAACTATTGGTATCGATTGGGACCTGGAAAAACGAAAGTTTGATGAAGAGCAACAGAAAATGAACAACAGCAGCTACAATAATAGAGATGGAAATGAAGTTGAAGACACATCGACAGAAATAAACGACGGCGAGGAGGATGCGGAGAAGACTCGAGGGACGCCGCGCAAAAAGAAGATGTCTGCATCTTCTTCGTACGAGCCACCGAAATGCATCGTCGCGTCCGACGGACACTTTGCGCACGCGAGACCATTTCGCTGCGCGGGCGTTGCGGTGCCAGTTTTCTCTTTACGATCCGCGAAATCCCTCGGTTGCGGTGAGTTTTTAGATCTTAAATTGATGGCAGATTTCTGTCGCGAATCTGGATTCCGGATTTTACAATTGCTCCCAGTCAACGACACGAGAGTGCACGGAATGTGGTGGGATTCGTATCCTTATAGCTCATTATCTGTTCATGCGTTACACCCAATGTATTTGCGCGTGACTGAACTCGATCAAGAGGAGTTAAACTTTCCTGGAAGCGAAGAGATGACGAAGTTTATCGAGGCAAAACGTCGTGAACTTCAAGAGCTGAAAGATGTCGACTACGAAGAGACGCTTCGAGTGAAAATGCTCGTCGCTCGAAAGTTACACAAGCGCTTTCTTGCATTGATGCCACTTGAAAGCGGTAGTTATACGAACGGGCTGAGTAGTTCGAGTAAGATCAACGCGCCTGTGAGTAGTAACAGTAAAAAAGCCTTAATAGAGTCGTTCGAGAGGTTCGTGAGCAAAAACCAGGAGTGGTTGAAACCGTATGCGGTATTTTGTGCGTTGGCTGAAATTTTTCAAACTACCGAGCATTGGTTATGGGGTCACCTCGCGAAGTGTGACGATAAATTGATCGAAAAGCTAACCGATCCGGAATCATCTCCTATTTATTCTGAAGGTGTTCACTTCGTGTACTATTTGCAGTGGCGTTTGCACACGCAGTTGAAAGAAGCCTCAACGTATTTGAAACAGTTTGGCATCGCACTTAAAGGCGATTTACCAATTGGTGTCGATAAACGTTCCGTCGACGTATGGAAAAAACCAGAATTGTTTCGCTTCTATACGAATACGGGTGCACCCCCCGATGCGTTCGATAAGAACGGGCAAAATTGGAAGTTTCCTACCTACGATTGGGAACAGATGAAACGGGATGGAAATTACAGTTGGTGGCGCTCGAGATTACACTCGATGGAGAAATACTTTTCCCTCGTTCGCGTGGATCATATCCTTGGATTCTTTCGCATATGGGAACTACCAGCGCACTGCGAATCAGGTATTATGGGACGCTTTCGTCCATCTGTCCCGATATCAAGGCAAGAGCTCGAAGCGGTTGGACTTTGGGACATCGATCGATTGACGATTCCTAGAGCAGACGCGTCTGACTTGGAGTTCTTTTTCGGCACGAGAGCAGCGGAGGTTGCCGCTCGATTTTTTGATGAAAACGAGCTCTTTTCGAACACTGGCGATTCAAACGCTAATCGAGGGGGTGGAGGAGATCCTTCCTTTACCAAACGATTGCAAAATAAGTATTGGACGTTCAAACCTGAGTTTTCCACAGAGGTCCAAATTTTAAAGTGCGAGCAGTTGAAAATTCGAGAAGGGTCCCCGGATTGGCTCGTCGCCGAAACGAACGAAATTAAGAATGGTTTACTCGAACTCACCAGGAATGTCTGTCTCCTGAGATCGGCCTACGATCCAAACGCTACCGAGGGTGCTCATATCGGTGCGATGCTTGATAAAGATGCGTTTTATCCAAGGTTTGATATGGAACGAACTCGACTGTTTCAAAAGCTCGAGAGCTGGCAACGTAGCACACTTTCTCGAATCAGTCACGAGCATTACACGACGCGGCAACGTTTCTTATGGACCCAAAACGCGCACACGACGATACCTGCGATTACAAACTCAACAAATATGCTCGTATGTGGCGAAGATTTAGGATTGGTTCCTGACTTTGTTCCCGGAGAGATGCAAAATTTGGGCATTTTGGGTTTGCGCATTCAACGGATGCCAGCACCTGAGCAAGACGACGACAACAACAGCGAATTCGGTATCCCAAGTAGATACCCGTATGATACAGTGTGCTCTCCTTCCTGTCATGACACGACAACATTTCGAGCCTGGTTCGAAGAAGACGAAAATCGTCGCAGAAAGTACTACTCACAGGTTCTTGGTGAAGACATCTCGACGACGCCAAAACGATGCACGACGGAAACCATGCGTAAAGTCGTCAAACAGCACTTAGAGTCGCCCAGCGCGTTGGCGATATTCGCACTCGCAGATGTCTTAGCCATGGACAAAAAGTACATAAACGAACGCGACCCGAACGAGGAGACCATCAACGATCCCACCAATTCGCGTCATTACTGGAGATTTCGATTTCATACGACTTTGGAAGACATGAAGAAGAATGAGCAGTTAACAGGTGAGCTCAAGAAGATGGTCTTTGAGAGCGGCAGAAACGTACCGAAATGAAATAGATTACTACTAGATGAGTAGACTTGTATATATATACCTGTACTTATGCGTGCTAATTTCTATGCCTTTTTGCTGCAACTAAAACTAAAATTTGACGCGCTAACTCTATTTTCCTTACGAACTCTTTCTTACATAATTCTCGTCAAACAACGCTTTTACATATTCATCCTGGTGCCAACGTCCAATCTCACAGTGCGGCACGTTCTTCCACGATTTCGTAAACACGACGTTCCCTCTAGCTCTTTGTCGTTGCGCAAATTCTTCGACTTCATTCACTGGAACTAACTTATCGCTCTCGGAGAAGAGCATCTTCAATGGAACATTTGTATCCAACGCCGTTTCCCAGGCCGCGTACGCGTTGTTTATTTTTCTTTGCAAGTTCTCATCTGATAACAACGTGTTTGCCAAAGCATCCAACGCAGATTTCATCAAACCACCCATGCTGCTTTCTCCTTCTTTTAGATTATTATTGTTATCGTATATGTCTTCGACTCGGCTTCCTAGCAATACCGAAGCAAACGCTCTCGATATGACATCCGCGTTCAGTCTGGCTGGGGCGCAATCTAGAGTCACCGATTTAATCTTCTTCTTAAATTTCTTCGCCAACTCTCTGTTCACCGGCAAATCGTCCGCTCTTTTCTCATCGCTGGCGTGGTGAAACAAGTTCCCGGCGAACAAAAAGCCGCCGTTGGAAAACGAGTGAACGTGTACTCCCTCGATATCGTCGTCGAAAAATTTTAAGAAATCGTTTGCAATTTGTGTGGTCAGTTTCGGAGAAAGAGAAGCTAACGCGGGTGGTGCAACCACGATGACCTTCTCCTGTTTATCTTTATACATTTGCGCGTACTTCGCCACGTGCTTTTTATCGCTTCCAAACCACGCGAATATGACAACCACGTCTTTACTCTTCGCTTCGCGAACGTGATTTTGATGATTCTTTTGTTGAAACGTGAACACCTCGATGGCGTTCGTTTTCCTCTCTCTCGAAAAAAGCGACGAGGAGGAATACGCGCTGCTCGAAGCAAAAACGCCGCCACTGTCCGCTCTGACCGGCGGCGTCGCCTTGTACTTTTTCAGCAGCGCTAAAGAGACTAAGCGACTCGATAACGCTTGCATCTTTTTTTTTTGTTTTGAAGAATTCGACAGTTCGTGGCTGAGATTTGTCCTCAAATTTGGTTGATTTATTTTTGCGGGTGGTCATTAGAAAATTATTTATTATCAAAACTGCGGCTCTACGCTGTTCCATGAGAAAGTCTCGCATCAACTCCAAATATCTCGAACGTATCTGCCTTCTCTGGTCATCTCCCTGAGCAACGCCTCGGCGTCTGCCTCCTTTTCGTATTCTCCTCCTCCGCCGGTGATGATGGAGAGTAAGGTTCTGTGGACGTCTTTGGCCATGTGCGCGCCGTCGCCGCAGACAAAGACATACGCTTTTTCACTTAGAATCAAGTCGCGCATCTTTTCCTCGCGCTCGGCGAGTTTGTGTTGGACGTAGACTTTCTTTCCACGCGGGTCTTCGCGACTGAATGCGGGGACTAGGTGAGTGAGCGTTTCGTTTTCAAGGAAGGCGTTGAAGTCGGCTTCGTACAAGTAATCTTCGTCTTTGCGTCGGCAGCCAAAGAAGAGCCAGGATTCCGCAAATCGTAAGGAAGGGTCCGCGCGCGCTAAAGCCTCTCGCTTTTGCAAGAAACCTCGGAATGGCGCGACGCCAGTGCCTGGCCCAATCATAATGATCGGTTTTGAAATATCTTCTGGTAATCCAAACGTTTTCGTGGGAACTTTGTAGATGGGTATTTTGACTTCGTCATCGTCCACAGGAAGTCGGTCGAGCCAATTTGTGGCGACGCCGAATCGCGTTTCTTTGCTCTCCGGGGCTTCGTACTTCACCACAGAGAAAGCCACGGATGGATTCTTTTGCGAGTCTTTGCAGCTCGTAATGGAGTACATTCGAGGCAACAAGGGCGACGAGATATCGAGTAATCGTTCGAAGGAAATCGAGCAGCTCGGATACATTCGTAAGAGCGTCAGAAGAGTTGGTCGTTCCTCGCTGATTTCCGCCTGAAAGCGTTCTTTTCCGTCGCGAGAAGAAAGGAACAGGAGACGATCTTTCTCCGCGTTGTCCGTGCAGCACTCGGCAAGCGCGCGGAGAAATGATTTTCTCGGAATCGAGGTGATGTCGATAAACTTTTCTAGAGCATCACGAACAGTACAGGGGGTAATCACGTGCGGAAGAGGCTTCGTTGCCGTCGCGACGTCACTCCCTGGAGGTGCCATTCCTTCTATCCATTCTAAATTGAAAGTTTTCGCATCATCTACTACTCCTAAACGAGCCATTAACTCGGACACTAATGCGCTATCGTTTTTCGGTAACACCGCGAGCGAATCTCCCGGCTCGTAATTTTCAACCGAGTCGTTCTTGTTCTCGCAATCAAATTCGAGATGTACGACTCTTCGGTCGGATGACGTGCTCGTGAGAATCTTCTTCGCGGCGATTTTCGCGTAAAATGGAGTTTCTCTCGTCGCGAGCGCGTCTTTCGCGAGCTCCACAGAAGATGTTGATTTTTCTACCGGTTCATTCTTTGAAAACGACATTTTCACGCGCGCCGGTTGCAACGCAGGAATACCTTTGTATGAAGACGGCACAACCGCTTCTTCGGCCGTTGTTCTCGTCTTCGTCGTCGCGCTTTTGCTATCGGTGTCTGTGGAAGTACTGGCGAGAAAATCTTTTGGATTCTCTCTGGCTGCTTTCGCTCGAGCGATGGCTTTATCTAAATCTTCCCATAGCGTATCTACCCATGCGTCGACTTGTTCGTATAAACCGAGCGTATCGTCCGCTTCTAATCTTTTCTTAAACGCCGTCGCACCGCCTTTTTCCATAGTCGTCGAGAACATCCTCGGAATCGCCATAAAAGCGGAATAATTTTGATCGCCGAGACCTAGGACAGCGTATTGCGTACCGGCAAGAACGGGATTGCTCGCTGTCGTCTTCTTCACCCTTCGCTTTAATCTCGTGAGGAACATGTCGCAATTATCCGGCGCATCCCCATCGCCTGTACTCGAAACGCAAAACAAAACAACCGTTCCTGGTTTCAAAGATGTTTCCGCGTCGAGTTCGTTGCACGAGAAGCATTCGACGTGCGTCGTCAATTTATCCTTCTTGTACTTTTCCGTCGCTTCTGCGGCTAAATTTTTACAGATTTCAGCCGCGTTCCCAGTTTGAGAACCGTACGCGAAAACAACCTCGATAGGCTTGTCTCTCTCCGCTCGTTCTTTCTCTTCCTTGACAGCTTTGAACGCGCTCGGTAACAAATTCTCTTCCAACCACGGTAGCACGCCTTCCTCTAAGCCAACCGCGTCGTTTGCCAGTCCTTTTTCGCACAATCTGCGCGCGCCTAATGCAGCTAACGCATTATCTAACGTCTGCGCGGCTTGATTGCAATCCTTAGCCGTAGTCGTTTGACGATCTAAAAGTAAATTCGTATCGCCCAAACCCATCACGGCGTACTGAAACGAGTTTTCATCGAACGGTAGAACTGTTTTATCTGCCCCCTCTGCCTCAGCCGACAACTTCTTCCTCAACTTGTTGAAATACCGAATGCAACTTCCAGCCTCTTCCGCTGGTTGTGCGTTCTCTACCGTTTCGACGACAAAGATTGCTCGTCTTTTCCTACTGTTGTTCTCATTCTCGCTGCTACCGTATAGTTCGAGCGTCTTTTTAAAATCTTCCATCGACGCCGTCATCACGCACACATCGCTCGCTTTCATACCCCGCTTCTTCAAAAACTCCTCCTCCATCGCCTCTTTGATGTCTCTGGCGACTTGCTGCGCGGCTTCGCCACCGTGCAAGACGTAAAAAGTCTGTTCGCTCTTGCATGCAGGTTCGCTACTGTTGCTCTTCTTATCCGTTTCTTTACTCGTCGTCGTCGTCGTCGTCGTCGTCGTTCCATTCGCTCCTCCCGCGGACGACGGCGAAATCTTCGCGCGTTTCTCTCCCATGGTATTCGCCGCCGACCGTCGCATGTTGGCCATCAACGCCGCCGAACCTGTAAGCGCTACTTTTGTTGTTGGCATCGCATCAGTTTCTCCGTTGTTATCGCGATGACCACCACTAGTGCTGCTATTACTATTAGCGCTTCTTCTCTGTCGAAGCTCGTTGGTGGCGGTAGCGTCGTCGACGGTTTTTTTATCCAAAGTTGGCGTCGTCGTCTCGTCTTTTTGACCACTAATCTCCTTCTTCGTCTCCGTTTTTATCGTCGTCGTCGTCGTCGTCTTCTTCTTCATCTTCTTCTTCTTATACAAACCAAACAAAACTCCCGCGATGGATATCGGCGCGATCACAAACGGCAACACGGCGAGAAAGCACAGGATCAGAATCGCGCACGCGATCGCAGAAAAAAACGGAGCGGAAGAAAACATTCCCCTCGTCTGTGTCGTCGTCATCCGTTCGCTGCGAAAGAAAATCAATCGCAGAGAGAGAGAGAGAGAGAATCGATGAAATAAAAAAAGGGGGGACGCGTTCGCGTTTGGATGACGATGATGACAGAGAGAGAGAGAAGAAAAACCTTTTTCTATTCTCTCTTTATTTATATACGCGCGTGTGTGTAATCCCCTAACACCTCGCGCGTTCAACGACACCAACGAACGAACGAGAGAGAGTCTAATGTTGTGAGGTTCTCTAGGTGATTTTTTTCTCATCGGGAGAGAATGGAAATTTTTTAGGGTTTAGGGTTTAAAAAATTTACCTAAAAAAGAAAACCACAAGAGGGAACGACGACACACACCGAGACGAGAGAGAGAGAGAGAGAGAAGAACAATAATAATAACAACAACGATAATAACAACAACAAAATGACGTCGTTCAACGTGTTCGTTCGCTTGGTGAACTCCACGCGGACGAGGTGTTACCAACTCTCTGACGATGCTTCTTCTCGTAACGATTACGATGATTATAAAAAAGGAGAGGGGCAAAACGTTCTTCTGAATCGATTGAAAGCGCTCGTGGAAACGAGAGAGGGGATTCCGAGAGACGCGCAGGTTTTTTTGAGCGTAGAGACGACGTTCTTCTTCGCGAAGAGCGAAGGCGAGAAGAGAGACGCCGCTTCTTCCGCGTCTGGTTCTTCTTCTTCGTCTTCGTTTTCTTCGTTTTCTTCGCTCGACGAGGAGAACTTTCTCAGTCGAAGGAAAAGAATCGAGCCGAACGGGACGTACCAGTTATTTCTCAAGAAAGGGCTCCAAGGAGGCAAAGGCGGTTTCGGGACGTTGCTTCGCTCGACCGGGAAGAAAAAAGGGAGGAACAGCGGCGCGAATAACAACGAGTTGTGTCGAGATTTGAGAGGGCAGAGGTATCACGTGACGGAAAACGCGAAGAAGATGGAGCAATGGGAGAAGGAGGAAAGTTTGCGAGAGGAAGAGGCGTTGGCGCTGAGGTACATCGAGGAGCAAACGGGGGAGAAGGCGAGAAAAAGAGCGAAAATGGAAGAAGAAGAGGAACGGTTTAGGAAGGATTCGGAAGAAGTGAAAGAAAGGATGGAAAGGGCGATTAAAATGGCCACAAATGCGACAAAGATTAGTACTACTTTGGCGTCCTCATCGGTCGAAAAGAGAAGTAAGCGGGACGAAGAGGACGACGACGACAACGAGGAGGAGGAGGAGGAGGACGACGACGAGGATGATTTTCGAAAGAAAAAGAAGAAGACGTCGACCACGAAGAATGACCGAGGAGAAAAAGAGAAAGAAGAAGAACGCAAAGAAGAAGAGAAACCAAAAGAAGTCGAAGAAAAAGAGCAGAGAAAAGAAGAGAAAGTGGCTGCGAGCGAGAAAAAACTCTCATCGGCGGCGACGAGCTCGTCGCCGCCGAAACAGGAAAACTTTGAACCAATCGATTTGAGCGTTATAAACACGGCGCAAGAACTAGAGCGGTTCGGTTTAGATCATTTAAAAATAGAGCTGACGCGTCAAAAGCTGAAATGCGGTGGTTCTTTAGAAGAACGCGCGAACCGATTGTTTCTTCTCAAGACAAACTCGCTCGAGGAGATTGATAAAAAGCACAAGGCGAAGAAATGAGAAAGAATGAATAGTGTACCGCTTTTGATTTCATTTATACATGTATTATATATAGATAGGTTCCTAAGACTAAACCCAGATGTTCTCGGACGCTTTTTCGAACTCCTCGTCGGTCACTAGCGTAGCTTTGATAACGTTTTCCTCACCAAACTCGCGTCCATTCATTTTTGAAACGCCTTTCTCTGCGTCGGCTTCGGTGTCAAATTTTACGTAACACCTCGCCCCCCCTTTGCGCAGCTCTGGATTATTGAACACGTCTTGCGTCGGCGTCGGAACAGCGAGAGCCATGACCATTCCGATTGTTTTTTCGCACTCTTCTAAACACGTTTGCAGAAGTTGTTCTAATATTGCCTCGGCGCCATCTTTATCTTTCTTTTCCGCGGCTTCGACTTCATCCAAGGAAAGCAAATTCTCTAATCTCATATTTACCGATTTTATCGCGCTATCATTCTTCTTCTTCTTCTTGTTCTTTTCTTCTGTCGTCGTCGTTGCCGTTCCGTTACTTCCGCCGCTCGTTTTCATCTTCGCCGCAATTTTTGCCGCCGCCGCTGCTGCCGCCGCTGCTTTCGCTTTTGCCAACTCCTTCTCCTTTGCTTTTGCTTCGTCGTCGTCCAAACTTCCGCCAAATTCGATCATGTTATCCACCACCTCTTGCGGACAATCGTCTCCAATTCTTGGGTCTTCAATGTATCCTTTTGGTCTCCCGACGTTCATCGGTCTGCCACACACGTCTACTTTATCAAATCTCAAAGCGATCTGCGCCATCTCGAAGCATCTCAACTCGACAAACCCAAACGAGCCTTGCGAATCCATGATGACATTCACCACCGGATTCCCCGCTATTTCGCGTTCGCACAGTTTCGGCGCCACTTTCTTCAAAAGAGCGTTGAAAACGTCCGCTAAAATGTTCGGCGTCACCACGCCTTGAATTAAATTCCCCACGTACACTTCTCTTCGCTTTCTTAAAATCTCGTTTTGTTTTTGCGTTTCCTCGTACCCGTTCGATTGCAACCACTGCTGCGCCATGTTCAATCTATTTTGCGCGTTCCTTTCGATGTCTCTCCCGTGTTGTCGTCCTCGCCCTTCGTTACCGTGCGACATCGGCGGCGGTATCGGTGGTCGATCAAAACTTCGTTTGCTCTTCTTCTTGCTGTTCGGCAGTTCCGCTTCGTGAAACTTTTCCATCTCCTCTGGAACGCCAAACTTTGGTCTCGCGTTGTTGTTGTTGTTGTCATTCTCGTCGTCGTTTTCTCGTCTCCTCGCCCGTCCTCCTCCTCCTCCTCTGTCAAAGTCCCGATAATCTCGATCGTCTCGATCCCTCTCTCGCCCTCCGTAATAGCGCTGCTCTCTCTCGTCGCGACGATAGTACCGATCGTCGCCGTCGCCGTCGTACTCGTCGCGGTAACGACGCCGACGACCGTAGGACGAAGAAGAAGGAGGCGGCGACGCCGATCTTCTGTTCCGGTAGTGGTAGTCCTCCTCTTCTTCCTCCTCTCGACGATTTCGATGATGATGACGACGAGAATGGTGGTGTTGCTGATAACTTCGATCATCTCGTTCCAACCTGCGGCGAATTCGTGCCTCCTCCACCTCCTCCTCGTCGCCGCTAAACTCGCCGTTGTTGAACAAATCGGACGACTGATTTGTCTTCGTCGTCATTTTAAGACAGACACACTTACACAAAAACTACAACAACGTATACGCGCGCCGCGATGATTTATTATATCGATTCTTCGCGCGAGTTGCGTGCGAGCGAGTAAAATTCTTCTTCCTCTTCTTCTTCGTCGTCGTCGCGAGGTTCTTTTTTGTCCGAGGGGGCCTCGCGCGCGCGCTCGCGTGCGTGCGGTGTTTCTGAAGCTTTTTTCATCACTTTTTCCAAAAAGTTCTTTCAAAATTCAGAGCAAATCCTTAAAAAAAAAGGTCGGAACGCGAGAGAGAGTCACTCTACTCTATCTGTGGCTATCCGTGCGGGCGCGTTCGTGAGAAAAAACAGCGCAGCCGCACGCGTTCAAAACAAAGAGACGCGTTTTATCTCATCCTTTTCTTCTCTCTCTGTCTCTCTCTCTGTCTCACTGATGGTTACGCGCGCAGGTTGCGAAAAACAACAGATTTATATCATTATTCTATAGAGATTACGCACGAACGCAAGAAGAGAGAAGAGGCGTAGTATTATAACATCATCATCAACGTTTAAAACCGAGAAAACATCCAACGAGCATGGAGAGCGACGACGACGATTGGTTGAACGATTTCGACGAGCCCGCCGGGGAGAAGGAGACGACGAAGGAGATGAACGGCGGCGGCCGGGGCGACAACGGCGAGGGAGAACGAGGAGGATTGGGTGATGAACGTCGGGACGGTGAGGAGTCGCGCCGACAACAACAACGAGAGCACCAGTTTTACTACGAAAACCACTCGTCGGAACAATCGCAAACGCAATCACAGCAGCAGGAACAGCAACATCAACAGCAAGAATATTATCATAATCTTCACAATCAGAATAGCAATCAGAATTATCACGACGCGACGTTTGATGCAAACGCGCCGTCGCCAATCGTGAAGACGGCAGTCAAGAAGGATATTGCTGCTGCTGCGTCGGTCTCGCGGTACGCGGAAGAGACGCCGCCACCAAAGATGAATGGATACATAGACGATTACGACAACGGAGGCCAGGATACCTCGTTGACGCCGGCATCGTATTTAGGTACGATGACACCAAAGAATGATGAGAACTACAGTTACACCAATACCAATAGTTACGACAATCGCAACGATATTAAAGTCACGGAAAGACCGTCATCGGCGTCTAAACCGTCGGAGAATACCGTAGACGATTGGTTGAATGAGGAAACAGCGCCGATAGTACAACCCCATTCTTATATTCAGCAACAAGGCGGAGAAGAACGAGGCGCACAACAAGTACAGCATCAGGAACAGCAAAATCATCAACGAGACTACCACTCGCAAGCGGCATCATCATCAACGGTGGTTCAAAATAATTCAAACTTTAACGGATTATTCGCGGGAAATGACGACGATGCGGCATTTTTTGATACGTTGGGTAATTCAGAAGAACCGATAGCAGCTGCGGCAGCGGAGGTATCGGCGCCACCACTGCCCGTTCCTGCACAGCCCGTAGAAGATAGAGGCGTCGGTAGCGGTAGCATGGCATCAACGGTTGCACCTGCTGTTGATGATGACTTCTTAAATGATTTTGCTGAGGTTTCAAATCCTTCCACACACATATACCCGCCGTCGGAGGCTGCGGTGGCTCCGATTCCTCCACCATCGGTGACACAACCCGCAGTTCAAGCATATGAGCCACCTTCTGAGTATGGGGTTCCACAGCCAAGAATGTTTACGCCTCCTCCACCAGCATCCATTTCGAATCTACCGATGGCCCAAGAACAGGTTAGTCATCCGGTACCACCTCAAGCGGCTGTAGCGTATGAGCCTCCTAGTGATTTCGGAGCGCCTCCTCCGGTACCACCTCAAGCGGCTGTAGCGTATGAGCCTCCTAGTGATTTCGGAGCGCCTCCTCCGGTACCGCCTCAAGCGGCTGTAGCGTATGAGCCTCCTAGTGATTTCGGAGCGCCTCCTCCGGTACCGCCTCAAGCGGCTGTAGCGTATGAGCCTCCTAGTGATTTCGGAGCGCCTCCTCCGGTACCGCCTCAAGCGGCTGTAGCGTATGAGCCTCCTAGTGATTTCGGAGCGCCACCACCAATCATTCCACCTCAACAAAATCAGCCGCAACAATTTCAGCAATACAGCGATACTAGTTATGTTAGTAATAGCTCAATGCACGCTCGAGCGCGACCTGGAACTGCTCGTTCTCCGGATGGAAAACCTCCCTATCGCTGCATAGCCTTTGGTTTTGGTGGTGCGCTTGCGACGGTGTCTCAAACACACGAAAATACGTTTTCTTTGTGCACACATTCTGTTCATGACATGCTTCGATCTAGCGATGACTTCAGTGCCCGTGACTTCGTCGAAGTTGCGAGCGATGAAACTTTTTTGTTGAACAACTCCGACAGTGGAACTAACGATGAGAGCTTATGCTCCAGGTGTGAGCATTTGGCAAATAACGCATCTGGAACAATGGGAGAGAGCGAGTTGTGGAGACTTTTGTCTCTCTTTCTGTCGAGAAAGAAAACGTTTGACTCGTTGCGAAGTTTTGGGGAAGCTGCCTTTAAAGCTGAAGTGGCAAATATTCTCCACATTCAGAATCGTGCCGACGGTTCTTCATCATTGACAACTACTTCTGCTTCGGAGCGAGATGCATCGCCTGCAATACTGTTGGAGATAGAACGGCAGATATCGATAGGAAACGCTATCGCTGCCCTAGATATTGCACATTCGCATAAGTTATGGAACGTGGCTGTAAAAGTTGCCAGATTAACTCGCGATGAGACGATCATATCAGATACTTGTTTGCGAGCGATTCAAGAAACTATGCAAGTTGGAACACCTTTGCGAGTGCTCGAGTTACTCTCAATTGGTCGAGCGGACGTTGCCGTCAAGGATGTAATAGTGAGAAACAATGAAAACGTCACACTCTCTGAAAAATGGAGAGAAGTGATCGCCATGGTTTCCTTAAACTCAAGCGAGCGAGATAAAACGATAACGAATGGATTAATTGCTCTCGGCGATGCTTGCCGAGAAAACAATTATTTGGGTATCGCTCACTTATGCTATCTTCTCTCTGGTGAAGTTTGGCCGAACGATACAAAGCGTATTCGTTTAATCGGGAGTAATGAAAGTCCTTGTCGAGACCCTCGCGCGTATCACCGCTCTTTAATTGCAGAAAGAATCATGCTCTCCTCTGCCGAAAGCAAAGGTGGTGAAGCTTTAAAAGCTTCATTGTCGACGCTAATACCTCATCAAAGAATGAAAGTTTGCTATTGTGTGCTTTTAGCCGATCTTGGTCACTTTCATGTCGCTCTCGCGACGCTCAAGAACGTTCAGAAAAATCTCAAGCTACTACGAGACGATTCTCGCAGCGACTCAGGGGAGAGCGTTAATGTCATATTAGCAGAAGCAACTGATTTAGAAAAAAGAATCAGAGAAAAGCTCGGTCAAGGCGTCATCAAGGGAAAAATTGCCAATGTTGGTAAAAAGATAGCGGGGGGACTGTCAAGATTCGTAGGAGGAACAGTTGATGCGCTGTTTGGTGGCGACGATGGCGATGTGATCGGTAGTCATGGCCTCGATACTCCGTCAGATACTCAGCAGTTTCATAAAAGATCGAGCAGTCAAGACACTGCATTCCAGCATCAAAGATACGGTTCGAATTCGAGTTTGGAAAGCGTGTCAAATCAGCCGCCGCCTCAACAAAATCTGTACCACCAGCATCAACCAGCGGCATACGAGAGTGTGAATCATTCGAGATCTCACTCACTGGCGAGCCTGGATGAACACGGAAGTAGTAATAACACAGGGGAGATTTATCCCTCCTCGTCACAAATGACATACTCTGGCCAACAACAACAACAGAAACAACAGCACTATCATCATCATCAGCAGCACCAGCAGCAGCAGCAACAACAACAACAACAACAACAACGACAAGAACAGCAAGAACAAACGGGTGTTCCTTTCAAGCTGGTCAAATCATTTTCCAAATTATTCTCCGCGGCAGTTCCCGCACCGGACAAGCCGTATGAAGGTCCGAAAGTGTCGCCGCAAGAAACTGCAGGCGGTTTGCCCGAGAACACGTTTTATTACGATGAAAATTTGAAACAATGGGTCGATAAAAGCAGCACAGGAATGCAGTCAGCTGCTGCTGCTGAGGCACCACCCCCGCTTGCTCCACCGCCAACTATGGCACCGGGTGTTGATTACTACAGGAGCGGTGGTATTCCGAACTCATTAGGTGCCAACGTTGGGGCACGTTACGTGTCAACCTTTACCCACACCGGAGAAGGACAGCGGAATTTTCAACAAAACGGAGAGGCACATAACAACGAATTTCAAGAAATGCGCCTCGAATGATAAAAATTAGTACATCTTAGCAGAGAATCATAGTTCACATTAGTTGTTTGGGATGTTTATCCCTCATAGTTTTACATTTGAACAGTGTATATAGTAGTAATATGCGCGTGTGTTTCTTTACTTGCCTCTACTTGCGCGCAACGAAGTGTCCTTTCAACTTCTGTTTTTCTCTTTTCACTTCCTCGATCTCCTCAATTAGATGCCGCGAGCGGCAATCCTCCTCGAATCAACAACTCCTTGAAATAGCAAATGTCGCACAATTTGCCCTCCATGTGCAAGACGCTCTCCTTCCATCTGTTGTCTAAATCCTCCGAGTTGCAGACGCAACACTTTGAAGACAACTGACGGAACTTCTTCTCCTCCTCCAACTCTTCCTCCGTTTTGGGGGTCACCGCCGCGCGCAGCAACTTCTGCGCATCCTCGGGAGAGATATCCGGAAGGATGACTGGTCTCTTTTTCTGATAATACGACTTCTTCGGCTTCTTTGCCTGAGGCGGAGCCACTTCGTGCGGCAAGTGCGTTCTGTTGCCTCCGATACAAGCCGCGGCGCCATCGCTAGCCCCAGTCGCCGCCTCCTTGGTTTCATCAGATTTCTTTTTCAACTCCGTAATCCCCGCGTCCTTCTTCAACTGCTCCATGTCCATCTTACCTTCTCTAATCTTCGTCTCCGTCCTGTAACACTGCGTGCACAAATTCGCCCCCGGGATCATCTTCGAACGCGTCCACTGGCTGCTCTTCGTCGTCAAACACGCTCTGCACGTTTTATCCACCATCGCTCTCGCCTCCTTCTTGTAACATTTTTGGCACAAACACTTTGAATCGTCTTTTTTCGATCGGTACCAGCAACCGGACGTTTTTGATGTACCGCACGCCTGTTATCCGTGCCCGTAAAAGGGAGAGAGAGAGAGAGAGATTTTTTGTTAGTCAAATTTTGTCTTCGGGGAGTTTAAATAAAAAAATTCTTCGCGCAATGCGTGTGGAGGAAAAGGGACCGAGACGCACCGCGCAAATCTTATCGCTCATTTCCACGAGCTCCTTGTGATAGCACCTCTTACAAACCACTTTCCCGAGCGTCTCTTCCATCTTGCTCTTGAACCATTTGTACGAGTCTTGCGTTTGGCAGGTGTAACAGGTGTATTTTTCCCCGTTTTTCAGCGTCGGTAACGCTTCCGATTCTTGTTTCTTCGTCAGAATTTGTTTTTGTTGTTGTTCTTGTTCTTCTTCTTCTTCTTCGCCGGCGATCGGGTCGTACGCGACGATTTGGTCTTTGATGGATTTCAGAGGGTCTATATTTCTCTCCTCTTTCTCGACGACGGGTGGTTGCGATGGTGGCGGAAGAGAAGAAGGAGGAGGAGCGGCGGTCGTCGCCGATGGTTCCGTCGTCGCGTTCAGCGTCGCTTCCATTATTTCTTCTTTTTTTTTGAGGAGAAAAAAAGTTTTTAAAATCCCCACACGTGTTAATAAAAAGTACTTGCGAAAGAAGAAAACGAACGAACGAACGAGGTTACGCGTTCATCGGTGATGGTAGTATTAGTAGTGGTGGTGTTGTGATCTCTTGCATTTCACGTTTTAAAGAATCTCTCTCTCTCTTTCTCTCGTCGCTCGTTTCTTCTTTCGTTTGAGAAAATACGCGCTCGAGAAGGACGCGATACTCTCACCCTTTCTCTCTCTCTCCCTCTCTCTTTGTGTGTATGTCTCTATCG
>Ga0255769_10002298_pt1 | contig 20596 bp, 17 predicted proteins | sample 041ome_9_FD_179637 | JGI IMG/M metagenome (GOLD analysis project Ga0255769, IMG submission 179637) | Coastal salt marsh microbial communities from the Groves Creek Marsh, Skidaway Island, Georgia - 041413US metaG (version 2) | ecosystem: Environmental > Aquatic > Marine > Intertidal zone > Salt... | reverse complement strand
CCTATTATTGGTAGCTAATACTGCAGACACTGGTGATGCAGCTATAACAACTAAAAGATCATTCTTGATTACAAATGCAGTTACTAGTCTAGGTGTTGTTGCAAATGGAGTTTCCATTCTTGGAACTGCTGCACCATCTACAACAACTTCTGTAACTCTTAATGTTAATAATGCGGCAACTGTAGGTGCTCTAATTAATGAAACGTCACTTGCACGAGCTGATATAGCTGGAGTTTCTATTGCAGCAACGAAATTTGCTTCGCCAGTAGCTTATGTAGAAATTGGTAGTAATACACCTGCAGCAGAAAACTCTGCAACAGCTGCTAGTACTGGTAATTTTGTTTTCAATGCATCTGATACTTTTACTATCAGCATAGATGGTTACTCTGCTACTGTTACAGGAACAGCCTACACAGCAGCTGGTGGATCAGACGGAACAGATTTATTTGAAGCTTTCACCAATGAGTGGGCCAAAAAGTATGGTTCAGCTGGAACAGTTGCTAGTGAATCAGCTTTAAGATGGACTCTTTCATCTGACACCGATGAAACAACTACTTTAGCAAACCCTGCAAACGCTAGACTTGTATTTACAGCTAAAGATAAGGGTACTGGATCAATAGGGGATGCAATTACAGTAACCTTTACACCAGGTAAAGCAGCTACTTATTCTAACGTTGGTTATTTGGTTGGTAATGCTAACAACATGACCAAATCTACTGCAGATAACATAGCTCAAGGTACTGCCGTTGTCTTATCTGTAACTGCTGATACTTCTGGAAGCTTATTAGGTGAAATTGGAGTTCCTCTTGCAGCTGCTTCTATCGCTGCAAATGGATTAAATGTAACAAATGCTAATGGTAATGTAAGTGAATTAAATTCTACTTATAATGCTAACATTACAGCTAGTAACGTTACTACTGCTTTAAATTTATATCCCAATGAATCTAGAAGAAATGATGTAGTAGTTGGAGCAGAGGCAAATGCTGCTGCTACTAGTAATGCTAAATCATTCAACAGAGTTGGTTGGTTATAATGATTTATAGATAAAAAAGTTTATTTTTAACCCCTCTTATAGAGGGGTTTTTTTATGAATTTTAAAAAGATTAAATTTTATTTTGAGGGTTTTTTGATTTCTTTATTAGGATTAATACCCTTTATCCCCAATTTTAAGAACTTGGATTTAATTGGACCACAATTCTATTTTATTTCAATTATCCAATTATTAATTAGTATTTATCTTTTAGTACTTTCTTTTAATGAATCAACATACACTTTTATTTCTAAGGGATTTATTAGCCCAATTATTTTTTTAATTATCGGTTTATTTTCATTCTTTATTTCATTCAATGTAACGGAAAGTACAATAGAATTCTCAAGACATTTTTTAATCTTTATTTCTCTTTTTAATTTAACTCAACTTGTAAACCACGAAAAAAAGTACATTAAATTTATTTTAGCTTTACTCTTAGTTTTGTTAACAATAGAATCATTTTATATTTTTAGAATATTTATTGAAAACTATACATATGAAAATGGTCTTTCAAGGATCAGAGAACTTCAAGGATTTTCATCGAATCAGAATGTAGGAGCATTTTCTTTAATTATCAAATTACCTATTCTTGTATATTTTATATTCAAGTCTAACAAAAAGTTGTACGAAACTTTTCTAATTATTGTTTTCAGCATCACGGTTTTTGATTTATTGATCATAGGTTCAAGGGGGGCAATTTTATCTCTTTATTTTCTATTATTTATTTTTTCATTTTGCGTATTCTTAAAACACCCTTTTTCTTTAAAATTTAGCAAAAAGTATAAGGCAGTAATTTTTAAACTAGTGTCCTTATTTGTTTTAATATCAGTAATTCAAACTGTCTTATATAAAAATAGCAGTGATCTTCAAGTTGTAAATAGATCTTTAAACTCTTATTCAAAGGTTGATGAGTCCTTTACCAAAAGGTCAAGATATTATTTACAAGCCATAAGTGCAATACTTGATAAGCCATTAACTGGTTATGGAATTGGTAATTGGAAAATATTTTCAATTAAATATGATAAAGATAACATTGATCAGTATCAAGTTCCTTACCATGCACATAATGATTTTCTTCAAATAGGAGCAGAATTAGGAATTTTTGGATTAATATTTTATCTGTTGATCTTTTTTTATCCATTATTTCAAATTATCAAAAGCCTAAGTAATAAAAGAGATCTAGATTTCATAATTCATTTTATGCTAGTTTGTTCTCTTGTAATTTATTTATTTGATGCGAATATCAATTTTCCAAGAGCACGCCCTTATTCACAAATGAATATATTATTTATCCTATCAATTTTATATACTAATTTGCCTAGCCTAAAAATTAAATCTTTTATAAGGAGATTAATATATTCAATTATCATAATTACATTAATACCCACATTATTTATTTCAAAAAAAATCTTTAAAGCTTTACAGGAACAGGTCTTTGTCTATACTGATTTTAATCAAAATAGAGACAATCTATTGGTTCCAATTGAAATAGCTTATAATTATGAGGATAAATTCCCAAATATTACAAATACAACTGTACCTATTGTTCAAGCTAAAGCAAATTATTTTGCCCAAAATGGGAACTATAAAAAAGCTATAGAGCTAAATAAAATAGGAAATATTTACAATCCTTTCTTAGGAATTGGAGAATTCCAAAACGCTAGTATTTTTGAAAAACTAAAACAATTTGATAGTGCAATTTATTATGCAAAAATTGCACACGAAAAACTTCCTAGAAACATTGCACATATTTCCAGATACCAAAAGCTTTTAGCTTTAACTAATAACATAAAAGAAGAAAAAAAACTTTTTGAAAAAGTAAAACACATTAAAAGTGATTTAATATGGAAAAATCATGCTGTAATGTTGTCAAATATAAAACAAAATGACAGCTTTAAATTTGATAAAATTGATAAAGAATTTGCGGAAAAAGCCATTGAATTATATCCAGATGAGGAGTGGATAAAGATTGCCTATAAATTAACAGGGACAGGTTTTTCAAATACGGTAAAAGCAGATGAATATGATATTTTAGCAAATAGAAAGTTTAACGAAGGAAATTATGGTCAAGCAGTTTTATATTGGGAAAAAGCTATAAAATTTCTTAAAAATGAGGAGGCATATTATTTAAATATTATCCAATCATATATTCAAATGAAAGAATTTGAGAAGGCTCTTAAAATAATTGAAAGGACAGAAAAAATTAATGTTAAATCAAATGATGGGAAATTTGAATTTTTAAACGCTGTTGTTCTAAATGGTTTAGGCAAAAATAGGAAAGCTTGTGAATTGGCTATAAAAAGCGCAAAAAAAGGTTTTGAAAAATCCAAAAATCTTGCGAAGTTGATTTGCAAAAATTCACTTTAAAAATTTTGATCAAAGATTATTTCACCAGACCTGTTATACTCTATAGACCTTCCACTTTTTTCCCCATTAGAATTATAATTAACAATCTTCCATATTTTATCTTTTTCAAAAAAATATTCCCACTTACCAACTCTCTTACCTAAATCAAATTCTCCTTTGGTTTGAATAGAGCCATCCTTAAAATAAAACTTCCAATAGCCATGATCTTTACCATCTAAATATTCCTCTTCACTCCTTAATTCACCAGTATAAAAGTAAGATTTACAAGAACCTGTGTATATAGAATTATTGTAGTATGTAATTCTATTGAGCTTATCAAAAAAAAGTTCATTACAATCTCTTTGATTACAAGAAATTAAAAAAAAATAACTCAAAAAAATGGGTTTAAAAATTTTCATATAAATAAAATACAATTCCAGCTAAAGTTAACTCAACAAAAAGTATTAAAAAAACAGAAAATGAAGCTGAAAATTTTGAAATTAAAAGATGATGAATATGTCTTTTATCAGCATTAAAAGGTGATTTGCCTTCCTTAATCCTTAGCATAAAAACACGTAATAAATCAAACAAAGGATATAATAAAACTAAAACAGCAAGTAGAGTTTTATTTATTATCAACTCTGAATTGAAGTTAAAATCTTTCCCGAGTAACTTTAAAATATAAATCATACATAAAGTCCCCAGAAGCATTGACCCCCCATCACCTAAAAACACCTTTTGTTTCTTTTTAAAATTATAATAATATAATGGTAGTACAGAAGCTATAATTAAAAACCCTAGTGGAGCTAAATTAGTAAGGCCATCGCTATAAAATTCTATAACTATAATAATTTTAATAATTTCAGTAATTGCTAATCCATCAATACCATCAATAAAGTTAATAGCGTTAACTACCACTAAAAAAACAAAAATCGTAGAGGCTTGTGCCAAGAGCCAAGGCACTTCGTAAAGACCAAAAAGGCCGTAATAATTTGAAATAACATACCCCTGATCAATTAGAATTTTAACTACTATGATTTGTAATAGAAACTTTAGCTTAAAATCAGCATTATACAAATCATCATATACTCCAATCACAAACATAATCCCAAGGGGAATAAAAAGGGAATAATCAAAAATCTCAATTCTTTGGAAATAATAATAGAGCGATATAACAAGTACCGTAAAAAAGATACCGATTCCCCCAGTGCGAGTGGCTAGGGTATTATGAGAGCTACGGTGGTTAAAATCATCAAAGCGTTTAAAATAGACAAATAGTTTTTGTACAGTAAAATGAAGCAGGGTTGCAATAATAAAAGCTTTTACAAGTAAGGATATTTCCATAGGATAAAGATAGAACTTCTTGATTTTTGGTCTAAGATAAAAGTAGTATTTTAGTTTTCTAAATACATTCGATGGCTAAAAACTTGTCAAATAAGTTTGATTCTTTCCAATTACTATCTCCAATTCTTTTAATTGGATATTTGTCTTTGGGATTTGTTCCAAACCTTCAGGCAGTAGATAAAATAGCGCCTCAGTGGGTTGGGATGAACCTATTGAATTTACTTAGCCTTGCTGTTTTTATCTACTTTAGAAAATCAATTAAAGAGACTCTTTCAAAAGTACTTAGTCCTTACCTGACTTTAACTTATATTGGATTTATTTTTTGGGCAGGACTTTCTTACTTCTATGCCATAAATTCTACTGAAGTAATTGTAAATATTACCCGGCAAGTCAACGTGCTGATAATGTTTCTCTCCATGGCGATCTTACTTTTTAATTTAAAAAATAAGGCGCGTTTTATCTCTTGGACCCTTTCAATCATTCTATCTATAGAAATTTATGCCGTTTTAGCTGAAGCATTAGAGATGATTAACACCACTGGGGTAATTAGTTCAGGAGCACTTAAGGGGGTAACAGCCAACAGAAACATTACAGCTTTTTCCATAGCCATTAAAATTCCCTTTGTCCTTTATTTGATTGGTTTAGTTAGAAAATCAAGTCTTAAACTTTTACTTACCACCATTATCTTTTTAGCTTTACTCTCTCTTTCTATGATTCAGTCCAGGGCTTCCTTTATCGCAATTGGGTTGATAACTACTGGATATAGTATATGGCAGATTATTATTTACTTAAAGCATACTAAAAGCACAAAATCCCTACTTAGTATTAGCTTTATAATTGTTCCTTTACTACTAGCCATTACAATTAATCAAACAGTAATTGCCAGTAAAGGAGCTGATGCCCTTTCTCGTGCATCAACTATTTCATTGTCAACGAATGATGGTTCGGTAAATCAGCGGCTACGGTATTATCAGGATGTACTTACCCACCTTACATCCAATCCTATTTTTGGAACAGGACTGGGTAATTGGAAACTAAAATCCATTGATTATGATTCCAAAGACATAAACGGGTACATAGTCCCTTATCATGCCCATAGTGATTTTATACAGCTGGGAGCAGAATTGGGTATCATTGGCTTTTTACTCTATCTAGGGGTTTTTCTTTGGGCGATGTATTATGTCTTTGTTTTTATTCGCCACTCTAAAAGCAGTATAGATGAGAAAACCTTTATGTTTTTACTCCTAGTCGCCTTAGGGGTATACTCTGTTGATGCAAATTTAAATTTTCCAATTGCACGCCCTCAAGTACTAGTTGTATGGGCAGCTGTTATTGCCCTTATTGTAATTTATTATCAAAAACATAAATCTGCTTTAGAGCAGCATAAAAACAAACCTAGATTAACCCCTATTTTTTTATCACTGGCCTTTATTTGTTTACTTCCCTGTTTAGTGGTTACAAACAAAGTCTATGCATCTTTAAAGGGACAAATGTTTTTATTACAAGATTTTAATTCCAATCAGTTTAATGTACCCTTAAATCAGGTGGATGCAATTGTGCCGGATATACCTAATATTACTGTCACAACCATTCCTATTAATTCGGTAAAAGCAAGGTATTATGTCAATGCCAAACAGTACGACAAAGCGTTATCATTACTTAGTAAAGGCACTAAAGCCAATCCGTATCTATATTATTCAGAAATACTTAAAAGTCAGATTTTCCAAGAAATGGGTCAGATTGATAGCGCACTGGTATATGCTAAAAAGGCCTTTTTCGGATTGCCTAACAACGACTTGCACGCCTCCAGACTTATTAATTTAATAAACCTGAAAAGAGACCGTGAATCTTTAGAACAGGCCTTTGAACTGCTCACGTATAAAAACAAAGAAAATAATTGGAAAAACTATCTAATTATTGCCAGCGGCCTTTACCCACCTAAAGACACCCTGCTTATGCAGCGCGTTAAAAAAGCCACTGAGCTGTTTCCTACAAACCCTGAGTTTCAGGGGCTGTACCATCAAATAGCTGTAGGGGTCCAAGGGGTCAATTTAGCAGGGCAGTATTCAGCTAAAGGTTTGGAGTATTTTAACAAGCAAGATTATAATTTGGCAGCTATTGAATTTGAAAAAGCTCTAGAGGCCAATCCGCTAGATTATGCGCACTTTGAAAATGCAGCTACGGCAAATTATTTAATTGGAAATTTGGAAAAGGCTTTAGAACAAATCAATGTAGTTATAGAAAAGCTCAACCCTTTAAACGGAAAGTGTGAATATATAAAGGCCTTAATATTCATCCGCATGGGAGATCCAATTGGGGCCTGTCCGCTTTTATCTACCGCAAGAGATTCGGGTTATAATCAAGCTGCAGCTACTTTTGATCAGTATTGTAGATAGCAAAATATTTTTTAAATTTCTTGATTTGACTTTGTGTTGGAATTTAAAACTTCCTTAAGCTATTGATTGTTAATTAGTTATTTGATTTAATGACCCACTTTGTTTTTGCTATTTAAAACCAAATACTAAAAAAACTTGATAAATAGTTTGTTTTTTTAGTTAGTATCAAGTACTTTTGGTACTAATTAATGCTAGGAATTTCATTTGATAAAAGTTTAAACCCCCTTAATGAATTGGTTTTACCAACTATATTAAGGGGTTTTTATTTATAAAAAGCATGGAAAAAAAGTGGTTTGTTGTTTATACCCGGCCTCAGCAGGAGCTAAAAGTTGCTAGTCAGCTTTCCGCTATGGGAATTACAAACTACTGCCCAACAATTACCCTTTTAAAACAATATTCCGATAGAAAGAAAAAAGTAACTAAACCCCTACTTTCTTCATATGTTATGGTTGAGTTGGAAGAGAAAGAGCGTAATAAGGTTTTTGCCTGCAACGGTATTGTGCGCTATCTCTTTTTCCTTGGAAAACCAGCTGTTGTCACTGCTTTAGACATTACCCTAATGCAGGATCACCTAAACGGGGTCTATAACGATTTTAAAGTAACTACACTTTCTGTGGGAGATTCCCATACGATTACTGAAGGCCCTTTTTCAGGGGTTACAGGAAAAGTGGTTGAAACAAATAACACAAAAGTTAAATTAGAGCTCACCTCTTTAGGGATGCAAATTACCCTTAGAAAACAGGCGGCTTAGTAGTTTAACTTTTTTAATAAGTAACATACTTTTGCCCAATTGGGACAGATGCGGCGGAGCCGTCCAAAAAAACCAAATATTCTAAGTTATGCTAGGTGAGCTAATCACTTCTAAAACCCGCCTTCGACTACTAATTAAATTTTTCATTTCCCAAGCCAATCGAGGCTACCTAAACGGACTTGCCACCGAGATGGGGGAGTCCACCAACGCCATTCGTAAAGAGCTCAATCACCTTCAAGGCGCGGGCTATTTAGAAAAAGTAAAAGTTGATAATAAAGTAGAGTATAAGGCCAATATCAAACACCCGCTTTTTGAAGTGATGCAAAAAGTAGTTTTTAAGCATCTTGGACTCGAGGATGTTGTTGAAACTGTTCTAGAGCGTATGGGAGATGTAGATCAGATTATTTTAGTAGGGAATTATGCCAAAGGGAATGATTCCGGGCTTATTGAAGTGTTTTTAATCGGACAGGGGCTTAACATGGAATACATCGCTCAACTAGAGGATAAAATTGAAGATTTAATTGGTCGAAAGGTAAGTTTTTATTTGGCCTCTAAGTTTTTAGCAGATCGAGAACATATTGTACTATTTAATTCAAAAGACAAATGATATCAATAGAAAGTGAAGAGCGACCTTGGGGACGATTTTTTGTACTGGATGATGAGCCTACTTATAAGCTCAAAAGAATAGAGGTAGATCCAGGGGGAAGACTCTCCTATCAATACCATCACAAACGCTCTGAGGCTTGGACAATTGTAGAAGGCACTGGAGTAATTACTCTGGATGGCCAGAATAAAGAGTATGTTAAGGGGCAAACTGTACTTATCCCCCAAGGGGTAAAACACCGAATTGAAAATAAAACCTCTGAAAAAGTAGTTTTTATAGAAGTGCAAACAGGAACCTATTTTGGAGAGGATGATATTGTTAGAGTAGAGGACGATTATAATAGAATATAATATTAAGTGTTTTGAAGAATATAAGTTACATAATTTGTTCAAATGGTTATGGTCATACCAAAAGAGCTACAAAAGTTTTAAATGAATTAATAGGTAGGGACTTGGGATATAAAATAAATGTGATATGTAACAAATCAAACATAAGTTATTTAAAATCAAATATTACATCGGAATTTCAAGCGATTCATATAAACACAAGTCTTATGGATAGTGAACCAAATTGGCTGAATTATATTGATTTAAATTTTTCTAATTACAAGAAATGGTCTTCTAATTTTGCAAAAAGCAAAACAATATTAAATAGTGACCTAATCGTATCGGACAACTATGTTACAACATTAGGAAAAAAAAAAACAATTTTGATTGGATCTTTTTTGTGGCTAGACATTTTGAACGATATAAACGAAGAATCAAGAAAAATTTCAGAATTTGAACAGAAATTGTTAGAAAAATATAATCCTGAAATGATATCTGTGAATAAAATGTACAATAATAGTATTGATAAATTAACTAGAGTCAATTCTGTTCCTTGGTTTGAATCAAGAAAAGTTTTTGAAAAACCATTTTTTTTTAATTCAATTCTTATTACTGCTGGAGGTACAAATGAATTAGATATATTATTTATAAAATTAATTGAGAGAATTAGTTTAGATAATTATAGAAAAAACATTTATTTAGATTCTAAGTTGTACAAAAAAATAAAACTAAATAAAAAGCCTTTATCACCTAACGTTAAGGAATTTGATTTCACTGAAATAAGTTTTAAAAAAATTGATGCTGTAATTTGTAGACCGGGTATTGGAATAATAACAGACTGTATTTCATATTTAATCCCCATAATTTCTATTTACGGTAATAAGAATTCTGAAATCAAATTCAATGCAAAAAAAGTTGCCTCTCTTAAAATGGGTATAAGTTTAGAGTTTAAAAAAGATTTTATTGATAATCGCAATTACTCAATAATTAATGAACACATAAACTCAAAAAGTAAATTAGATTTCTTTACTAATCAAATTAAAAACGAAAAAATGGGTGGTCATATATTAGCTGCTGATATAATAATTGATACTATAAATAATGAGTAAAAATATCACAAAACTTTTTTGTTCAAATAAAACTACAATTAAGCAAGTTCTTAATAAGTTTGAAAGTGCTTCAGAAAATAATTTGCCAAGTGGTATAGCATTATTTTTAAATGATAAAAATGCTTTGACGGGAGTTATTACTGAAGGTGATATTAGAAGGGCATTATTAAAGGGTGCAAATTTGGATTCCACAGCTCAATCTTACATGACATCATCTCCAATTGTTTTTGATTCTAATAAAAGTGTATCAGAAATTCTTCATGATCTACCTAAAGAACTGACTTTGAGAGGAAGAAAGTCCACTAAATTTTTAGATAAAATAGTTTTAACAAACGAAAAAGGAATTCCAGTAAAAATTATTAGTTACCACGAGTTGTGGGAACAAAGAGTGGCTATGCATAGAAATATTACAATCATAGGAATGGGCTACGTAGGATTAACACTTGCAGTTGTTATGGCTGATTCAGGATTTAACATTATTGGAGTAGAAGTTGACTTAGATAAATTAAATTTACTTAAAGCTGGTAGATCATATATTCATGAACATGGATTAAATAAAATTTTAAATGAAAATTTGAATAAAAATTTAAATTTTCAAAGTGAAATACCAAACAGTGATGTATTTATAATATCAGTTGGGACTCCAATTTCAAATAACAATGAACCAAACTTGTCCTATCTTAAAAAATCATGTGAAGAAGTTGGAGCTAAATTAAAACAAGGGAACCTTGTAATTTTAAGATCAACAGTTCCAGTAGGTGTCACAAGAAAAATTGCAAAAACAATTCTAGAAAAATTATCTGGATTAGTTTGCGGAATTGATTTCCACTTATCTTTTGCACCAGAAAGAACAGCAGAGGGTTCAGCATTAAAAGAACTTAAAAGCTTACCACAAATTATTGGTGGCTTTAATTCTGACTCAGTAAATGCCACATCAGCTATTTTTAGGGACATAACGCCAACAATTGTAACTGTTGAAAGCCTTGAAGAAGCAGAAATGGTAAAACTAATTAACAATAGTTTTAGAGATTATATTTTTGCTTTTTCAAATCAAGTAGCTAAACTGGCCTCGAAGTTTAATATTAATGCTCACAAAATTATAACCTATTCTAATGAGGGCTATATTAGAGATAAAATACCTTATCCGAGCCCTGGAGTTGGAGGCCCTTGTTTAACAAAAGATCCATATATTTTTTCATATGTTGCAAAAAAAGCATCGATAAATCAAGATTTTTTTTCAAATAGTAGAATAATAAATGAGTCTATGCACTTTTTTGTTTATTCTAAAGTTATTGAATCATTAGAAATTGTTGGCAAGAAGCTAAATGAAACAAATATTTTGTTATGCGGATTAGCATTCAAAGGTAATCCTGAAACCGGTGATATTAGAAACTCTACATCTTTAGAAATTGCAAAACTTTTGAAAAAAGAAAATCCCAATCTTTATGTATATGATCCTGTAGCATCAAAAAAAGAAATTAAATTTCAAGGACTTACTTTTCACGATATTAAATTAGGCTTCAATAAATTTGATGTAGTTCTATTTTTAAATAATCACAAAAGCTTTGAAAAAATAAATGAATTTGAAATGGTAAGATCAATGAAAGAAAATCCAATAATTTTTGATGGTTGGAACCTATTTCATCATCATGATATCCTATCAAGCAGACCATCATTATATATCGGGCTTAGCGATATTAAAGAGTCAATTTCTAAACAAAAAATTTAAATGTCAGTTTTAGGTATAATTCCAGCTCGAGGAGGTTCGAAAGGCATTCATAGAAAAAATATTAAGCTGTTGGGTGGAAGACCACTAATAACCTACACAATTGAAGCAGGAAAAAAATCAAAAATAGATGAACTTATTGTTAGTACAGACGATGAAGAAATAGCAGAGTTATCAAAAAAACTAGGGGTAAAAGTTCCATTCCTAAGGCCAAAGGAAATATCAAACGATTTTTCAAATTCAATTGATGTTGCTATACATGGTTTAAATGAAATGGAAAAATTAACAAATTCATTATTTGATTCCGTAATTTATCTTCAACCAACAACCCCATTTCGAAATTCAAAAGACATTAACAACTGTTTAAATATTTTAAATGCAAATAAGAATATCAATAGTGTAATAAGTGTAGTTGATGTTGGAGGTTTTCATCCTGCAAGGATGAAATATATAGAAAAAAACATGTTGATTGATCCTGATTTTTGTGAAACTGTAGAAAATCAAAATAGACAAGAATTAACACCAATGTTCATTAGAAATGGAGCAATATATCTGACTAAAAGAGAAACTCTTTTATCAAAGTCTTTTAAAGGTATTTCAAGTTATGCATATCAAATGCCATATGAAAGATCAATTAATATTGACACTCATAATGATTTAAATTATGCTAATTGGCAATTAAATAAAAATAAAAGTTGAAAAAATTAATAAAAGATTGGGAGTACAACATTATTGGAATAGATAATTACAATAAACCGGGTAAATTAAAATCTTATTATAATTTTATTCGAGAAAATCATACAAAAATTGCAGGAGATATTTGTGAGGTAGGAGTGTATAGAGGATTTTCACTATTGGCAACAGCATTGCTTTTAAAAGATCTTAATAGTTCAAAAATAGTTTGGGGCTTTGATTCTTTTGAGGGTTTTCCAAATTATCATGAAAATGACAAATTGGATACTTTCAAAAAATTACACAAAAAAGGGATAATAACTGATCAACATTTTTCAGATTTTAAATTAAATATAGAGTATAAAGATTTTTTAAGTAATGAAAAAATAAATGTTTCTAATATTTCTTCATCAGGTGATTTTTCAAATAATTCAATTGAAGAACTAAAGCGTAAAATTAACTATTTAGGGTTGGATAATATAAGATTAATAAAAGGAGATTTTAGTGATACAATGAGATTTAAAAAAAATGAAAATCAGAATATCTCTTTTTTTGCAAGCTTAATTGATTGTGATTTATATAAAGGGTATAAAGTTTCTTTGCCATTTGTATATGAAAAATTAAATAAAGGCGGCTTTGTTTATTTGGATGAATACTATTCACTTAAATTTCCTGGTGCAAGAATTGCAACTAATGAATTTTTTAGTGATAAAAATGAAAAACCATTTAAATGTGAACATATACCAGGAGAGTTTGAAAGATGGGCTGTTATTAAACAATGATATTTGAAAAATAAAATTTTACATCTTGAAAAAAATAGGTATCCTTTAGAAGCTTTAATTGATCTTCAAAAACGTCATACTGTCACTTTTGCTGAATTTAAATCTCAACACGATTTTGACAAGTATCTAAAAAAAAATCAATTTCATGCTATATTTACAAAGCTAGGATTACATTTAGGAAAATCTCAAATACTTCAACAAAAAGAGTTGAGATATATTATTACTCCAACTACAGGATACAATCACATAGATATTGAATATGCTCAAAAACGAAACATTAAAATAATTGGTCTTAAGGGAGAGGTTGATTTTTTAAGAGAAATTAAATCAACCGCTGAACATACATGGGCACTTTTATTATCAATATCAAAAAATTTACATAATTCCATTAACTCAATTAAAATTAAGGGTATTTGGGATAGAGAATCATTTTTAAACAACGAATTAGACGGGAAAACAATAGGAATAATTGGTTATGGAAGACTAGGGAAAATAGTATCAGAATATGCAAATGCGTTTGGAATGAATATTATAGCAAATGATATAGATGATAAAGCATTTAAGAATGTTCCTTCGTATGTAAAAAAAACAGAATTATTTCGGTTATTAGAATTATCTGATTATATAGTTTTATTAATTTCTTGGAATAAAAGAAACATTAAATTTTTAGATACTGATAAATTTAAAAAATTTAAAAAAGGCGCCTTTTTTATTAATACTTCAAGAGGAGAATTTGTTGATGAAATTGCACTTCTTGAATCGTTAAAAAAAGGAAAATTAAAAGGTGCAGCTTTAGATGTTTTGAACAATGATTCTTCTTGGGATAAATCTACAAAAATTAAAAATCTTCTTATTGAATATTCTAAAAATAACCATAATCTTATAATTACTCCCCATGTAGGGGGTTATGGTAAATTTTCTGTAGAACGAACTAGAGCATTTATAACGAAACTATTTTTAAAAGAAGGCTTATGAAACCAATTATTATAGCAGAGTTTTGTCAAAACCATAACGGCGACAAAGAAATCTTAAAAAAACAAATTTACGAGGCTGCTAAAAATGGCGCACATTACGCTAAAATTCAAGCAATAAGATCGAATGAATTAACAAATAGACCTAAGTTTGACAAAGGAGAAATTAATAATGATGGTGAAATTATTTGTATAAAAAGGCCTTATAAGGATGAATATAAAAGATTAAAACAATTAGATTTAACTCTCGAACAAGAATTTTGGTTTGCTGAAGAATGTAAAAAAGCTGGTATAGCCCCAATGATTACTACTTTCACTATTAATTCTTTAATTGAAGTAAAGGATTTTGGATACGAGGCTGTAAAAATTGCCAGTTATGATTGTGCATCATTACCATTAATTAAATTAGCTAAAGAATATTGGAGTAATATTTTTATTTCAACAGGTGCAACATATGATAATGAAATAGAAGAGGCTGCCAAGTTACTTAAAAATTTTTCATACTATTTTTTACACTGTACAACTATCTATCCAACACCATTAGATAAACTTGATCTTCGTAGAATTGATTTTTTAAGAAAATTTACATCTAATGTGGGATATTCAGATCATACTCATGTTGAAAAAACTGGATTGATAGCTAGTAAAATTGCTCTTGCATTGGGGAGCTCTTGTATAGAAAGGCATTTTACAGTTTTGGAAAGTGATAAAACAAAAGATGGCCCAGTATCAATAAATCCAAATCAATTAAATGAACTTTTTAATTTCTCCCGACTTTCTAGATTTGAAATGATAAATAGAATTAAAAAAGAATTACCTAATTGGGAAATCACATTAGGACAAGTTCAGAGACAATTGTCAAAAGAAGAAATTTTAAACAGGGATTATTACAGAGGAAGATTTGCTAGTCAGATTGATAATAAAATCGTGTATAATTGGGAATTCAAAAATTAAAATGAAATACAAAATAATGTTATTTTTTGATAAGTTAATATTTTATTTATTATGTAAAATATTTTTAAAACGACATCGAACCCCTTTATCTAGAATTCTTTTTAAATTTTTTTTCAGGTTTTTTAGAAAAGTAAAAAGTAATACAAAAAACCATGAACGAATCGATAAAAATTTTGAACTTAAAAGTATTAATGATAATCTTACTGAATATGGTTGGGCGAAACTTAATGAAGATAAGCTTAATAAAAATATTTTGGATCTTAAGGAAGATGCTATTAAATCTGCTAAAAAAATCTTTGATACTGAATACAATGAAAACAGCTCTGACAAAAAATATTTAAGAAATATTGATCTAACCAATTTTCCTAAAGACATAGTATGTTTTCATAATTTTTTAACCAACCCTTTATTTATTGATCTTATTTCGAAATATTTGGATGACTTACCATTGCTAACAGAACTTAAACTACTCTATTCACCTCCATTAAAAAGTAAAGATTTTAAAGGATCTCAACTCTTTCACTCAGATTTTGATGATAATAAATTAGTGAAAATTTTTGTCTTTATTGATGATGTAGATAATGATACTGGTCCTACAGAGATTATAGAAAAGAATGATTCAAAAATGATAATGGAAAAGGCCAATTATAATTGGGGACAAGAATCAAAAAATTATTCATCCCACGACGATAGACTCCAAAATGTTCTTGGCAAAAAACCAACAATTAAAAAGTTGGTAGGTCCCAAAGGATCAACATATTTTGTGGATACAGTTAATTGTCTCCATAGGGGATCAAGAAATCCTACTAAGGCAAGAAAAATTCTTTATGCTAATTTTTGTTCTAGAACATCATTTAGGAATCCTCCAATCAATTGGATTTACAGTAATTATCTAACTTTAATAAAGTCAAGCCCACTAATACAATTGGATCCTAAACGGGAATTAAATCTTAATTACATTGAAAATATATAGGTAAATGTCAATAAATAATGATAAAATACTGAAAAAATTTCTTAATCAAATTATTAATTGTGATGTAATAGTAGAATTAGGAGCCAATATTGGGAGTATAACAAAACAACTCGTTAAACATGAAAAACCTATTCATGCATTTGAACCTGAACCAGTGGCATTCAAAAAACTTTCTTTAATCAAATCAAAAAATTTAAAAATTTACAACAAGGCAGCTTGGATAGAAAATGGCGAATCAGTGCTCTTTCGACATAATGATTGGGAAAAATCTAAATCACATACATCGTCGACTTTAAACAGAACTAAATCAAATGTTGATTCAAGAAATACCATTTTGTGTGAAACAATAGATATTGCAGATTTTATAAAATCTTTAAATGGAAATGTTTTAATAAAAATGGATGTTGAAGGCTCAGAATATGAAATCATTAATCATCTTTTGGATAAAAAGGTTTTTAAAAAAATTAATATGATCTTCTGTGAATTTCATCCCAATAAAATTAAGAACGGATATGTAAAACATTTAATTCTTAAAATTAGATTGTTTTGTTCAGGTCAATCAAAAAAAATAACTAATTGGTTTTAATAAATAAAATTAAATTTTTCAAATGAGGCTAAATCTTTTAAAAAGAATCAATAAAACAATTAGATACATATTCAATATAATTGAAAAAGCTTGTTTTATAATTTTAAAAAACAGTAGAGGCTATTTTATAATTGATCTTCGTGAAAAAAATTATATTGATCCATTTGTAAAATACAATCATAAAGATTATGATTCATATTTAGATACACAAAAATCTAAGACCTCCTTAAGACTTAAACCATTTCTTGAAGGAAAGGAGAATCAGGAAAAACAGTTTTGGTCTAGCAAGGAAAGAATGAAACAAATAGCAGAATATTGTTTAGAATATTTCGGAGAAACTGTCATTAATGGTATTTGTCATGGAACTAGAACTGGAGCTGAACAAAAGATGTTACAAGACGAATTGCCTAAAGGATCATTTATATTTGGCACTGAAATTGAACCCTCAGCTAAAAATATTTCAAATACATTAATTTGGGATTTTCACGATATTAAGAAAGAATGGGAGAACAAATTTGATCTTATTTACTCTAATTCACATGACCAAGCTCATAATCCAAAAAAGGCATTAAAAAATTGGATCAAATCCTTAAAAAAAGGAGGTCTTTTATTTTTAGAGCATTCACGGGGACATGGTCGATTAAGAGCAAATCATATTGATCCATGGGGTGTAGAAACAGAAATATTACCTTGGGTTCTGATTAATTGGTCCAATAAAGAGTTTTGTATTTATGATTGTATTCAGCCTATCGATGTAAGTCTACAATCACATAAGATTTTTGTTATAAAAAAAAATTGAAGAAATGGAGGAAAGTAATTGTAAAATAAAAATATTTTAATGAAATGTATGTTCTAAAAATTATAATGAACATATACATTTTTTATCAGTTAAAATTTAAAAAAATATAATTATAATTTTTATTAAGACCATATTTTAAAATTTAGAAGATGAGTTTTAAAATATATGTACAATTCAAATTACTAAGTTTTAAAAGATAAAATAAAAATAGACTTACTAATAATTTTTCCATGTAAAAAGTTATGATTAGAATTAATCAGGTAAATACATTTAAGACTATACTTAATGTTATTTCTAGAAGGAGAAAGTATCAGTTAATCATATTATCACTTTTAACATTCTTAAGTTCTTTTCTAGAAGTATTTAGTATTGGTGCTATTTTTCCTTTTGTTAGTGTCTTTTTAGATCCTTTAATTATTTTGAATAATGAGTACGTCAAACCTATACTAGTATATTTAGAAATATCTAAACCAGTTGAAATTTACTTTCCTGTTACTTTTGGATTTTTCATTTTGACTACCATTTCATACTCCCTAAAATCATTGCTAGTTTATTTAAGAAGTAAATTATCTAGAATAATTAATTTTGAAGTTTCTACTCTGATTTATTGGAAGATAATAAATGAAAGTTATCAATTTCATACTAACCAAAATTCAGGAGATTCACTTGCCGGGATTAATTTTTCTTTTACTATAGCAGGTTCATTTTTAATTCCAATTTTAAAAGCTATAAACTCTACTCTAATTCTATTCTTTGCTTTTATTGGTATTTTAATATTAAACCCTTTAATAGGGGTTTCAATATTAGGATTTCTTTTTGTGTTCTATTTTACTATTGGAATTATGACCAATAAAATTTTAAAATCTATAAGCTTTACACAAAACGAAAATTACTCCAAAATTTTCAAATTAGTTAAAGAATCTCTTGGTGCAATTAAAATGATAATTTTGAATAAATCTCAATCTTTTTATTTAAAAAACTACAATAGAATAATAAGAGATTATTTAATGACAATATCAAAAGCTGAGTATATAAGCCAATTACCAAAGTTATTTTTTGAATATATAATAATTATATTAATAATAGTTTTGACTTTTACTTTTAAAGAGAAAGAAAATATTACGGTTATATTTCCACTTTTTATAACTTTTGTTTTGGCATTTCAGAAGCTTTTGCCCGAAGCTAATATTCTTTATGACAGTATAACCAGGCTTAAAACAAAAAAAGCGATTATTGAAAGGGTTATTAGTTATCTCAAAATAAATCAGAAATCACCTTTTAAGCAAGAAGATAAGATACCCCCAATAAACTTCAAAAATAAAATACAATTAAAAAATTTAAATTTTAATTATGAAAAGGATAACAAGTTAATATTATCGGATATTAATTTAAGTATAAACAAAGGGCAATGTCTTGGGATTGTAGGTAAAACGGGTAGTGGTAAAAGTACTTTGATTGATATTATTTCTGGCTTGATATCACCTACTTCAGGTCAAATACTAGTTGATAATGTAATTCTTGAGCCCAAAAATATTGAAGGATGGAAACAAAAAATCAGCCTTGTTTCTCAAAATATTTTCCTTTTTGATTCTACTATTGAAGAAAATATAGCCTTCAATCCCATGGAAAAAAATATAAATTATGAAAAACTCCATGAAGTATGTAAAATAGTTCAGCTTAATGATTTTATTGAAAACCAACAAAAAGGATTTCAATCAATAGTCGGTGAAAATGGTGTTAGAATTTCTGGAGGGCAAATACAAAGAATTGGAATTGCTAGGGCCTTATATAATTCATCTGAAATATTAATCCTTGATGAGGCAACAAGTGCTCTTGATGAACAGACAGAAAGTATAGTTATGAAAAATATCATTGAATACTCAAATAATTTAACTTTAATAATTATAGCCCATAGATTAACAACTTTAAAATATTGTAACAAAATAGTTAAAGTTGAATCTAAAGGATTGATTGAGTTTGATGGATATAAATCTTTAATCAAAAAAATAAAAACTTAAAGCAACTTTCTCAGAAAAGGGACTTAAAAAAATTGTATTAATTATAAGTTTGACATTTAAAAATTTAGGCAAATCATATGAAATTAAATCAAATGGTATAAAGAAGTATGATAGCTACACCGAATTTATAAATAGTAATGGACAAAAAGATTAGTGTTTTAGCTCTAGGTTTGGAAAAAAAGCATTTTCAAGAAAAATTTGAAAATTATTACAATGAATTTAAAAACCTCAATTACATACTTTCATTCAGAAAAATCCCAAATAGTTTTTCAATTTCTAAACTAGATTGGATTGATTCATCAAAATTATACAAGATAAATAGGGTATTTGAAGCATATCACTTAAGTAAAAAATCAACCCTGGATAGTAATTTTTTATCAAAAATGTACGAATGTGAACATTTATTTTATTCAGCTTTAGATAGATGTTCCACAGAAACTAGATCACAAAATGAAAATAATTCATATTTTCTTGATTTATTATTATTCTTTAAGTCGTTTTTTGAATTAAAAAAAGATATCACCCATATTTTTTTCCCTTCAACTCCACATTTTCCAGTGGATATAGTTTTATTTTATGTTTCTAAATACTTTTCAATTAAATCAATTATTCTTAATAGAACTGACTTTAATAATAAATTTTTCTTTAGAGAAGATTGGAGACTAATGCATCCCTTCATAATAGATCATAAATATAAACCATCAAAAAAAATTGAATGTAACAAAAAGATAGATGATTCAAATTTTGTAAAATATTCTAAAGTGTTAAATGAGAAGGCTAAAAATAATTTTCAAGTAGATAAGAATCTTTTTAAGGTATTTTTAACCTATTTCAAGCTTATAAAAATTTCAATTAATTATTTTAAAGAAAGAGAAGTAAGTAGCATTTTTTATTTAAATAAAAGAACCAGTTGGTTTGATATAATTATTTCAATAATTCAAAGATTTAAAAAAGATAGAATATTGAAAATTCTTTATAGAAAATTAACAAAAGAAGTAGATTTTTCCAAAGAGTTTGTTTTTTTTCCGCTTCATTTTCAACCCGAGCGCTCAACAGATCCAGAAGGGCTACTGTTCTCTAATCAATTAACAGCTATTAATTTATTGAGAGAAAATTTACCATTAAATTATTTTCTTTATATCAAAGAGCATCCAAGACAGTTTGATAATCGAGATTTTCCTGATTTAAGAAAAAATTCTTTTAGAGACG
>Ga0255769_10002242_pt1 | contig 20881 bp, 8 predicted proteins | sample 041ome_9_FD_179637 | JGI IMG/M metagenome (GOLD analysis project Ga0255769, IMG submission 179637) | Coastal salt marsh microbial communities from the Groves Creek Marsh, Skidaway Island, Georgia - 041413US metaG (version 2) | ecosystem: Environmental > Aquatic > Marine > Intertidal zone > Salt... | reverse complement strand
GCCAATTTTTACCGTTTTTGCGTCTTGGAACACGGCCCAACCTGTGACAAGTTCGGCTCCGGCGTTCTTGAGCAGAGCTTCAACGCCTTTGTTGAGGCGGTCAACGATGCCTTCCTTCCATCCAACCAAGTTGCTCATGTCGAGTTCAGCGGGTCCGGGAATGGAGATGCCCATGTGGCCGTCCTTGCCGGCGTGCCTGGCCAAGTTATGGAAGGTGTGGGCTGCATGGATGAGGGCCTTGCTTGGAATACACCCTCGAATCAGGCAGGTGCCTCCGGCTCGCTCGCCTTCCACGATGATGGTCTTCAACCCGAGTTGGGCTGAACGAATGGCAGCAACATAACCACCGGGGCCAGCACCGACGACGAGGACTTGACAATTCATGGTCTTCATGCACGGCACCTCACATGAATATGGTGGCTGGGTGCTCCAAGTAAGATTTTACCAACTGAACCAAACTTGCACCGTCATGTCCGTCGACCACACGGTGATCCCACGAGGACGAGAGGTTCATGATGCGGCGGACAACGATGTTGCCGTTGCGAACAACGGCTCGGTCCGTGGCGTTGTGGACGCCCAAAATGCCCACTTCGGGCTTGTTGATGATGGGTGTTGCGCCAAGTCCGCCCAAACGGCCGAGGCTTGTGATGGTGAAGGTGGATCCGGAGAGGTCGTCCACGCCGGCCTTGCCTTCACGTGTTGCTTGGGTGACACGGCTCATCTCAGCAGCGGATTGCCAGATGTCCATCGCTTCTACGTGCTTGACGACGGGGACATAGAGGCCTCGGTCGGTCTGGGTTGCGATGCCGAGGTTGATGGCTTGGTGCCGGGTGACCACGCCTGCGTCGTCATCGTACAGAGCGTTGCATTCCGGGCGTTGGGCCAAGGCTTTCACCAGAGCTTGCATGATGAAGGGCAAGTAGGTCAGGTTGGGTGCACCTTCTGGGCGTGTGGCGTTGAGGTGTTGGCGCAACGCCTCCAATTCCGTCACATCAACTTCTTCGAAGTACGAGAAGTGAGGGATGGTGCTGTAGGACGACATCATGCCGTCTGCAATTTTCCTTCGCAAGCCGATGACCTTGATGTCCTCGGTTCCGTTTCGTGCGACCTTCGCAACACCGCCAACGGGCATGGAAGAAGATGCAGAAGCAGCGCCTCCGGCGATGTGGCGGTCAAGGTCAGCGTGGCTGATGCGGCCTGCAGGTCCTGAACCCGCCACGAGTTGAAGGTCAATGTTTGCGGCTCGGGCTCGTTGACGGACGGCAGGCGAAGCGAGGGCCTTCGTTCCAGCAGCTCGCGCCACGGGTGCTGCGGCAGCAGGGGCCGTTGGTGCAGCAACGGGCGGAAGTTCAGGGGCAGGTGGGGTTTCGACTGTCTTTTCTTCAACCGGTGCAGTTTTCTCTTCGACGGGCGGGGCTGCTTCGCTTGCATTGCCGTCGCCTTCGACGTCAAAGACGATGCAAACGCCGCCGACGGGGATGATGTCGCCGGCTTCGCCGACCATGCTGGTGACGGTTCCGTCGCATGGAGCGGGGATCTCAACCGTCGCCTTATCGGTCATCACGGACAAAATGGGGTCGTCTTCTTTGACCACATCGCCCACGGCGACCATCCATTCGACGATCTCGCCTTCGACGACACCTTCTCCAATATCGGGCAGTTTGAATTCAAATGTTCCCATGTTTATGCCTCCTGTGTTTTTTGTATCGCTTCTGCAATGCGAGATGGACTTGGTAGATAATCCCATTCGGTGGTGTGGGGGAAGGGGGTGTCCCACCCGGTCACCCGCTCGATGGGGGCCTCAAGATGGTAGAAACAACGTTCTTGGATGGAGGCGCTCATTTCAGCGCCAAAGCCGCTGGTCTTTGGGGCTTCGTGGACGATGACACAGCGTCCTGTCTTCTTGACGGAGTTCACCACCGTGTCCCGGTCCCACGGCACGAGGGTTTGAAGGTCGATGAGTTCACAATCGACGCCGGAATCTTTGATCGCCTGCTCGCACACATGAACCATTGCACCCCAAGCGATGACGGTGCAGGCGCTGCCTTCCTTGACGATGTTCGCTTCTTCCAGTGGAATAGCGTAGTAGCCTTCAGGGACCTCGCCCTCAGGGTGGTTGTTCCAGGTCGGGACGTTGTGAGGGTCGCCGTAAAACGGTCCTCGGTAGCATCGCTTGGGTTCAAAGAAGATGACCGGGTCGTTGGATTCAATCGCACTCGTGAGCAGACCTTTGGCGTTGCGAGGGTTGGAGCAATAGACCACTTTGAGACCCGGGGTGTGCGTGAACTGGGCCTCTGGTGATTGGGAATGGTGATGGCCGCCTTTGATGCCGCCGCCCGCAGGCGTGCGGAACGTCACGGGGGTCGAGAATTCACCGCCTGAACGGTGCCGAAGTTTGGCGATTTCGTTCACGATTTGGTCGTAAGCAGGGAAGATGTAGTCGGCGAATTGAATCTCTGCGACCGGGCGAAGACCGTTCAGACCCATGCCCATGGCGATGGCAGCGATGCCGCCTTCTGCCAAGGGCGAGTCGAACACTCGGTGCGGGCCGAACTTCTCTTGAAGGCCAGCCGTAACGCGGAAGACACCACCAAAATACCCGACGTCTTCTCCAAAAATGACGATGTTCGGGTCTTTTTCCAGTTGGACCTCAAGGGCGGAGTTGAGGGCTGCAATCATGTTCATTTTCGCCATGGTTTCACCTCACTTGCCGAGTTCCTCTCGCTGTTCTTGAATGTGCCAGGGCACGGTCTCGTAGACCTCGGTGAAGATGGTGGATGCGGGCGGGTAGGGGCCGGTGGCCAAATCACCGAATTCACAGGCTTCTTTGTAGGCCGCCATGACCTCTGCGTCAATTTTGTCGGCCAAGGCTTGGTCCCGTTCCTCGTCCCAGTCACCGATCTTGACAAGGTGGTCTCGCAAACGCTTGACGGGGTCGCCGCCAGGCCAGCACTCAAACTCGTTGCCCGGGCGGTACGCCGAGGGATCGTCAGACGAGGAGTGAGCGCCTGCGCGGTAGGTGTAAACCTCGATGTGGGTTGGGCCAAGGCCGGCCGAGGCTCGTTCACGTGCCCATTTGGTGACGCTGTAAAGAGCGAGGAAATCGTTGCCGTCCACTCGGAAAGAGGGGATGTCGTAGGCGAGCCCACGCTCGGCGAAGGTGCGACCGCCGGTGGCCAACGACACGTGGGTCGAGATGGCCCACTGGTTGTTCACGACATTGAGGATGACGGGGGGCTTGAAGGTTGAGGCGAAGTTGAGGGCGTAGTGGTAATCACCTTGGGCTGATGTCCCGTCGCCCAACCAAGAGATGCAGACCTCATCATCGCCCTTGTAAGCGCTCGCCATGGCGACGCCAACGGCCTGGGAGAATTGGGTGCCAACTGGTGAAGAAATCGAAATGAATCGACCTTCCTTCCATGTGTAGTGGACGGGCATTTGGCGGCCACGAACGTTGTCTTCGGTGTTCCCGATGCAATGGCAGATCATGCTGACCATGTCCCGCCCACGAACGAATTGGGCTCCGGGTTGCCGGTACGAAGGGAACAACCAGTCCTGTTCTTCCAAAGCCATGGTTTGAGCGATGGCGATGGCCTCCTCGCCGAAGGATCGCATGTAGAAGGAGAGTTTTCCCGTACGCTGCATCTTGAGCATTCGGTCATCAAAAATGCGAAGGCGCATCATGTATTCGAGGCCTTGAATCATGGTCGCCTTGTCCAATTTGGGGTCCCATTCGCCTTTTGCCTCGCCTTCGTCGGTGAGGACGCGAATGAGCCCTTGAGCGTGGGCAACGGTGTCTTGGGCCGAGCAGGTTGCGGGGTCGGGGCGTGAAAGATCCTCGGGTTGTTGCTCAAACGCACCGCCAAAGGTGGGTTCATCACCAGGTCGAAACGGGGCGACACCGATGGTATAAGGCGAGGTGGTCACCGTGCTTCGCTCCGTCATTGTCTCACCTCAGGGCTCGTCCGTCTTAAGTGGTGTCGGTGGACCGTTTTGGGGAGGTGTCACGCGAACATAAGCGCCGGGCATGGTTTCTTCGTTGTCAGGGTCGAGGGTTTTTCGGACCAATAAACCGGCTTTGTACGAAGATCGAACGAGCGGTCCGCTGGCAACGCCCGAGAACCCGAGGCTGATGGCCAAGTCTGCCCAAGCATCGTAGCGTTCGGGCTCGGGAAATCGGTCCACGGTCAAATGTTGGGCGGAAGGAGCGAGGTACTGTCCGATCGTCACGAGGTCAACGCTTGCATCTCGCAACATCTCCAAGGCTTCATCGATTTCCTCATCGGTTTCACCCACGCCGACCATCAAGGAGGACTTAGTGACGATGTCGGGGCGAAGCCGTTTTGCTTCTCTCAAAATCTCCAGGGATTGGGAGAAGGAGGCCCGAGCATCGCGGACCGTTTTGTCCAAACGAGGTACACATTCGACGTTGTGAGCAAAAACTGACAATGGACTCTGGTCCAACAAATGTGCAAGTGCATCGTGGTCTCCGGCAAGGTCGGAACACAACAATTCGAGCGTCACCTCGGGCGAAGAGGCGTGAACGGCAGCGATGCAACGCTTGTAATGGTCGGCCCCGCTGTCGGGAAGGTCGTCCCGATTGACGACCGTGATGACGGCATGCCTGAGCCCCATCGAGGCGACAGCCTGAGCGAGGTGGGTGGGTTCATCGGGGTCAAGAGGTGGCGGTCGCTTGATGGTGCCAACGGCACAAAAACGGCAACCTCGCGTGCATTCTTGCCCTGCGATCATGAAGGTGGCGTCGCCGCTTGCCCAGCAGTCGTGAATGTTTGGGCACCGGGCTTCTTCGCATACGGTGTGAAGCTTGTTGTCCTTCACGGCAGATTTTGTGGTGTTGAAGACGGCTTGCTGTTCTCCAGTCGGTAGGCTGGTGCGAAACCAATCGGGCAGGCGTCGCCGGGTTGGGGTGGATTTGGCATTTGAGGCCATGGGGAGGGGTTTTCCGACCAACCTTTGCTCCCCCTTGGGTCACGGCACATGGTGATGTCCAAAAAGGTGTGCAGGCCTTTGCAATGGCCTCGGCCCCAAAGCGAATACGAGGCTTCATGAATTGAACCATCCAGTCAACGGCATGGGCGAACGGCCAATTCTTATCACCGGAGCTGGCCAACGCATCGGTGCTGCGACGGCGAATCGGCTGATGGACGAAGGGTGCTACGTCTTCGTTCATGTACGCTCTTCCATCGATCAGGCGGAAGCCTTGCTCGCAGCAGCAGCCGAACGCAACGGACGGAAATGCGGAGAGGTTGTTGTTGGCGACCTCACCGATGATAAGGACGTGGCGTCCCTTCTCTCAAGCGTGACGAGCCACGGCCTTGTCGCCGCAAATGGATTGCATGGTTTGGTTCACAATGCCTCTTTCTATAGCCAATCCTCGTTCGAGAAAACCGGTCTTGATATGTACCGCTCGCAGGTGCGTTTGCACATGGAAGCTCCCTACGCTTTGACCCAAGGATTGTTGCCTGCCTTGGAGCAGGCCGGCGGCTCCGTCGTCGCCATCGTGGACACTTCATGGGGCCGGGCTTGGGAGGGGCTGGCTCACTACACCTCGTCGAAAGCAGGCCTTCGACAATTGATGCTCAATCTTGCTGGAGAACTCACCGGTCGTGTCCGTGTCAATTGCCTTGCTCCCGGCGCCATCATGGCAGCGGACTGGGAAGCTGAGCACTTTGCTTCGGTGCTGGAAAAGGTCCCCCTTGGCCGCTCTGGAAGAGCGGAGGACATCGCTTCTGGCGTGTGGTTTTTGTTGAACCATCCAACCCTTTCAGCCCACGTCCTCCACATCGACGGTGGCTGGTCCATCAACCAAGATTGAGATGTCTTCAAGTGCTTCGGCGCAGCCCCCCAAACACCAGCAGGGGTGGCTGAGTTGGTCAAAGGCGCCGGGCTTAAGATCCGGTCTCGTATGAGTTCGTGGGTTCGGATCCCACCCCCTGCACCATCTTTTCGCAGATGTTTTCGCTGCACAGAGCGTCGAATCAAAGCCCTGATTGTTGCACAAACCATGCAAAACCGTTTAACACCCCCGGCTCCACGCCGATACAGTGAACTCCATGCAACCGGGTCAAACGGGCAACCGCGGCCAACACCTGGCTTTGTTTTTGGTTGCACTTTTCCTCACGTCGCTCATGGCCTCCGTGGTCGGCCCCGTTCCCTTGGACATGCCTGTTTCGTTGGAGCGCGAGAGCGTGGTCTCAGCCGCACCGGTTCAGCAACAAACGTACGAACTCTACCTTGATGCACCCAATTCTGAAACGGGGGGCCAAGGTTCCATCACAACCCTTGAGCCCACTGGGGGTCAGGAGGAAGGCAGCGCCATCGACGGTCTCGAGTTTCGAAGCGTAGAGATGATCAGCGACCTTTACATCAACGGGAGCGGTTCATCCAACACCGCCCGTCTTTCCGTCTACATCCAATTCAGAGGCCCAGACCAGTCAACAGCCGACGTCACGTTTTCGCTGAAAGCCGGCGACACGCAGATCACGTCGGAAAGTCGGGAACTCGACGACTCGTGTTCCCCGAACCCGTTCGGCGGTGGTTGCTCGTGGACCGTGATCGAAGTTGAATTTGACATCGGCTCCAACGGTTTCATGGTTCCCAAAGGAAAGCAGCTCAAAATCCGCATTGATGCCCAAGCAACCTGCGAAGGCAACACCGGAGGGGGGTTGGGCCAAGGGGATTGCGCCGTTGACATCGCTTTCGGGAAGATGGAAAGTTCAGGGGGATTTTCCCGCCTCCAGGTGATGACAAACGCTCTCTCCGGTTCCAGTGTTCGCGTCCACTCCTGCCACCAAGAATACGGCTGCAACTGGAACGATGCACAGAAATTTGAGTGGTCCCCCAACCACCGGCCTGAGTTCAGGGAAATGCAATTCTCCGTTGAGGTTCGTGACGCCTTTGGACGAGACGATATCGAAGAAGTCAACCTCATCATGGACACCCCGAACGGGGCGAATTCGGTTTTTGACCACAACTTTGACGACGACGATTTCAAACTGGACAACAACGGTTTGGTCGGGAATTTCACCTACACCTACGAAGCCGGTCTCGCCGATGGGGAGTACCCTGTGCGGCTCGAAGTTGAAGACGTGCAGGGCCATTCCGTCATCTTTGAACATCCCGGATTGACGTTGCTCGAGCACGATGTGTACCTCACACTGCCGTCCAATCAACCCGATGTGGTGCTCTTCGCTCCCGGAGCTTCCGTCCAAGTGGAGTTCTTGATCGAGCACACCGGGTCCTCTTCGAGCAGCATCGATGTGGTTTTCGACGTTGAAACCTACTTGCCTTCTTCTTGGTCTGACCCGATTTGGAGCGCTCCAAGCAACACCTACACGTTGAATACTGGAGGATCTTCGCTGCTCCCTGAATTGCAGATCACCGTCCCGGAGGGCGATTTGGACAACGCCCCTGACTCGCTTGAAATCGAGGCCAGAGTGTACGCTCAAAACGACCAAGGGCAAACCGAAGAAGTCGCTATCCGGACCATCTCCCTCGATTTTGAAGAAGTGGACGTGTATGCTCCGCCTCGCCTCTATGTTTACGAGGACGATGAGCATCAAAAACAGATTGCGGATTCCACCCGGCCGGAGGCTTACGATCAAACCTTGTCCCACTACGTTGATGCTGATGAAATCGGGGATTTCTTCCTCGATGTCTTCAACACCGGCTTCCAAACTGACTCGTTCAAGATTCGTGTGCTTGAACAGCCCGATGATTGGCAGTACCGATTTTACGACAACGATACTGGGCTTGAATTGGCCGAGGAAGGCATCTATGCCATCACACCAGGAATCGGGTCAACACAAATTCTCACGATTCGCATGGAGGTTTATCCTCCTGCAGACAGGGACGGTGTTGACATCGGGTTGTTCAAACTCTCCGTGGTGAGTAAAGAGGATTCCGAATTGCGAACGGACGTCTCGTTCACGGTCCACCGAACGTTCGGAATTCTCGTCGAAGTGCTTTCCGATAGCGACGGCATCGGGGAGGACAATCCGCTCGGACAGGTTGGCCCGGTGCGTGGCGACGCCACCGTGTTCTACAATTTGCGCATCACGGACTCCAGCAACGAAGGTTCCGGCGTCACCACGTGGAAAATTGTTAATCCGCGGGATGTTGAACAGAACGGCGAGAACAACGCCAAGTACACCGCATGGGATTATGTCATCTCCAACGGGGGCAACAACAATCTGGTGGCCGTGAACCTCGCTCCAGATGAATACAGCGACATGAAACTGGAGGTCACTCTTCGGGGCCAAGTTGAGGCCGGCGTTCACACCATCTACACCCGAATCATCGAGGAAGGCGTGGATTTAGAGGAAGCGCGTTACTTTGACCTCCCCGTCAAGGTTCTCATTCAGGAAGAAGTGGTGCCCGGTCGGATTGAAATCACCGACAAAACCGAGCGTTCACGGTTTACACCCGACGAAGAGAAGGTGCTTGAATACCGAATCAGCAACCAGAACAACATCCCGCTCGACGTTGTCATTCGCCTCGACCAGCCCGACGGGTGGACCGGAGCTATCCGAGCCACATCAAGTCAGCTCGGCAGCGATTTCTTGATTCTTAACCTCCCTGCTTACAGTTCCAAAGATTTCCGTGTCACCATGCTTTCACCTGCGAACCTCAAAGACAGCGAGGAAGTTGAATTTCAGTTCAAGGTCACGCCGATGGACAACGAGACCCCTTATGGAGAGGATTATCTGCAGAAGTTTAGTTTCACCTACATGACCGAATGTTCCGGAGCATCGTGCCTGTTCAGAGAACTCATCAACCCCGAACCGCAAACCATCGTCTTCTACGTCGTTCTGGGGGCTCTCGTGCTCTACGCAGCACGGCGCGGCGGTCGTCACGGCGGGGAGTTTTACGACGAGCCCGATATGGAATCGGTCAAAGTGGAGGCTGTGTTCGAAGACGATGGTGATGACTTGCCTCCTGCCGTGATTCAGCAGGACGACGATGATTTGGAATTGCTCGAAGAGCTTGATGATTTGTGAACGAAACCGTGGCCTGAACCACGGTTGTATGAACATCGTACCATTTCCCTTATGAGGCATCAGACGCACCATGATGCGTGAGAACCATGCTGACAGGCTCAAACACCTCTTCGGCCGCGCCTCGTTTTTCTCCTGCGGAACGCAGAAAAGCGGCGCAGTCCCTCTTTCTCACCGCTTTGATGGTCTTTTCGACGCTCACGGCCATCCAATACGCAGCAGTCGACGTGCAGGCTGCCTCCGATCAAGACGGGGATGGGCTCACCTACGGCTTGGAATACCTGATGAACACCCAACCGAACGACCCGGATTCGGACAACGACGGCCTTCCCGACGGGTGGGAATGGAAGTACGGGCTTGACCCGCTTTCCTCCAACGGCATGGACGGTGCAGTCGCTGACCCTGACGGTGACGGCATGTCGAACCTCCAAGAATACCTTTACCTCCAACCAACCGGTTGGGACAACAGCCAAACCACCTCCGTCTTGGACAACGGGGTTTGGTGGAACGGAACGATTCCGGTGAACGACTGGAACGAAGAAGATGCGATGCAATTCAACCAGCCTGCCTGCGGTGCTGCTGGCTCCGACGGCAACGGCAACGTCATTCTCTGTGACGAGGACCCCGTGGGCAACATCTGCGCCAACGGTTTTGACGACGACAAAGACGGCTTTGTCGATGCAGCGGATTCCGACGGCGACGGTGACGCTGATTGTCTCAGTGACGACGACGACGGCGACGGCATTGCGGATGAGGACCCCGCAGGTTGGGATACCGACGGCGACGGCATGCCCGACGGTTGGGAAGCCGCTAACGGCCTGAACGCCACGTCGCCGTCAAACGCCGACGGCCCCAACGGCGACCCCGATGGCGACGGCCTCGTGAACCTCATGGAATACGTGAACCCCACGTGGACGACCATGTGCGGCTCATCGCCCTGTTTCCGCAACGGCCCCGACGGCATCGTGACCGAAACCACCTCGCCCTGTGACCCCGTCCAAGGCATCGGCCCAGGTGCCTGCGCAACCTACACGGCCGAAGTCGACGGCGTGACCTCCACCAGTCCAATCCGTGCTGACACCGACGGCGACGGCCTGAACGATTCCTACGAAGCCTTGACGCTGCTGACCGACCCCACCTCGGCCGATACCGATAACGACGGCATCAACGACGGTGTTGAGGTCAACGGCGCCTACGGCAACCCTGCCCAAGCCAGCGACCCTCGAAACAACAACACCGACGGGGACGCCTTCGATGACGGTGAAGAAGACACGAACTTCAACGGGCAGGTCGACCCCGGTGAGACCGACCCGACTCGGCGAGAGGATGCCGGCGATGAAGACGGCGACGGTATTCAGAATTGGGAAGAAAACCTGACGTGCACCCTTTGGAACGTCGCAGATACGGATTTCGGTGGCGTGAACGACGGGGACGAGCGAAACATCAGTCACAGCACCGACCCTTGCGATTCGCTGGTGAACTTCGAGACCACCTTCATTCAATCCTTGAGCTCAAACCGGATTGAAGTCGGTAACGGTTCAGGTTTCAATCCTGCAGGAGGTGTCGGATGGTACAACGTCTCGGGGACGTGGGAATCCTTTGGCTATGCGACGGTCGTCAACAACATTCTCCAGGGCGTGTCCAACGGACCGTCCTCTGAACCTGCAACCACGCAAGTCGCCAACCGCAACGGTTCGTTCTGTCACACCGACGCCATCAATGCGGGCACGATTGGAACCACCCAGCAGTACTGCGATGACGACTATGAAGACACCGATGAAGACGGTCTTGCCGACTGGCAGGAGTTGCTTGGTACCTTTGGATGGTTCTCCAACCCGGGTTTGGCGGATTCTGACGGCGACGGCGTGAACGACTTTGACGAAGTTCAGGACAACACCGACCCGAACGAGCCGTGCACCAACCTACTGGATGATGACGGGGACGGATTGAACAATTATTTCGAAAACACCACCGGATGCGACCTGATCTACATCGGTATCAGCAACGGTTCAACCGACGTTTGGACCACCTCTTACTCTTCATTTGATACGGACCAAGGCGGCGTGGACGACCGTACGGAATACTTCGACGGGACCAACCCAGAGAACGACCCCAGCGATGACATCCAACCCGACGACTTTGACGGTGACGGCATTCCCGACGCCGTTGAGAACCAAACGGGAACGGATTGGACCAATCCCGATACGGATGGCGGAGGTATGCTTGACGGGCAGGAATGCCCCGAAATCTTCTGGTTCGTTGACTGCGCCGGTGCACCGTTTGACCCGTGGGATCCATCGGACGATGCCATGAGCAACGGCATCGTGTTCTGGGCCAACAACACCTCGGGTACGGTCGACCTCAACCTTGACCGACGATGGCGAACCGTGACCAACGACTTCTACACCGGCACCACCTATGCTCACCTCGCCAGCGTCCACCCTGCACAACAAATTTCCTTGCCGATGGAGAACTTCACCCACCTGGCTGCGACCTCCTTCGCCAACGACACGGTCGAGTGGAACGTGAAATTCTCTCAATCGATTACAGGGGGTCAGATACCGGCACCCGCGTCGTATTCCAACATCTCGTTTTACTTCGAGGTCTCCTCAAACGTCACGCGTTCCAACGACACGCACATCCTCACTGCAGATTCCGGGGCGATTGACCAGGTGATCTACAAGCAACCGGAATACTATTTCGACTGGTCAACCCTCGCAGCCACCACCGTTCCCGGTCAAGGCTTCCCCTACGAGTTGCTGACCGATGTTCGCTTCACCAACCCGAGCGACCCCATGTCGATCGTCAACAACATCACCAACGCCGTCATCAGCCAGTCTGGTGCAACCGATGCCTACAGTTCTGCCCTTGCGTTGGAGGATTTCATCATCAACGGCAACGCTACCACGGAGTTCAAGCGAAATTACGACACTTCAGGGACCGTCTCGCCTGTTGACGTCGCCCAAAACATCCTCGAAGCGACCAAGGAAGGCTCGTGTCGCGAGTTCAACACCGTCTTTGTCACCATGGCTCGTCTCGCAGGTCTCCCTGCTCGCCAGGTGACCGGCTACATCGGCGGGGCTTGGACCGGCGACGGATACGCCGTTTACGCCAACAACGCAGCGACATGGTCCGAGGTTCGCCTGCAACAAAACGCTGCGAACGGGAACACCGATTTGGGATGGGTTGCCTTTGACCCTTGTCCCCCAGCCGAAGAGATTGAAATTGTCAACCAGACCGTGTCCAACTTCACCCTCAGCCGAGATGGGACCCAAACCGTGACCGTCACCGGTCAACTCCGCTACGCTGCCAACGGCACGCCCATCCCCAACATCGAGGTGTTGGGCTACCTCACCCCCGTGGCCGACGCTGAGTTCGTGCCCGGATTCGGTGGCACCTTGGAACGGCAGCTTGAGCAGAACGTGACCGACGCCAACGGGACCTTCACGCTGACCGGCTTCCCCTCAGCTCCAACGGCCCCCGGCATGCACAACATCGTTATCGAGCACAAACAGTCCGGTTATGTCTCGAACGACGGGGTCATCTACAACGGCTATGTCAACCTTACCGACAACTCCACGGTGGTTCTCACGGCGCCGCAACCGATCAACGCTCCCGTCGCCGGAGCGGGTGCGACCACGGTGCTGGAAGGGATGCTGATGTTGGCAAACCAGCCGACCGAAGAATTCAGTGCTCTTCCCGCTCAAACCGTATGGTTGAATTACATTTCGTCCGTTGACGGCGTTCAGAATTTCTCGGCCCAAACCGATGCCAGCGGCGCATGGATCATCTCGTTGAATCTGAGCGAACAAGAAACGCGAGGAAACCTCTCCGCCACGCTCGGGTTTTCCGGATGGCAGGACACATCGGTTGGAGGGGCAACGCCCGCCACCTTCCACCTCTTGCCCACAACGTCCTCGATTGTTCTGAACGTCACCGATGCTCCGAACCTCACGGCCACCATTGAGGGGCCGCTCACGAACAGCAGCATCCTCTTGTTGAACGATGATGTATGGATCAACGGCTCGGCCCTGTCCATCAGCGCTTCACCCGTCGCCCTTTCTGGAGACCTGCAATTCGCAATTCGGGCGAACGGGTCGGGTGATGCTTGGCTGGAAGTCTTCAACATCAGCGTCACGGGAACGTTCGCGATCCAGTACCTCTTGCCCAACGTTTTGATGGTGGCTGCCGGAGAGATTGAGACGCGACTCCGCTTCTTCCCGTCAAGTCTTCCGGCCACCGACGATGCAAACACGAGCACGGGAACGCCCCACTTCCTGCGCGGCTTCCTCACCTTCGTGGTCGAAGAATCGGCGCAGATTCGCGGGCAAGGTGCAAGCGTGACGGTTCAAGTCAACGACCACCGCGGTGTTTCTGCCGCACCCAATACCCTCGGAAATTATGATTTCAGTTTCAACGGTTCATGGTTCAACACCACGGTGGACCCGGATACGGACAACATCCAGACCGTGGTCTCCCTCGCTTCCAACCTCTTTGCTGGCGATTATCCCATCGATCTCTCCTTTAACGGCTCGAATTTCTACCAGCCCTCAACGGGCAACGGTTCCATGCGGGTTCAAGCCGACATTGATTGGAACCTCTCCATCGGCCAAGATTGGACCTACATGGGCAACACCACGCGGGTGTTCGGGGACATTTTTGACTCCGTTCACTTGACGCCTGTGGTCAACAACGATACCCGCATCCTCGTGTCTATGGTCACCGACGAAGGTCCCATTGACCTTGCACAAGCTTCGCTGAACAACACGTCGGGGGCGTTCGACATCCCCATCATCATGCCGACGTTCCTTCCTTCCGGTGTTTACGACATCGTTCTTGACTTCGACTTCCTGACCCTCGCACCTCCCGGAGGGGCCTATTACGCCTACGTCGACCCTGCCCAACCGCCTTCTCCACCGACACAAATCTCCGTCTCCGGTGGTTTGGTGACCGAAGTGGTGGTTGAAGCCGAGCGCCCGGTGTACATCGTTGAGATGAACACCTCGGTTGATTTCACGGCAAAGATCACCGACATCGGCGACGGCTCGAACGTGTCGTCTGCACCGGTCGAGTTCATCTGGGACTACGGCAACACAAACACCACGCTCGCAACCGTGAGTTCCGATGCTGAAGGCAACGCAACCCACACCTTCACGCCCTCGGGAATTGCACCGGGGTACTACGACGTCGCCATGGTCGTTCAAGACGATTTGAGTGCAGCCTTGGCTGCCGGCAACACGCGGCGCTACGGGAATTTTTCCATCATCAACGTCACCGTCCAAGTCACGAGCAGCATCAACATCGTGAGTGTTCCTGCAACCGTTACGGCTGGCGTACCGTTCAACGTCGCCGGTCAGGTTGAAGATGCCGAAAACGGAAGCCGACCCCTCATTTCGTCGGTTCGGTTGAACGTGTTTTGGCTCGAAAACCCTGAGGAGTTGCTCTTGAGCAACTACGCCACCTCGAACAACGGGACATTCAACATGAGCGTGCCCACCGACACCTCCAACAACGGAACGACGCGAGGTCCGCACACCTTGGTCATCACGGTTGTCAACGAATCTTCGCCGTTTTACTTGACCGATACGGCTCAAGCGGCGATTCAAGTCATGGGGGTCTCCCGTCTTGAAAACCTCGTACCGCTGAATGCCGTGGTCATCAACCGCGGAAACACGGTGAACATGTCGGCGAAACTCGTCGAAGCGTCCGACATGTTTGCCCCGCTGTCAAGTTATGAGGTGGGGATGCAATTCCACGAATCCTGGCTTTCGCCCACAACAACCGACGCAGAAGGCTTTGCGAACTTCAGTTACACCGTTCCTTACGACCATCCACTTGGGCTCATCGTTGTTCAATTCGTTTACAACGGATCCAGCGATTTGCTCGCTACGAGCGCCAACTTGACGAGCATCACGGTGCGCTCGCTGACCTTCATGGTCGTGGACAACATCACGACGAACCCGGTCGCAGGAACTTCGTTCAACGTGAGCGGACAATTGCTCTCCGACAACGGATCGGGATTGGAGCAGCGCGACGGAACCACGTTGCCGAACGCCAATGTTCTGTTCTCCATCGATGGACTTCCCTCCGGATTCACCGTGACGGGCGGGGCCGTCGAGGCCGGTGGGTACTGGAACGCCACCCTTCGTCTTAGCGAGACGTTTGCCGCAGGAACCCACCTCATTGAAGTGTCTTACATCCCGAACGTCAACTTTTACGTCGGTTCTTTGAACAACACCACCTTTGACTCCCGAGGCTTTTCGGTCATGAACTTCATCAAACCAACGCTGGACGGCATCGGTCAACCCTCGCTCAACGACCGAACCGAGCGCGGTGATGTGGTCGATTTCACGGTGTTGTTGCGGGACAATCAAGGCTTGCCGTTGGCAAACCAGAGCATCGTTGTCTCCTTGACAGCAACCCTTGGTGACGCTTCTCCTGTTCAAATCACGGTTTTGACCGCAGCGAACGGAACAGCCTGGGGGAACTTAACGGTCCCCGCCAACACGAGCGTTGGACCTGCAGACATTCACGCTGCGTACGGGGGCATCGCAGGAACCACGGGCCTCGTAGGCACGAACGCCACCACGAAATTCGTTGTTCTTGGGGCAACCCAGACGACCATCACCAGTGCGCCCGACGTCTTGACCGCAGGCGATACGCTGGTTGTGAACGGACACTTGCTCGATGATTTGGGTCTGCCCCTGCAACGCAACGGGCTCAACGCCAGCGGGGTGGTTCACCTGCTCATCGACGGTATTCCCGTTGCGAGCATGGAAACGAACAGCAGCGACGGCACGTTCACTTTCGCCTATGTCCTGCCGGAAAACACGGCCGCAGGCCCGCATCAAATTGGCGTGGAATTCCGTGGCGGTCGAGAATGGGTTGACCCCGTTGGCTTCGGTGACATCAACAACCCCGAATACTACTTGCCGAGTTCAGCAACGGTCGATTTCAACGTCAGCGTCCCGACCAAGATTCTCCTGATCACCGGCACCGGCGACGCCGACCGTGAGACGACGATGACCATCCAAGGGCGTTTGCTCGACGTGGTGGATAACCCTCTTGGAAACCTGACCGTTGAGGTGTGGCTCGGCGGCGTTTGGCTCACCAACACCACCACCGACGCAAGCGGGCTCTTCACAGCGGTTCACCCCGTGCCGGCCGACGCTCCGCTGGGTCCGGTGGCGCTTGAAACCCGTTTCATCGGGACAACCGCCTACTTGCCGAGCAACGCAACGGGACTTTGGGAGATTTACAGCCCGGTGCTCGTGACCGTTGAGATCACAACTCCCGTTGCCGTGAACGAAACCGTGACTATTTCCGGTTCGGTCGTTGACAACCAACTCACGGGTGTGGCCGACCATCAGGTCCAACTCTTGGTCGAAGGCATCGTTCTTTCAACGGTGCAAACCGATGCGGCGGGCAACTTCGTCTACGAATGGACCGTGCCCGACATCTTTGACTTCGGCGACCGTACCTTGTTTGCTGAGGTGGCCCCCCAAGGCTACTATCGAGGCGACGTGGGTAACGTTTCCTTCTTCCTTTCTCACCGAGCATGGGTGACCCTGCTCTTTGAGGACGGCATTGACGCAACTCGCGGCGATACTTGGGAGATCAGCGGCCGACTCTACGACTTTGACACCGTTGACCGTGACGGCCTTGTTGGTGAGTCGCTGGTGGTGAGCCTCGACGGCGTGGTATTGTTCACAACGACAACGGGTGCGGATGGCGTTTGGAGTTCGACCGTGCCGGTCACCATGGACCTTGACCGAGGCGAGCACACGCTCCGTGTCGATTTCGAAGGCACGCAAGCGCATCTTGCTGCATCCGCCTCGTCAACCGTTCATGTGTGGTCGAATCTCCAAATTCTCATCGATACCAACCAATCCACGTCTTGGGTCACGCGTTCTGACAGCGTGTTTGCACCGGTTTACTTTGTCGGATCCGTCCAAGAAGTCGGCGGTTCCGGAGAGGTCTTTGAGGACCTCTTGGTCACCATCGGTAACGGTTCGGATTGCGCCAACGAACGCGAAGGCGCCCGTTGTTTCCCAAGCACCAGCGTGACGTGGGCCAACGGAAACTTTGCTTTGTCCTCAACCGCACCGTATTGGCTTGATATTGGCTCCCAGTACTTCCATGTGGACGTCGCTCGAAACGACAGCAGGTACCTCAACGCTGCAAGCGTCAGCAAATTGATGTTTGTTCAGGTGAACGCTGACATCACGGTTGAGCTTCTCGAGGTGGTCGAGGGCAGCCAAGAAAAGGTGGGCGGTACCGTCTTCATCGTCGCCCAAGACACCCGAGCAGGATTGGAAGGTATCGGCGTTTCGGTCTATTTGTACAACGACACCAATTCCCTCCCATTGGCTTCGAAGACATGGAAGAGCGACAGCAACGGAGAGATCGATATCGATTTCAATGCGAACCCGCCTTACGGGGATGTTGAGACTTGGGGTGAATTGACGATGGACATCATCGTTCAAGACGCCAGGCTCTCAAATCAGTCGCTTCAAGCCTTCAAACTTCTCAGAGATCAAGGGTTCGCCCCCTCTTATTCCTATGAAGCTGAGCAGGTCGCAACGCCATGGTGGTCCTACGCCATCGTGGCCCTCATTGCAGCGTTGGCGGCCGGAGGTGTCGTGCTCTACCGACGCAGGAAGGCCGCTGATGACCTCCTGAAGGATGCTGCTGAAGTCTTTGCCTACACCGCAGAGTTGCTTGCAGCCGGTGACGCAACCCGAGAAGCGATTTTCACCTGTTACCAGGATCTCTGTGCTTTGTTGCAGCAACGTGGCTTCCTCCGTCGCGACTTTGAGACGGTTCGAGAGTTTGAGTTTGCCATCCGGCAAGCGCTTGAAGGTGTCTCCGAAGAAGCGTTGACCGCTCTTGACAACACGTTTGAGATGGCACGCTACAGCCGTGAAGAGATGGGTCCACAGCATCAACAGGTTGCTGTCCAAGCCCTCAACCGCATGAGCGGTGAGATTTCGCAGATGCAATCGGTGCCTCAGCGGTGACTCACCAACGCAGGTGAAGGCGTCCCTCGCTGAAGGTTGCTTCAAGCGTTGAGGCGGCGTTGAGCGGCAGCGGAAGTTCACGAACAAGGTCGGGGTGATCACCGTCCTGGACGGTCAAGTGAACCAAGGTCGCTTCTTCGGTCACCTTGGTCTTCAAGTGGACATCTTCAGGCGAAGCGCCGAGGAGGGGGATGGTGAGGCCGTCGGGGTTGACCCGGCCGTTGATGCCGTCAACGACCCAAGCAAGCGCCCGTTCAGGATGCACTTCCGCCAGCCCGGTTTCGGGAAGCATGCCCGCCGTCACGAGCACTTCGAGGTGGCGTTGTTTGACCTCGTCGAGGTGGGACGGGCGGCCATCGAACGCTGCTTGGAGCGTCGCCGCATCTACGGTCAAACCGGTCATCACGGTTTCCTCTGATGCAGAGGCGTGGGTGTTCACGTTCTCGATGTCGAGCGAGGTCCATTCGTCCATGCCCGCTGGAATCTACGAGCCCACATGAACCTTCGGACCGGCTTTACTCTTCATCAAGGTCGGTGTTTCGGTGAACTCGGCTGAAGAAACGACGTGCAAAGCGAGCGGTTGAAACAGGATCATTGGATTCGTTCATTCGCATATCATCGGGGAAGCAGGGGGTGTAGGTTCGGTCCGTCACCCTACGGTCCAACAACACGATGAGGGCACGGTCGCCGATGGCTCGAATCGGGCGGCCCATGGCTTGCAGAATCGCGTTAATGGCGGGTTGTGAGACGGTGTATTTCCACGCCAAGTCCCGGCCAAATCGGTCTTCAGCGTATGTCTTGAGCGCTTTCGAAAGCACGGAAGGCGGCGAATTTGGTATGCCGATGCAGGCCACGGCGTCCAAGGCTCCGCTGTGGTAGTCGACCCCTTCAGAAAGTCGAGCACCGAAGACGCCGGCGAGCAGGATTTTCCTCCCCACCTCCTTTTCAGAAAGCAGCGTGTCCACGATTTGGTCGAGGTCGTTCTTGGTCCATTCACGTTGCTCAACCATTACGCGAACGCCCTGAAAGCGACCTTGGTCAACGATGTCGTTCAGCATGGCGTAGGAGGGCGCGAAAACCGCAACGTGGCCCGGACTTTCATCGATGAGCGCTTGCAGATGACGCCGAATCAGGTTCGTGTTGTCGGCAGAGCGTTCGGTGTACTTCGTGGTCACGTCTTTCGCCACCAAAACCGGTCGCCGCATGGCTGCGAAGGGAGAAGGATACGCCACCGATGCGGTTCTTGCCATCGGCAAGCCGAGGATGTTGGCGTACATACTCGGGGGGTAGAGCGTTCCCGACATCAGAATGGCCCCTGCTGATTTCTCAAAAACCGGCTGAGCGACCAATCCCGGATCAAGCAGATGGGTCGTGATCCGACCGTCTCGTCCCTTCGTATCAAACACCATGGTTAAGGCACTCGTGCTGCCGAATCGCAAGATACAGTCGAGAATTTCCGCTACTTTGTGGGCGTTTGGTTCCATCGGGTTGCCGTCATCCCCCGCCTCCATGTCAACATCAACGCTCGCTAGGATGTCCCGTAGCGTATGCATCCGAACGGCGGCATCAACAACAGGGCGTTTGGCGCGGCTTGCGAGCTGTTGCTGGCCCGCTGTTCCGTCCACCTCGTCGCACGCACGGTGGAGGACCTGCAAAACATCGTCCACGACGACCGGGCACTCTTCGTCACGGCCGGTCACGCTGCGGCGAAGACCGTCAAACAACCTTGTGAAGCCTGCTCTCGTTGCTTTCATGACATCAAAGGCCCAAACGGCGAGGTCGTGGTTGACGGCGAGGGATTCACCCCCCGGTGCCTTCATGGCTTGAGCGAGCAAGCCACCGTACTCCTCGAGTTCGATTTGGGCGTTTCGAATCATGGTTTGCGTGAGGCGTTTTTCCAAGGTCATGCGGATGCGGTCGGGCAGATTATGGGCTTCATCCACGATGACGATGATGTCTTCGAGGGATAAGCCCATGGCTTTGAGGCTGGACTCCCGAACACCATCATCGAAGAGGTGGTTGTAATCGCCGACGAAGACGTCTGCTCCACTAACGGCCTCGCGTGCGGCCTTCCAGGGGCATGTTTGGGCCGGTGCTCCATTTTCTGTATGTGTCCGACTGATGCCCACCAGTTCGTCAACGTGGAGGGGCGAGGCGAGAATGCGGCGTTTCAGACCCGGAGCGGGTGTGATCCAGGGTTTGCAGGACCGAGTTTTCCGGTGTTGGCTGCACATCAACGAAAACACCAGCGGAGATTCTTTCGCGAAGGGTTGGACGCACATGCCGGCTTGACCGACCATGTCCACCAAACGGACGGGCGTCGTCTCCTTTCGTAAACGGTTGATTTGGCGGACGGTGTCCACAACGATTCGATGTTGAGTTTGTCGGGAGGTCAGGAAAAACACGGTTTTTTTCAGACTTGATTCACTGGCGACTTGAAGCGCAGCGGCAAGGGAGGCTGCAGTTTTCCCGATTCCAGTCGGGGCCGCAGCGAGGTGAAAGTTTCCTTCTTGAAGGGCTTTGATGCCGTCGTGAATCATCTCGAGTTGACCAGGTCGAGGTGACGCATGGGCCAAAAACGGGAAATTGGTGTTGATGGATGCTCCAACACCTTCGTTCATACGACCCATCCCGTGGCGACCCTCCTAAAGGATTCGCATGCGAGGTAGAGGTTTCACTGGCCAGCGTCAATGTGCCCAGAAATGTGGGGGCTGGGCACGGGGGACCATCCCGTCAACTGACAGGGGTGGAATCTGAGCCTCCCTGGCCGTCTTCCAGGGAGGTGTGTGGGGGTGTTTGGTTTTGGGAACCAAGTCGGCCAAGGCGTGCAAGACGGGCACGCCG